>Ga0255171_1000362_pt1 | contig 13095 bp, 14 predicted proteins | sample Atl_Yuk_RepB_8d_FD_183176 | JGI IMG/M metagenome (GOLD analysis project Ga0255171, IMG submission 183176) | Freshwater microbial communities from Altamaha River, Georgia, United States - Atl_Yuk_RepB_8d | ecosystem: Environmental > Aquatic > Freshwater > River | place: USA: Georgia | collected...
ATCAGCCAGGGCCGCGTATCCCCTCACCCGCCACAGACCGGCGCCGCTCAGGTTATGGCCGACGAGAGCCGCCGCGTTGCAGCCCAGGCCTGATGCCAGGGCGATGTCGATGTACTGCCCGGCGATCGAGGTCGAGCGCCACTTCTTGCTGGGCTCCGGGCTCTGCAGATTGGTCACCGGTAGCGTCGTGACAGCAGTGCTGGCGGACAGGGTGCCGAGGTCACTGTCGCGCGGCGACAGCAGCAGGACGCGCTCGGCCGTGCTAGTGGGCATGGTATAGGGCGCCGCGCCGACTGGCAGCGCACCGTGGGGATACGGGAAGGTCACGAGCCGCTTCAGTCTTCGGTGGGAACCAGCGCGGCCGGGAACGACGGGTCAGCGCTATCCATTTGCGGCAGTACCGCCAGGAACTCGGCGTGCATCGCATAGGCCGGATGATCCAGCACGCCGGCTGGCAGAATGAACATACCACCCTGCCGTTCGATGGGCTCCAGCGCATAGGGCGGAATGGCCGGACCGCGCACATGGGCTGCCTCGTCGGCGGTGAGGACGATGAACCCCGGCATCAGACGTTTGCTCCCAGGGCAGTGGCCCACGCCTGCACGGCGTTATACTGGGCCAGCTCCTGCGCGGCGCTGAGGGTGGCGCCCACCGCCATGAAGCCAATCGACGTGGCGCGGGGACCCGCAAAAACGCCTGCGTTGTTGTATCCGCCGACAAAGATCGGGACGACGGGCAGGCTCGCCGAGCCGAATGCCGTGGGAGCGACGGCCTGCACCATGGCAACCCCGTTCTTGTAGGCGTAGCTGTTGGCACCGGACGCCGCATCGCGCGAGCCGGCCGTGTAGCCCGCGCTGGTCGCCGCAGGAAGCGTGTAGGTACCGGAAGAGGAGTTGACGTCGAGATAGGCCACGCTGCCATTGCGAGGACGCACACGGAGGTTCCTGTTCGAGCTCGAGACGGCACCTGCCGCGTAGGTGTTGCCCGACAGATTGTCGCGCAGATAGACCGCGAGACGAAAATTGTGCGTGCTGGCCGCGATCTTGTGCGTCGAGGGAATGAATCCGGTGTTGAGATATCTGGATGTGCCGTCGGTCGCAAAATGCCGCCCCGCCGTGAAGGCCGGTGCGTTGACCAGTGTCACAGTGCGCCGCTGCTTGAGCGACACGGTCGCCTGGATCAGGTTCTCGCCCCAGAACGGCCAGTAGTCGTCAGTCAGCGGCCAGGCGCCGCTCGCTTTCTCGTCCGCCACGAAGCGCGACGCAATGGACAGAATGGCAACGGAGACGCTGCTGCCGGCGGCGACGATGGTGTCGCGCCACGACAGTACATCCGCATCCACCTGCCCCATGACGCCGAGGCGGCGGGCAATCGAACTCATCGGGACCTCTCGCCTAGTAATTCTGTGCGACGATCGACATCAGCCACGTCGTGCCGCCGTCGAAGGTCACTAAGTTGAGCAGATCGCGTGTGCCGTCGGTGCTGGACGGCGTGTAGGTGCCGTTCAAGGCGGTGACGTTGCCGGGCATTGTCACGGTGCGGGCGGTGCCGTCCGCGGTAAATTCCACCGTGAAGCTCGAGGCGAAGCCTGCCAGCGCGTTGGCGATGGTGACGCCCGTCACGTCGGCGTTGAGGACGACCTTGTGCACGGTGCCCAGCAGCAGATCGAGGGTCAGTGCACCGGCCGAGATCGTTGGCGCATTGACGGCTTCGAGAGAGCCCAGGAGGGTGAGCACGGCCGCCGGCGCCACGAGCGAGATCGTCTTGGTGCCGGCCGAGAAGGACACGGCGGCGCCGGTGCTGGATTTGAGCGGGGCGGCGCGCGCGATGCTGCCGGCGCCGGCGCTGGTGTAGGTGCAGAGCGCGATCTCCCATTCGACAGCCGTCGCGTGCTCGATCAGGCCCCAGAAGGTGTCGCCGTTGGCAAAGCCGGCGCCGGACAGGGACAGCATCTTCGAGGTGGCCCCCGCGAGCGTGAGCGCGCCCGTTCCGGTGCTGGTCGTCGTCTCCTGCACGCGGTCGAGTATCCTGTGCGCCATTCGCTATCCCCATAGATCGAGCGCGACAGACTTCGACGAGGCGAAGCTCATGCCGACACAAATGAACTTGCGTGCGCCGGCCCAGCCGTAGCGCGTAAAGCCGTAGATCTGGATCACCTTGCCCAGCAGGTTGGCGAAGGGATCGCAGGGCACCGTGACCCGCCACCGCTCGCGCCGGATACCCATGACGCGCTGCTGCCGCGCCGCCTCGGCATGGGCCGCCGCCTCCAGCGAGAAGCCGCCGCTCACATAGACCGCGGCCGCCGTGGGCCAGAGGCTGGCCTGGAAGCCGTCGGACGAGCTGGCGAAGCGTTCGTTGCCCCGATAGAGAAGCGCCGCCGCCGCATCGACGGAGCCCGCCAGCCGGCTGGGATCCTGCGGCGTGTAATTGCGCTGCCAGCCGACATAGGTCGCCCGCCGGGGCACTTGGTAGGTCTGCATCATCTGCGGCTCCGAGGAGCCGAAGTCCTCGGGGTACTGGATGGTCAGCGCCGGGGAACGTGTCGGCTCTTCCAGGAAGCCCAGGGCAAGGAGGCCGTTTGCCCGCACAGCCCACCACCCCAGGCATCCGGCCATGACCTCGGTCAGGGCCTCCGCCTTGCTGATCGGGTCCTTGAAGTAAAAGCCCACCGTGCCGGCCTGCTCCTGCTCCATGTAGTTAAGCGCCGCGAAGTCGATCTGGGCGTCGGAGAGCGCGATCGTGCCGCGCCCGGTGGCGATGCGCCGGGCGATCTGCCCGCGGGTGGATGGATAGGTCTGCCCATTGATGGTGTCGTTATCGCCCCGCAGGTCAGCGGTGAGCGTGTAGACGACCGCCGAGCCCAGTCGGATCAGGCCCAAGGCAAGGCAGGTGGCATACTTCGCAGCGGGCACGATTGCAGAAGCCAGCGCCGTCCAGTCGGCATAATCGGCATCGAACGCGAGAGGCACGCCGCCATCCCGCACGGCGTCCACGGCCAGGATCGAACTGCAGGACAGCTGGAAGATGAGCAGTGCGGCACTGACCTGCGTCGGCTCGCAATTATAGACCGGGCCCACCGCGTAGGGCTTCATCTGCCCGGCAATGGAGGCATCGCCATCGGCGCCGCCAGTGCCACCGTAGCGCAGGCCGTGCAGCTCGGCGGCGGCCAGTTGCCAGCCGAGGTCGCGCAGCCTGATCTCCTTGCGGCGCTGGTCGTAGAGCAGCCCGTTGGTCGTCAGCCTACCCACGACCTCGAAGGTCGAGAACGCCGCCAGCGGGTTGCCGCGCAGGATATCGAGGCTGGCGCCGTCCCAGGCGAGGTCTATCAACCCGTCCAGCTCACCATCAGGGTCGACCAGGGTGATCGCGCCGACGCCGCCCTTGCCGCTGGGAGAGGGCTCTATGCCGTCGAACAGGCTGATGCCGTAGTTGATGGGACCGTTCAGCTTGCCCGGCACGTAAATGTTGGCCGGCGTATCGTCGGGCGCCGTCGATCGGCCGAGCGAGGCCGCCGGATAGATCGCGACGCGGGCGCCTGGCCACTCGACCTGGAACGGCGTCGGCCAATCGACCATGCCCGAGGGATATGGACCGCCGCCGCAGAGCACTATGTTGGTGCCGGGATCGGCTGGGGTGGCTCGCAGCAGGTAGGACAGCCCACGCGCCGACTGCAGGTCGACGGCATCGGCGCCGACATCGACCGGGAACTGCGCCAGCGCGGGATATTCGACCGTGCCCGATGGACCGGGGAAGCCCGTCAGGTAGATCGTGCTGGCCATGTGGCCGTACCTCTCAGCCGTTCACCGCGCGGCGCAGCAGCAAGTCGTTGGTCTCGGAGAGCTTCGCCATCAGGGCCGCGATCTGTCGGCTCTGCTCCGAGACAACGGACTGAAGCTGGGCCACCTGGGCGACGGCCGCCTGCGGGGCACCGTTGTTGTCGTTCGGCGCCGAGCTGGTCGTGCTGCCGCCGCCCGTGATCTGTGACTGGATGGTCAGCAGATCATCGAGGATGTGCTGTTTCAGCGCCTCGTAGTCCGGGCCGCTCGCATAGTAGGACTGTGCCGCCTGCGCGAAGGTCGTGCCTTCGGCCGCGACGCGGGCAATGGCGCTGCTGTCGCCCGAGCGGGCCTGCGCGACGGTGGCCTGGTAGGCCGCCTGCACGCCTGTCAGCATGGTGGTGGGCGAGAGGTTGGCGAGATCGCCCAGGCTGAGACGCCGGATCGCGTCCTCCAGCTGCGAGATCGCGCCGCCATAGAGCTGCTCCTTCAGCGCGGCTTCCCGGCGCAGCAGGGCCTCGGCGATGCGGGCCTGGTCGACGATCACGTCGGTGTGCTGGCTGATGTAATCGATGTTCGCCAGGATCGACAGCTTCTCGTCTTCCCACGCGCGCAAGCTTGCCGCGACCGGATCGATCAGGTTGTCGACGTAGTCCTGTCCGAGGCGTTCAGTGGCCTTCTTCTGCTCGGCCTCGATCGGCGCCAAGGCAAGTCCCAGCTTCGTCGCCTTGTCGGTCATGTCGCCGAACTGCTTTTCGAGTTCGCGGAACTGCGCCCGGACGGTCAGCGCGCCCTTGCCGAGGCGCTCGTAGACCTCATCGACGAAGACAATGCTCTCCGCTGTCTCCTTGATGCCCATGGAAGCGGCGCGCATCGCCTCCAGCGCGGTCTTCATCGTGGCGCTGATCTCACCGGCAGCGCCCGACAGGATCGACCGGATCGCCACCTGGGCGGCGCCGGTGTCCATCATGTCGTCCATGTTCATGCGCCAGGCTTCCTGGTTCCCCGTCGCCGGATCGACCAGGTGCGTAGCGTTCGAGGTGTAGCTCCAGTCTTTCCCCTGCGCGGTCCAGGACGAGGCGTTGAGGCCCCAGACCTTGGACCCATCCTTGACGCCACCGAGAAGACCGAACACCGAATCGATGCCACCGGTCAGGCCACGGAGCGCGCTTTCCGACTGGCCGGAATTGGCGTTCGGGCCATATGCACCGCCGGTCGTGTACCAGTTGCCGCCGCCGTACCGCAGCGAGGCGTTCGTCGAACTGTGCGTCCGGGTGTTGGACTCTCCGAAGATGGCGGGTGCGAACTGAGACAGCAGCGAGATCGCCATGCCGACTGGCTGCAGGCCGGGCACCAGGGACACAGCGCCGCCGACCATGCTGCCGATGCCGGCGATAGTCTGGCCGGTGCTCCTGGAGTTCGCCAGCTGATAGGCGCCCATGCCGATACCAGCGGCGGCGCCGATACCCTGCAGAGGCGTGATGCTCCAGGTCGAAGGGTTCCACATGCTGGGCGACAGTGTTGGAACGCCCTGCATCGCCGACGGCGATATTCCGGCATAGGGCCCGGTGAGGGGCGTGTTGAGCCAGTCACCGATGCCACCCAGGCCAAGACCGCTCCAGAAGCTGCCACCACCGGTGCTGCCGAGCGACGGCATGGTCATGCCGCCGCCTCCGAGGCTCCCGCCCCCACTCCCGCTCCCAGTCAGCGACGAACCAAAGCCCATCTGCTGAGCCAATGCCGGCGAGACCACGCCGAGGCTGCCCAAGCCCTGGACCACGACGCTCATCACGGGCCGGATCGTCGCTAGCGCCAAGAACTCCGCCACCATGCGCCGGATCGTCGTCTTGAAGATGTCGCCCAGGGCCTGAAACGAGACCTGCCCGCTTTGCAGGATGCGGTCCCAGGCGTCGGCGCCGGCCGTCTGGATGTTGCGGAACGCCTGCTTCAGCGGTTCCGTCCAGAGTTCGTTGGCGCGCTTCAGCTCATCGGCCTGGCCTTTCAGCCTCTCGTTCTGCTCGATCGCTTCCCCACGCGCTGCAATCGCCGCCCGCTCGGCCTCGGTCGCGACGCCAATGCCCTTCAGCTCAAGCTCCTGCTTGAGCCTGATCTGGGCGATGACGACGGCGCGCGTCTCGGTCGACTGATCGATCAGACGGTTCTCGGCCGCCAGAAGCTCATTGGCCGTCTGCAGGCTGGACGTCTCGATGTTGAAGTCTTTCAGGCTTTTGGCGCGCTCGGTGGCACGCTGCTGATCTTCTATCCTCTTGGTCAGCTCCTCGACCGAGAGGCCCGCCTTGTGCGCCGAGCTGGCATAGGCGTCCTGAACCTCCTTGACTGCCTTGAAACGGAGTTCGAGGTCGGCGACGGCCCGGCTGCCCTGGGCCGAGACGTCGGCGAGCGCCTGTGCCGTCTGCATCGCGAACTCGGTCTGCCGCTTCAGCTTGTCGACCGAATCCTCGGAGCTGCCGCCGCCGGCTTTGGCTGGTGGGTTAAAGACGCCCGGCCGGGCGCCGTCCTGCGCCGGCAGGCCATCATTGACAACCGCCCAGGCGGTGCCGTCGGACGCTTTGCCAACCGGACTGCGCTGGCGGGCGTAATAGGCCTGCGTGCTGGCCCGCGCCGTCTCGGCTGCCTGCGCGATGCCGCCGGCAAAATCGTTGGCGCTGGCACCGCCACCCGGGATCCGGCCGAGGGCGATCGCATCACCAAGACCGAACGTAGAAAACTCTTTCAGCTTGTTCAGCACCTGCTCGGCGCCGGCGAGGACGCGGTTGAAGGCGTCGATCCAGAGTTTGACCACCTGCTCGGCCGCTCCCCGGAAGACCTCGACGACGCCCCCGCCTACACCCGCCATGTTCGACACGGCGTTCTCCACCCAGGACTGGAAGTCGCGTTCCCACGGGTAGCCGCCACCAGAACTCCGCGTGGCCTGCTGCGCCAGGATCTTGCGGTAGGCATCGACGGCCTTGTCGGCCATGTCGAGAACCGCAACCGCCATCTCGGCAAAGAACGCCCGCGAACGGAGCTTCCCGCGCTCGAAGGCGTCGGACAGCTGATCGAGCCGCTTGACCACGTGCTCGTCGACCAGGGCCCCGCCCTTGCGGGCTTCCTCGCCCATGAAGCCAAAACCCCGGGCGATATCCTGCAGCACAGGTTGGAACCGTGTCCCGGCCTTGCCAAAGAACTCGACCGAGGCTGCCGCGCGCCGGGCGGGGTCTTCTATCGCCAGGATCGCCCGGGCGACATCGCTCATGATGTCCTCGGTCGGTCGCAGGGTCTTGTCGACGTCGAGTATTCTGACGCCCAGATGATCGAGGGCCTCGATCATCTCCTTCGAACCGTTGGCCGCGTCGCCGATCTTCTGGCTGAACTTGGCGGCACCTGTCTCCAGCTGCTCCAGTTTGAGGCCGTTCTGAATGCCCGAGAACTGCAGCGCCTGCAGCCCCTTGGTTGTGAGCCCCAGCTGCTCGGCCAACTCGTCCAGCCCGCCCACCGCCTCGACCGCGGCCTTCGCCGTCTCGACGAGGCGCGCCGCCATTTCGGCGAGCATGAGGGCCAGGTGCGCCTTGATCATGCCGCCAACGCGCCCCAGCGACTGCTCCATGCGCGCCATGGCGCCGTCCAGGGACAAGGTACTGCGCTCGATCTGTTCCAGCGCCCTCTGCGCCGCCCGCCCGCCGTCGACGGCCTTCGAGCTGTCGATGACGAGCCGGATGATCTTGGTTTCTTCAGCCATGGATCAGCGTTGCCTGCTCATACCCCTGGCAGCGCGAACCGCTGCATCCGTCTGCTTGCGCTGCTCGGTCGCGACCCAGAAGTCGTCGATGCCGGAGACGATCTCCACGAAGTCGGCCAGTTCCTCACCGGAGAGACGAAGGGCCCTGCCGTACCGCAGGATCGCCTCACGCGGGATCGGCTGGGGCAGCACCAAGCCGCCGCCCATGCCCAGGGACAGCGACACCAGGTTCCGGTCCCTCGTCAGATACTGAAAGGCTTCCCAGTAGGGCGCCGCCTCGATGTCGGGTTGCGGCCGGGACAGCAGGCGGTCGACGAACTCGGAATCGCCCGCCCGGGCACGATCGCTCCAACCCGCGATCTCGGAAGCGTTGGCGCTGTCCCAGCGGATCAGTTTTTTGCGTGGTCGACGATCGCTTCGATGCGCTGACCGCGGAAGTTCTGCGTCTCGTAGACGACCGCCTGCAAGGCGGGGATCGCGTCGTCGGCCTCGATCAGGAATTCCATGCACGCATCGGTGCTGAACGGGATGGCATTGCCGTCCTCGTCGACGACGCCGCTCCAGTCCTTGACCAGCATGCGGGCGAGCTGCTCCGCCAGGAAGCGCTTTACCCGCTCGTCCGAGGCATGGGCCCGGCTCAGCCGCTTCAGCTCGGCCAGAAAGTCCTCGCCGCCGCGCCGCCAGGCTGGATTGGCGTCCGAGGCGCAGAGCGCGATCAGCGAGATGCCACCCGGCAGGCCGATCTCGGTGCCGCTCTCACCTTCGATCTCGCGGTTACGCTTCAGCTTGTCGATATTGCCGAACTTGAACTGGCTCATGTCTTATTCCTGAACGATGGGATGCAGCACGGAGCTGCGGGTATTGGGGATCACGCTTCTCGAGCGAGCCCCTTCGCGATCCAGTCGGCAGCGTCCTCATCAGACACCTTGATCGTCTGGCCCTGGGCGTAGCGCTCCTTGCGCTCGGGCCTGCCGTCGCCTTCGGACACGAAGCGGTGAAAGGTCTGAAGAATGAGGATGGTTGTTTCCATGTCGATCTCCGGTGCCGCCATTACGGCGCGTTTCGGGTGAGCTTCATCGCCGAGGCGTCGGTGGCGTAGTACTTGCCGAGGAAGTTCAGGGTGACCGCGTGGACGCCGGTCTGGCCGGGATCGTCGACGTTCGGGTTGAAGACGTCGCAATTGCCCAGCACGAGCCGATCCTTGAAGTTCATTGTGGCGCCGATCGTGATGTCGAAGGTCTGGCCGGTTTGCTTGACGACGAAGGCCGAGTAGTCGGCAAGGGCGTTGAAGTAGACCTCCACCACGCCCTGCACGTTGAACTCACCCAGGCCGATGGCAAAGGGGTCGGCCGAACCGAAGGCGTACTGCTGCTGCAGGTTGTTCGAGATTTGCATTTGCAGCGAGCGGACCTTCGGCGAGGCAAGGCCGAACAGGCTGTTGACCACGATGTCGGCCGGCGTCGAGGGATCGTAGGCCGGCGTCGGCGCCGCATAGGTCGATGATGCGATCGCCGTCGTCGCCGTGGTCTCGCCCAGGGCCAGCAGCGAGAAGTTGATCTGGCCCGGGTTGCCGTTCTGGAAGTTGATAGAGACGTTGTCGACCATGCAGCCCGTCAGGCGGCGATAGGGGTCGGTAGCGCCGCCCTCGTACTTCTCTTCGAGGGTGAACGTCGTGCCGGTTCGTACCGAGCCGACCTTGAGGACATTGGACACCCAGGGGCTGCCGAAGAGCGAGGCCCACAGAACGTCGCTGGCCGCGTCCCGGACCCAGGGCATCTCGATCTGCTTGGGATAGGTCGCGACACCCTGCACCATCGAGGCCGCCTGGCGGTCGGGACGCCGCTCGGGCGAGCGGGTGTTGGGGCGTTGCGGCGCGCCGCTGACGCGGATGTCGCGAGCGAGCAGGAAGGCCGGTGTCGCCGGCGTGGTCCCCACCGTCACTTCGGCGATGACGGCGGTCTGCTTGTTGGCGCTGTCCAAGAGGCTTTCTCCCAAATTCCAGACAACAAAAAGCCGCCCGGTGGGCGGCGGTCAGATACGTCCGGCGGCGCGTGCTCTAGCGGCTCAGCCGACGTTATAGGTCTCGTACCCGAGGGCTACGGCTTCGACCCACAGTCCCGCCTCGTCGTGCCCGCCGCCCATCGGGGCGGTCGAGGTGATGCGAACGGTGCCGTTACCGGCGGCGAAGCGGTCGTTGCGGAACCGGGCTCGCAGACCACCCGCGTAGGATTCCGCTAGATTGCGCATCGTCATGCCGGCGCCGAGCCGCGTCTTCACGTAGAGCGTCACCTGGCCCTGTTCGTGCCAGAAGTTCAGTCCTGGCGCGCCGAACGTGTACTGATCCTCGCTGCCCCCGGGAAAATCCAGCGCCACAAAGCCCTGCGAGACGTCCGGATTGTCACCCGTGTTGTAGAGATCCCTGATCGGCCAGCCGATACCGAGGTCCGCCAGCCAGACGATGAGCCGGTCGCGGAACGCCATGCGCAGCGGGTCGCCAACAACCAGGCCCGTGGCCGTCGCGCCCAGCGGCACGCTGACGATCGGATGAATGCCGTACATCATGTCCTGACCTTAGTTGGGCAACCCCGTGGGCTTGATGAAGAACTGCAGCGCCGGATACACCTGGTCCCGCTGGACGCGCTGGGCGCCCCGTTTGCCCCACACTTTGATCCCGATATTGAGGTTCACGTACTTGAAGTCGAAGAACAGCGCCTTGCCGAACCGGTTGACCAGCGCGCGCAGCACGACGCGATAGACGCCGCTCCTCGCCTGCCGACTGAGGGCCGCCCGCTTGCCGCGGCCGGTACGCCTGTTCGCAGTCGCCCCCTCGATCTTTCGGGCGTAGGGCTGCGGATTGACGATCTGGACGCGATCCGTCGGCTGGACATTGCGTAGTGCGACCCAGATATTGCCCTGCACCTCGGCGCCATTGATCATCACGGTGTGCGAACTGGCGTAGCGACCCGTGAGCACCGGGCTCTTCTTCTGCAATTCTGTCAGCGCCCAGCGAACCGCCTCCACCATGCTGGTGCGCGCCGCGAACTCGATCCTGCCGAACGGCCTTACTTGCAGATAGTCTCGCCGCGGCATGCCGTCGGTAATGACCACCGGCTCGTTGTCGAAGCCTCGGGCGACCTCCTCCCGCAGGGCCCGCGTCGCGACATCTATCGTGGCGGCACGCACCCATTCCGCCGTCGACCGGCCGAGTTGCTCGGTCGTGATGCCCTCGACAATGACGGGCATGTCAGCCCGCGACCAGCAACTCGTAGAGCGCGACAGTGCCTGCGTCGCCCAAGGGACGGACGTCCAGGATCGACCTTTCGCGACCGTCAACGATGATGCTGTCGTGGCGAACCGGTGCCTTGCTCGTCCAGGCCGACGATGACAGTTCCGACGTGCCGATCTTCACCCGGAACTCCTGCTGGACGGCCGAGCCGCCGACATCGACCGTCGAACCGACGAGGCGCTTACCTTTCAAGGTAACGGCCGTGGCCTCGCTCGCCCGCTTCAGCACAATGGTCTCGCCGTGTAGCGCGATCAAACGGGCAGCGTTGCGGACGGTATCCGAAGCCGCCATCACACCGCCCAGGTCTTGAACGGGGACAGCGCCGCTTCCAGCGACTTCAGCAGGCCGCTCTCGCCAATGCTGTCGCCGCCGGCGACGGCATACGATCCGGACCAGATGTCCGGCGTATTCTCGGACCTGAGGGCGGGGTCCCTATCGGTGGCCAAGTACTTCATCTTCACCTGCTCGATCACCTGCCCCTCGAGTTCGGCCGGCACATCGATGGGCAAGGCCCATCCTGCCGTGTAGGTGACGACGATCTTGCCCGTCGACCAGGACGCCGGGGCATCGTCGACTATTCGCTCCAGCATGCCGGCGCCCAGCAGCCGATAGTCCGAGTTCTGCGCCAGCGTGGTGACGCCTTCCACGACGCTGCCGATCGTTGTGATTGGCGACCGCCATGGCAGGATGAGTGTCGACCCACGGTTCAGATCGGTCGCAAGCCATGTGGCGCGGAGAACTTCCTGCCCGAAAGTCGGCACGCCGCCGGTCGCTGGCCGCGCAAAATTGCAGTATCGCACGCACTCCCCGCTGACGGCATCGATGATGCTCTCGATCAATGTGCTGTCGACACTGCCCAGCCGGAGAGCCGCCTGGACCTTCTCCGCTGTCGTCAGCCGCCGCGCAGCGGCGTTCGACACGGGAGTGACGACCTCGAACAGCGGTTTGCTCACCGGCTCGGCGATCGCCGTCGCGGAGGTTCTTGCTCCGTCGGCGCAGAGGCCAGCGCCTCTGCCCACCCCTCGGCAATCGCGACTCTCGCGAGATCTCCCTCGACCAGCTCCGACACCTCGAACTGCCGCGGATGGAGGGCGCCATCGGGCGCCCCCACAAATGCCTTGATGACCCTCGCCTTCATGATCAGGCCGGCGGATTGGCGGTCGGGCGATTGCGCGGATGGCCGAGCACCCACACACCAGCGATAAAGGCATTGCCGGTGTTGGCGGCCGGCGTGACCGTCACACGCGTGTAGCGCTTGGGGCCGCGGTAGCCGATCTTGAACACCTTGTCGTCGTCCGCGAAGGTGAAGCTCGCCTGGCTTTCCAGCCCGATCAGCTGGTCGTCAGGAACCGCGGCGGCATCCGACAGGTTGGCCGCGTCGCCATGCTCCACCAGGGTGGTGAAGGTGGCGTCGGCATCGGCAAGCGCGCCGGTCAGGATGATGAACTCGGCCGCCTCGTATCCCAGGAGATCGGCGATCTGGGAGACGAAGGGCGTGTTGTCGACGACTGCCGCTGCCGGGCTGATGCCACGACGGACGTGCAGGTTGTTGTGAATGTCGCGCGCCATGGCGCCGTCCTTTCTCGAAATCGGGAACGTGAAGGGGGCGACGCGGCCGAAGCCGCGCCGCGGGGTCGGTCGGTTCAGCCGGTCAAGTCGAGCACTTCAGCTTGCGGATCGCCTCGGCCAGCACGATCTGGCCGCCGATGCGGCGGTAAAACAGGAACCGGATGTTGCCGCTGGTCGCCTGGGTATAGGGATCGCGCAGCATCGACATGGCGATGCGATCCACCAGCGTGTAGGCCCGGGCGAAGTCGCCATAGGCGATCGGGAAGGTATTGGCCCCCTCGTTCGGCATGTCCGGCACCTCGACATACGGGTCGCCATCGATGGTGTTCGGCTGCCCCTGCGCCAGGCCGGGCATCCAGATATACTGCTTGTTGGCGTCCTTCAGCTTGCGCACCGAACCCATGGTCGTCCGGTTCAGGGCCCACTTGGCGTTGCGCGCATAGCCGCTCTTCAGCGCGTATTTAAGCGTGAGCAGCCCGTCGGCCTGGCCGTTCCCATCCGCGATGGTGGCCGCCGTGCCCGAATTGGTGGCCGCGATGTCGGCATTCGTGAGCCAGCCCTCGGGCTTGCCAACGGCGTTGCCGCTCACCACGGCAGTGCCTTCCGCGACCGCGAACTGCTCCTCGGCCTCGCCGCGGATCTCGGCCTCCAGATCGAACGCCGTGTCCTCCAGGTTCTGGTGGCTGATGTCGATCAGGGCGAACATCTCGTGCGTCGGGATCTCG
>Ga0255171_1000384_pt1 | contig 12655 bp, 18 predicted proteins | sample Atl_Yuk_RepB_8d_FD_183176 | JGI IMG/M metagenome (GOLD analysis project Ga0255171, IMG submission 183176) | Freshwater microbial communities from Altamaha River, Georgia, United States - Atl_Yuk_RepB_8d | ecosystem: Environmental > Aquatic > Freshwater > River | place: USA: Georgia | collected...
CAGACTTCTTAGATCTTGCTTATTTCGCTTACAAGCGCGAAGCGGCAGGGAAGCCCACTAAGTCTCAGGAAATCTGGGAACTGTCCATTGATGAAATGCTGATTGGAGATGAAAGCCCAAAAGCTACGAGTCCGGAAGCGTAAATCGGCTTCTTGTCGAAGTCGCAATAGCGACCGGAATCCCAATGAGCGAGTGGACGGACATCGAACAAGTATTAACGGCAATTGAGATATTGAAGGAGCGCAAAGGTGGCAGATGAACCAATCAGCTATGACAAGCGCGAACTTCGTTCAATCATTACCGCGTTCAAAGCGATGGACGATGAAGCTATTGATGCGGCTAAACGCGAAAGTTTTGCGCTCGCTCAATATGCCGCCAACGAGGTTAAGGCCTACGGCATCACCAGAACCTTTGGACAAGCCGTTGTCAATCGCATTACTTCTGGCGTTAAAGTTTCCAAAACCTCGAAGATTGGCGAGTTCTCTTACGGATTCGCGAGTCAGCGTTTCTCTGGTGGAGGATCAACTAAAGACCTCTGGGCAGGTTACGAATTCGGATCTAATCGTTATCGTCAGTTCCCACGACGCACCCCACGCAAAGGCAGAGGAAATTCTGGCTATTTCATCTATCCGGCACTTCGCAAAATTCAGCCTCAATTGATTGCTAAATGGGAAGATGCGTTTTCTAAGATTCTCGGAAAGTGGGACGACTAATGGCTGGAAGTAGAACTCTCAAGTTATCAATCCTCGCTGACGTTGATGATTTAAAAAAGAAGCTGGATATTGGCTCCAAAGAGGTCGAAGGCTTTGGCGGTAAGTTAGAAAAGTTTGGCAAGATTGCCGCTGCGGCTTTTGCCGCTGCCGCTGCTGCGGCTGCCGCTTATGCTGGCAAATTAGCCATTGAAGGGGTCAAAGCGGCGATAGAAGATGAAGCTGCTCAGAAGCGCCTAGCCCTTGCCTTACAAAACGTCACAGGAGCCACAGAAGCCCAAATTGCGGCAGTTGAGGAACAGATAAGCAAGACGGCTCTGGCTACTGGCGTAGCAGATGATAAGTTGCGTCCAGCGCTTCAAAGACTCGCAACAGCCACAGGATCAGTCTCCGAATCTCAAAAACTATTAACTCTTGCCCTTGATATTTCAGCCGCCACCGGCAAAGACGTTGAAACAGTTTCCAACGCATTAGGTAAAGCCTACGAAGGCAACACCGCTTCTCTGGCTCGTTTGGGTATCGGTTTATCAGCTGCCGAAATCAAAACAATGGGATTGCAAGGCGCAGTAACGCAATTAGGTGAAACCTTTGGCGGTGCAGCTGCTACTCAAGCTCAAACTTTTGAAGGTCAGATTGCTAGGTTAAAAGTCGGCTTTGATGAAGCCAAAGAAGCAATTGGCGCTCAACTATTGCCAGTCATTCAGAGACTTCTTGATTACGTTGTGAATGTTCTCATTCCTAAGTTCCAAGAGGCTAAGCGAGCAGCAATTGATCCAATCGTTCAGGCATTTAAGAATAACGAAGCAGCTCTGCGCGACTTATGGTCTTTCATTAAAACGTATCTCGTTCCCATTTTTGAAACGGCTTTAGTGGGCGCGATTAAATCAGTCGGAGCCACAATTGCTGGAATCATCAACATCATTGGCACAGTCACCAGCAAAGTTAAAGAATTGGCTAATGACGTTATTGACGCAGTTAATAAAATTATCCGCGCTTACAACTCAATTCCCATTCTGCCTAACGTCTCAACCATTCCCAATATCTCCACAACAACTACTTCTAGGACTGGAAGCGTTCCAACGGCAAGCCTCCCATTTGGCGGCGCTTCAATCATTCCACCATCGAGCGGTTCGGCTAACGTAACACCTTCAACGCCTACAACAAGAGTTACAACGCCAACAACATCAGCGCCGAAAGTCACAACAACCCCAAGCGTCCCAGTTGGATCATCTAGCGCCATTACAGTTCCGATATCCTTCGGCGGATTCTCAAGATTGGCAGATGCTCAAGGAATCGCCCCTGTAACCATTAACGTCAATGCCCCGAGTGCAATTGATGAAGAAGGCTTCACTCGAGCAGTTGTCTCAGCTCTCAACAATTCAAACTCTCGCGGAACTGGTGGCGGAAGCCAGTTGTTTGGAATTAGACAAGAGTTATGACAGCTTGGACACCAGAGTATCGCGTTTTAATTAACGGCACAGATGCCACAGATTTAACCCTTGTCGGCTTCACGGCTACTTCTGGACGCACCGACGTTAATACCCAAGCCCAAGCTGGTTATTGCAATTTGCAGCTCATCAATGCGACCAACGCGTTTTATGATTGGAGCGTTAATACTGGCGTAACCCTCGAAGTCAAAGATACGAGCGGCAACTGGGTTAGCCTATTCGGTGGACGAATCAGCGACGTTTCAACAAGCGTCAGAACTGCTGGCGAAGTCGCTTATGTGACTCAAATTCAAATCTTTGCTTTAGGCGCATTATCCAAACTTTCAAAAGCCATCTGGATTGACTCGCTAGCCCAAGATGATGATGGCGACCAAATTTACACAATTCTTAGTTCCTTGCTGCTTGCCTCTTGGAATGAAGTGAGCCCAGCGCAACAATGGAGCAGTTATGATCCGACAACGACGTGGGCCAATGCTGGCGACGTAGGGCTTGGCGACATTGATAGACCCGGACAGTATGAAATGGTTCAGCGTTCAGCCAGCCCAATTGATTACTACTCAATTGTTACTCAAATCGCCAATTCGGCTCTTGGCTATGTCTACGAAAACGCCAATGGAGAAATTGGTTACGCAGACGCAGCTCATCGGCAGACATACCTACTCGCTAACGGATATACAGAATTAAACGCTCGCGAGGCTTTCGCCGCTGGCATTAAGCAATCTATCCGCTCGGGCAAGATTATTAACGATTATCAAATCAACTATGGCAATAACTTTAACAGCTCCAAAACGGCTTTAGACCAAGATTCAATAGACCTTTATGGCCTTTACTCAGTCCAAGAGAATTCGCTCGTTCACGATGCCACAGACGCTCAAACAATCGTAGATCGCCAAATTGCCCTTCGCGCCTATCCTCGCCCATTATTCGATTCAATAACCTTTCCGCTTCAAAATCCCGAAATGACTGACGCCGACCGAGATGCTCTGATAAATGTATTTATGGGCCAGCCGGTCAAAATAACCAATCTGCCCATCAATATCTACGGCGGCGAGTTCACCGGCTATATCGAGGGCTGGACTTGGACTAGCACCCTCAACGGGCTTTCATTGACTTTCACCGCATCACCGACCGAATTCAGCGCAGCAGCTCAGACTTGGGATCAAGTGAACGCGGCAGAAACGTGGAACAGCATACTTAATACGCTAGAATGGCAAGACGCGATAGGAGTAATCAGCTAATGGCAACAACAACAAACTTCGGGTGGGAAACCCCTGACGATACAGATCTTGTCAAAGATGGCGCTCTGGCGATGCGCACTTTGGGCAACTCGATAGATACTTCTTTCGTTGATCTCAAAGGCGGCACAACCGGACAGGTATTAGCCAAAGCCTCGAACACAGATTTAGATTTCACTTGGACTGAACAAGATGACACAACTTTAAGTTTCAACGCCCAGACCGGAACTACTTATACTTTTGTGGCAGCCGATTTAGGTAAATGGGTCACTGCCTCCAATGGTTCTGCAATTACAGTAACTGTTCCGCCATCGGTTTTCGCAGCCGGAAACGTCATTCATTTGCAGCAAATTGGAGTCGGTCAAGTTACTTTTTCGCAAGGCTCTGGGGTGACTATTACCTCAACAGGTGCAACATCTTCGGCTCCAAAACTCCGCGCTCAATATTCAGCTTGCACAATTCTTTGCACCGCTTCAAATACTTTTACAATTGTTGGTGATCTTGCATAATGCAGGTAATTCCGGGAATTATTGCATCAGCTAATTATCCTCGCACCATAAACATTGATTATTTAATTGTTGGTGGTGGTGGAGGTGGTGGACACGCTGCCGGCGGCGGCGGTGGCGCTGGTCGCGTATTAGATGGTTCAACTGTTGTTAATAAAGCAACAAATTATTCTCTGACAATTGGCGCTGGTGGCGCTTGGGTTAATTCGAGTCCGGGAACGGCTGGTACATCATCAACAGGATTTACACAAACTGCAATCGGTGGCGGCGGCGGAGCAACTGCTTTCGAAGTTGCACCTGCTGGAACTTTTGCCTCTGGTGGCGGAACTGGTGTTGATAATAATAACAATGGCGCAACCGGAACAATAAGTAATGGCGAACGCGGTTATGATGATTCGCCGAGAGCTGGTGGTGGCGGTGGTGGTGCCGGTGAAAATGGCGGAACTGATGGCCGTTCTTATGGTGGTGATGGTGTTCAAAAATCCATAACTGGAACAAATATTTATTATGGCGGCGGCGGAAACGGTTCAAAGAATGAATCTGGCTGGAACGCCGTTGATGGTGGTTTAGGTGGTGGCGGTCGAGGAACTGAATCCGGCGGTGGTAATGCCACATCTGGTGAAGCCAATAAAGGCGCTGGCGGTGGATCTTGTTGGAATGGCGCTAATAATTCTGGTAATGGCGGTTCTGGCGTAATCATTATAAAATTCCCAACCAGTGCCGGAACTATCACAATTGGAGCTGGATTAACGGGTTCAACAACAACAAGTGGTTCAAATACCATAGCGACGATTACTGCTGGCACTGGAAATGTGAGTTGGTCCTAATGGCACACTACGCTTTTTTAAATGAAGATAACATCGTTGTTGAAGTGATAGTAGGCATTGATGAAAATGAATTAATTGAAGGTATCAACCCTGAAACTTGGTATTCTAATTTTAGAAATCAAAAATGTGTTAGAACCTCATACAATGGCAAAATTCGTAAAAATTATGCTGGAATTGGTTTTACTTACGACCAAAATAGAGATGCTTTTATTGCGCCAAAACCAGATAATGCGATTGGATTTGATGAAGAATCTTGTAAATGGATTGTTCCTCAAAAGGATTTATTAGATGCCTAAATTATGCAAAGCCGGTCAGCAATTAAGGGAGCAGATAGATGACCTTTATATGGAAAGATCGCGCAAGAGCGACGGGTGGATTGGAGACACCAGACATTCGGCTCGTAAGTCGGATCACAACCCTGATGAAAACGGAATCGTTCGCGCGCTCGATATTACAAGCGACTTGGGAACTCATCCGGAAGAAGCTCACGCGCTAGTTGAGAAGATTCGCAAATGCGCCAAGCGAGGCGACAAGCGGATAAAATATATTATTTATGATGGCAAAATTATGAGTCCGATTCTCGGATGGAAGCGCCGCAAATACACCGGCCCAAATCCGCACCGGCATCATTTCCACGTCAGCTTTACAACTTTGGGAGACAAAGACGGCAGCTGGTTTGACCTTGAAGGAGATAAACAAAATGGCAGAATTGAAACTGATGGCGGGAAGCTGGGCGAAAACATTCCTCGCGACGGCTCTTTCGACATACCTCTCAGTCGGACTTCAACCCGATTACATTCTCAATGCAGCACTTGTGAGTGTGTTGCCTTCCGTGATTAACTGGCTCAACCCCAATTACGAGCGCTACGGCAAAATCAAGTAATGGCAGCCTCCGACCTCGCCGCGACTATCGCCAGCGTTCTCGGATCAATCGGCTTACTAATTGCCGGACTGAGATACATAATAAAACTTGAGAATCTACCCATTGTGTCGCGCCTCGACAAGATGGAGTCTCAGTTAGAATTAGCCCTCTCAGCAAAGGTGGCTAGAAGTGGCAACAAGAAAACGCGCTAAGAAACCAGCGAAGAAGGTGGCAAAACGTCGCAAAACGACGAAGGAGCCAATCCTTACTAAGCTGGATTTCTGGGCTATTGCTGCCAAAGAAGTTTATGACGCTTGCCGTAAAGCCGGAATGGACGAAGGTACAGCTCTGGCCTTTGCGATGGATAGAAGCTCTTATCCTGATTGGATTGTTGATCCGAGCGACCCCATAAAGAATCCGCTCGATGATTGGGAAGAGGACGACTAATTTACCTTCGCGAGGTGGAACTCTTTGAGGCGCTAAAGTCGGTTTATCCAGACTTAACGCCAGTCTCACCGACCGACCGGCACGACGGCATTACCAACGATGCTTATATCGAGATGAAGTGCCGCCGCACCCATTACCCCACCCTCTTGATTGAAAAGAAGAAGTGGGAATATCTAGCCGAAATAAGGGCTAGGACGGGCGCTAGGACGCTTTATATCAACTCCACCCCACAAGGGGTCTATCAGTTCGATTTAGGGGCTATAAACGAGCCTGAGTGGCAATTAAAGGCCCTTCCAGCCAAGACTGATTACCCCAATGGCGAGAAGGTTCAGAAACTCTGTGCATTCTTGGACTTGCGACACTCCGAACTCTTACTTGTATAAATCCATTTAATTAAATACATTTATCCCGTAAATCCATTTAAGGATTACAGAACGGGAGAGTAAGTGATAAATAATCCAGCAGTAATTCGATTTGATTCTACTTCTGGCGCTTGGTCTGATGGTAAGAATTACGTAAAGGGCCAAATAATCAGACGCTACGCAATCGAATCGCTAGGTAGAAAATCAGTAAGAGGGCGACTGAGCAGAGAAGAAATCTCAGCTTATTGGCTTGATCGTTATGGGGTGAACGCCGATGTTCAATGAAGGCGTTTTCTTTGCAATCTATTGCTCAACATTATGGCTTGGTTATCGAGTTTATGTAAGCATTAAAGCCAAAGCTTTTAATGATGGATACAAGAGAGGTCGGGCGAGTATAAATGTCAGAGAGATCGTTAAGTGACTGGCTCTCGGACGCTGGTAACACCCTCGATGACAGGGGGCTTGAATATGGCGACCCGAGGCACAATCTTTTACGCATTTACAAAATCGCGAGACAACTCGGTGTTCAGCTCAGAGACCCATCTGACGTGGCGCTTGTCTTTATCGCAACAAAATTATCAAGAATGGTGGAAAGTCCAGAGCGCGAAGATTCGTATCTCGATCTCATTGGATACGCCACTATCTTATCTTTTTGCCGATTCAGTTCACCAGAAGATTGGGACGACATTGAGCTTGACTCGCAATCATAATCAGCATCAATGGTGCGACTATTGCAAGATGCGCTGGGGACAAATGAAAGATGGGACTTGGCATCACAAAGCCCAAGTGCCAGCGATATGGAAGGTGCAATCTGAAACGCCAACGAGGCGGATGCAGGTGCGCTTTTACTGCCAACCTTGTGCCAATGAGGCACAGAACTGGCCAGACGGAACGTTTTGGTCATTAAAAGAACAACTAGAAGCTGCGATAGATGATTTCGCAGGTAGGGAGCAATTAGATGTCAAACTATCTTGATGATTATGTGAGTGTGCAGGATCGCTTAAAGGAGTTCATAAATGCCTATCCGGACTATCGGATTAAAACGCACGTCTTGGAAGAATCGCTTACTCCTAATTGCGATGTCTATATTGTTAAGACTGAGTTATACCGGACTGAGGCTGACGCTGCGGCTTGGACAACTGGTCTATCGTCGGAATCAAAGCAGAAGCAATACGCCCTCGAATTGGCGGAAACTGGAAGTTTGGGACGCGCACTTAACCTCGCTGGGTACTTTGCTAAACCTAACCAAACGCCTAAGAAGCCAATTCAAACAACAAAGCCAGCTCTTGCTGAATTCGTCAAAGAGCAAAGACCAAACGACCCTGAGCCGATTGTCTGGGATGTCAGCGCTATTGCGGAAGAACTCGGAGCCGAAGTAATTGACGAGATTCCAATTTGCAATCACGGCCCAATGATCCTGAAACAAGGCAGCAAAGAGGGCAAGGAATATCGAGGCTGGGTCTGCACCGAGCGCGATAAGTCTCGTCAATGTCCGGCTAAATGGATGAAAATCGGATCAGATGGCAAGTGGGCGTTTCAGAAGTGATTAATGAAATGCACCCGTTCAAATGTGGGCCTTGCAAGAAGGTGACACCCCATCACTACATAACCAAGTATGAATCAGAAATTGAGCCTGATGCTTGGGTCTGGTTGATGGAGTGTCAGAATTGCTTCGAGCAGCGCTTGTTTGATCCAATTGACAGGGTGATTAGTCGGGAAGATGAGATAACGCGCTGCGACCAATGCGGCAATTACAAGATGAAGGCAGCTAAATGCCGAATCTGTAAAATAGCCGATGGGCAAGAGCGTATTAAAGAGCGCTATTGGAACGGCAATTCCACCTTAGAAAGGTTCATAGATGCCGATATATGAGTTCAAGTGCGATAAATGCGAAGCCATTAAGGACGTTGCACTTGGATTCGATATGCCCAAAGAAGTCACCTGCGACAAGTGCGGCGTTGTGATGTGGCGAGTATGGACGCCAACACCGACACATTTCAAAGGCGATGGTTGGGCTGGTAAGAAGTAATGGCTAAGCCTCATTCACTTAAATACATAAAGCAGCTACTTGAGTGGGGCTTTGACAAAGAATTTATCGCCCGAGATATGGGGGTAAATTTAGCATCATTAGAAGTCCGGTTAAACAGAGCAAAGAAAAGGGAGCAAGATGGCAATCAAGGATCTAAGTCTGAAACTAGCGGCGATTAGCCTGCTGGCAGACCAAGCAAAGCGCCTGAAGGACGAGTTGAGGGCTGAGTTACAAGCTGAGATGAATGAGCTCGGCGCTGATCGGGTAAAGGCTGAACTAGGCGATGAAGTGGTTGCCTATATAACGACCAGTAAGCCGAAGTTTAAGTGGGTCGTTAAGTCAGATAAGAAGTTTATTGATTGGGTAAAAGCCAATATCCCGAGTGAAATAGTTGAATCGGTAAGAGAATCGTCAGTTGATGCGATATTGGATAAATTTAATTACGTTGATGAGTTAGTTATTGATCCAAATGGCGAAGCAATTGATTGGTTGGAAGGTAGCCAGTCAGAGCCATTCTTAATGACTAAATTTCACGGAGATGGACGTGAGAAGCTAAGAGAAGCCATAATTGGATTAAATGGAAGCCAAGAAATTGATGTGAGAAAGGTGTTGGAACTGGAGTAAATACTATAAAAACTTGTCCAAATAGTGAGATGATAGGAAAGTTGATGCGTAAGATACTTGACAAGGCGGTTACACTCCGTCTAAGGCGGGGCCCGAAGGCAGCCCGTAGCCGCAGCGTAAGGGGCGCCCTTTGCCTATCGCTGATGCTGTCGGCGTTAATGCTGATCCCAATTGATTCATCTAAAGCAGATATGAATTTGAAGCTTTATGCTTATAACCTTCTTACTTGGCGAGAGTTTCAATGCTTTAACTGGCTTATTCATAATGAATCCAGATGGAATCCAAAGGCTAGAAATGGCTCTCACTATGGGCTGGGCCAAATGCGTTCGACTTGGTACCGAGACTTAAGCCCACAAGCACAAATCAAAGCTTCTATCAAATACATTCATCACAGGTACAAAGATAGTTGCGATGCACTCAATCACTTCGAGACTAAAGGCTGGCATTGAGTAAGCGCTATCACTCTGCCTACTATCAGCGAGTCCGTAAAGAAGTATTGGAACGCGATTACTACACTTGCCATTACTGCGGCCAAGAAGCCAACACAGTAGATCACGTGATACCAATAAGTAAGGGCGGCACAGATGAAGCTACCAATATGGTCGCAGCTTGTATCAAATGCAACAGCGGTAAGCGCGATCGTATGACCCCCACGTTTTTTGTGCGCACAAGCGGACCCACGACCCCCATCGGGAAGATTTTCCCTGAAAATGGCTCGGCTGTGCATTATTTGGAAGAAAATGGAATTTAATGGAGCAATCCACAGAGATCGCCCGAGTTAGGGACGAATCGGCTTACCGAGGTGTGCCAAACCCTCGAATTCACACAAAACTAAGCGATTTACCCTCTCACGGCGAGCAGATGATCAAATTCTGCGAGGAAATCGGGTACGAATTGCTTCCTTGGCAGCAATGGCTTGCCCACCACTCGCTTAAATACAAGCCAGACGGCAGATGGGCGCACCCAGTTGTCACCCTTTTGTGCGCGCGTCAGCAGGGCAAATCAACCTTTATGGCGCTTCAAATCCTGTTTAGAATCTACGTTTTGAAAGAAAAATTACAAGTCCACACAGCTCACAAACTAACAACCTCAGCTGAATTATTTTACAAAATCTACGGAATCATCGAGCAAACTCCCCGACTAGCCGCCGAATTCACTAAGAAGCTGGAAAGTAAGGGATTTCAGGAATTGCAATTTACCGAAGGCCGCCGATATATCGTCCGAGCCAATAACTCAGCCGGTCGAGGTATTGCCGCGCCCGAAACCATTCACCTAGACGAAGCTCGCGAATACAAAGACGAAGATGTCTGGTCTGCCTTGCGTTACACCCAGATGGCTAGTCCCAATCCTCAAATATGGGTTTATTCAAATGCCGGAGATCAGCACTCGATAGTCTTGAACAAATTACGCGAGCGAGCCTACGCTGCCATTCACGGCGGCTCTGATGATATTGGCTGGTTCGAATGGTCGGCCCCGAATGGAATTAAATTCGATAACTCATCAGACTTCTGGCTAGGTGTCTGCCAAGCCAATCCGTCACTTGGTTACACAGTTCACCCTGACAATATCCGCGCCGTCTTGTCAGACCCCGAAGATATTGTGCGCACAGAAGTTTTATGCCAATGGGTTGACACCATCAATCCAGTCATTAACCCTTCTCAATGGGAATCTTGTCGAGTCGAGGGTCTCAGACTTGATCCCGAGAAGGACACCTGGCTGGCTATTGATCTCAGTCCGGATAGAAAGCAAGCGGCGCTAGTCGCTAGTCAGAAGCTCGAGGGAGATCAGTTCCAAGTTATTCTTCTGCAAACTTGGCACAATCCGTCTAATCTCGACGACAAGTCTCTGGCTAATGATTTAGCCGATTGGGTGCGTAAGTATCCAGTCCAACTCGTTGCCTATTCAGCGAGAACCGCTTCAGCCGTTGCTGCGCGATTAGCACCGGCAGGAATTCGGACTGAGCCGATAGATGGTCTCGACTACGCCCAAAGCTGTGATGAGTTACTGGGAGCAATCTCATCTCAGCGGTTAGTTCACTCGGGACAAGATGAACTGACTAAACAATGCCTATCCGCTGTCAAGTTGCCTTTCGGTGACGGCGGATGGGTAATGGGCCGTAAAGTCTCAAATGCAATTATCTGTGGAGCTGTCGCATCTGCTATGGCAACTCATTACGCCACTAAATCAAATGATGGTGCGGATATAGTCATCTTGTAACACAAACCCTTTACAATAAAGGCTCAATGGGTGCTATCAGAGATTTCTTCTTTCCACAAGTAACCGCGCAAACGCCGCAGAAGGTTAGCGACGTAACCGCCGCATTGACTCCGGTGCAAATCACCGATTCTGTTTATAACATTCTTGGCGGCGCTACCAATTCAACTCGCCAATTGGCTATGAGCGTTCCTTCAGTTGCTCGCGCTAGAAATATCATCTGCGGAACTATCGGATCACTCCCACTAACAACTTTCAATCGCATTACCGGACAATATGTAGATCCACACCGCGTTATCAATCAACCTGATCCTCGCGTTGCTGGCTTCGTAATCTATAACTGGCTTGCCGAAGATATTTGGCTGTATGGCGTCGGTTATGGACAAGTTCTTGAAATGTATTCAACAACCGATGGCGGTCGAGTAAGAGCTTGGACTCGCGTTAGCCCAGAGCGCGTCACGGTTGATACAGATTTTCGCAATACTGTAATTGAGTCATACAAAGTTGATGGAATGGCAGTCCCTAATTCTGGAGTCGGTTCACTTATTCGTTTTGATGGCCCAGATGAAGGATTGCTGCACCGCGCTGGCAAAACAATCAGCGCAGCTGTGTATCTTGAAAATGCAGCAGTTAATTATGCAAAAGAGCCTAACCCATCAATGATTCTTAAGAGCAACGGCACTAACTTAACTGCCGAAAGAGTTTCCTCACTTCTTAGCGCTTGGCGCACAGCTCGTCAATCTCGTTCGACCGCTTTTCTCAATGCAGATGTTGATTTAAAAGAATTTGGTTTTGATCCAAAGTCATTACAACTTGCCGAAGCTCGTCAATATGTGGCTTTAGAATTGGCTCGGGCTTGCGGTATCCCAGCCTACTTCTTGAGCGCCGAAACGACTTCGATGACTTACTCAAACGCTGTGTCTGAGCGGCGCTCACTAGTTGATTTCTCACTTCGCCCAATCTTGAAGGCAATTGAGGAACGCCTATCACTTCCGGACTTCGTTCCAAACCCTGTGATGGTGCGATTTGCACTTGACGACTTCTTGCGCGGCAACGCTTTGGAACGCGCTCAAGTTTATGAGATTTTGAACCGCATCGGCGCAATGAGCATCGAGCAGATTCAGAGAGAGGAAGATTTAATCCCTAATGAAAATTAAGATGCCTATGGTCGTAACTGCGGCCGATACAGTAAAGCGCACAATCAGCGGAACGATTGTCACTTGGAACGAGCAGGGTAATACCTCAGTCGGGCCAACAGTCTTCGCAGCTGATTCAATTGAGATAAAGCCTGTGAAGTTGCTCCTTGAACACGATCGCACTCGTCCAATTGGCAAATTGATGAGCCACGAAGTAACCGCCAATGGAATCGTTGCAACTTTTAAGATTGCCAA
>Ga0255171_1000390_pt1 | contig 12549 bp, 17 predicted proteins | sample Atl_Yuk_RepB_8d_FD_183176 | JGI IMG/M metagenome (GOLD analysis project Ga0255171, IMG submission 183176) | Freshwater microbial communities from Altamaha River, Georgia, United States - Atl_Yuk_RepB_8d | ecosystem: Environmental > Aquatic > Freshwater > River | place: USA: Georgia | collected...
GAAATACCTGCTGCTCGTGAGACCGGTTCTGGAACCAGTCTTTTATGGCGGCGATGGCGCGGGCCTGGATATCCGATGGGGTGACAATCATGCCCGCGTCCCCCAGCAGCGCCGCGCGTAGGCACACCAGCGACAGAGATAGAAGTCGGGGTTCGAGGCAATGCGCGGGGGCAGCTCGCCCGACTCGGCGGCGCGAACGACCCCGACGGCCTTGTCGGACAGGTCCTGCGCAGCACGGACATCGAGCGGTACGACCTCGTGATGGAGCGCCTGTGTATCCTTGTTCAATGCCGTGAACAGGGCGGTCTCCAGCTCCATGTAGGCCATGTAGACCTGCAGCTGCGCGTAGTAGACGGGCTTCGATCGCTGCACCCCATGCCGTGCCAGATCCCCCCAGGACCGGGCATTCAGGGCCTTGTGCTCCCAAAGCGCCGGCCAACCGATGCCGATGTCGGGGCCGCCGACGATCACGCCATCGATGTGGCCGCGGATTCTCCCATCGGCGGTCGCGAACCCAAACTGCCCGCCATCGTGCCGATGGGTGCGCAGGTCGAAGCCGGCGGCACGCAGCCATCGGATCGACAGGGTCTCGAACTGATGGCCGACATCGAAGATGCGCAGCGTGCGACCCTCAAAACCCTTGCCGGCGTCGATCTCGGTCTGTGTGAACTCGTACACCAGCTTGCGCGTGCACGGCTCCCCGATGCGGCTGCCACCAAGATAGGTGCGGGGTGTCTGGCGAACATTGCGATCGACCAATGCGCTGTCGATCAGCGCATTGATGCGATCGGCGACGGACAAGGCCAGCGGCAAGCCATAGCTCTCGCGGGAACCGTGATTCAGGTCCAACATGTGAAGCTCCTTAGAATGGCATTGGGTCATCGAGTGTTGTGCCGGTCCGCTCCTTGACGGCGCCCTGGCGCTGCATGCTCTCGACGAAGCCGGTGATCGCGGCCTCCAGCAGCTGGTCGATCTCGGCGGCGGTGCGGTGATAGAAGGCGTCCATCAGGCCGATCTCGGTCAGCGCCTCGGCGAACGGTTTGCGGGCCTCCTTCAGGGCCTGAATCTCACGAGCGGTCTTGTCGATCATGCCGTTGTTCTCCCGTGCCAGCGCCGAGCCCTCATCGAGGCAGCGCATCGAGCAGAAGCGGTAATAAGGAAAGTGGTCCCAGAGCAGCCGGTGGACGTAGCCGAAGCCACCGGCCTCCCGGCTGCACAGGGCGCAGGGCGCTATGCGAGCAAGAACCGGGTCAGGGCCCCGGCGTCGGCCGGGCGATCCCTGATCCGCTCCATGCCCAGCACGACGAAGCGCGAGATGGCGTTCGCTGCCATGGCTTCCAGATCGCCCAGCGTGAGCGTGGCGATGGGCTGGTGGAGCCGTCCGCGTCCTTCGAGCCATGTGCCGATCGCCCTTGCCGCTTCGCGGGTCACGTGTGCCTGCCATTCATCGTCGGTCATGGCGGTCAGCCGTTGAGCCACGACGGGCCGGCCGGGGCCGGGGGCGAGGCCGGCGGCGCGGATACGGGCGCAGCTGCTGGCGCAGCAGGTGTCGGCTGGGCAGACCAGGGCTTGTCTGAAGAGGGCGGCGACGCGTTCCACGCCGGTGCCTGCAAGCTCGCGGCCGGCGCCTTGCGGGCCCGTGCCTTGACCGGATCGGCCGTCACGGACTCACCGCGCATGATGGCGGCGTAAGCCGGCTCACCCGGCACCACGACGTTGGCCAGCTTGTTGCCGTCTTTGTATTGCGGGTCGGACGACGGCTCGACCATGATGCGCCCAGCGAACACGATGCCCTCGAGCTGCTTTAGCCCCTGGATGATCCGCTTCTGCTTGGCCACGGGGCTCTCGTCGCGCGGATCGAGGCCCAGGGCGCTGTCGATCATGGCCCGGAAGGTGGCCTTGGAAATGTTCCAGCCCTTGGACTGGCCCTTGTCATCGAGCTTGCCACCGGAGACGGTGAAAATCTGCCAGAACTTGCGCCGGGCGAACGGCCCCTCGACCACCGTGAACTCGCAGTCGAGCAGCTTGGCATCGCTCGACCGCGACGCTTTGAGCAGGCCGGTATCCATCGCCGTGGCGCCGTGAGCGCCGCCCGGGCGGATGCCCATCCGCAGCTTGGCGAAGGTCCCATCGGGGACCAGGTCACTGGTCGGCGTCATCTGCGGGCCGGCATCGTTCATGTCGTACATGGTCGTTCTCCTGTGTTGGAAAGGTCAGACTGAAAAGGCGGTGGCAGCGGCGGAGCCCGACGCGGGCCATGACGGCGAAGCCATGCGGTTGATCTTGGCGAGCAGCGCGCCGAGGTCGGGAGCCTCGGTTACGTCGAGACGGCCCGAGCGATCTTTGGCGGGAAGGCCGAAGGGATTGCCGGCGCGACACACGAGGCGGCGCTCGGTCGCTCGCTCGTCGAGCACGAAGCCACCCTCGGCATCGCGCGCAAAGAGGTGCATGGAAATCACCTGGTCGACGATGCCGGGCAGTTCGCGCCCCGCCTTCGAACCTTCCATCTGTGGCTGCCAGGTGACGGCGTGGGATTCGTCCGTCACCTTCTCCAGGACGCCGACGAAGATCACGGTCTTGCCGGCCGCATGCTGCAGATGTTTTAGCGCCTGGATCACTTCCCGCCCCAGCAGGCCATAGGCGCCCCGCACATCCGGCTTGCCGGTCCGCTCGGAGAAGGCTTCCGGCTGCTGCTTGGCGTAGGCCATCGCTTGGCGGGTGAGGTCGGTGATCGAGTCGACGAACACGATCGACTTCGAGGCGAGGTACTCATCGACGCCGGTGCCGGAGTACACACTGCGGGCATGCTGGTGATGCTGGGCGCTGTACCAGGCGTTGGGGTCGGCCGCCGGATCGGGCCCGCCGATCAGCACGGCGAGGTCGCGGAAATCCGAAAAGCTTCGGATCGGAATGCTGCCGCCCGGCCAATCCTGCACCGACTTCATGCCCGCCTCGAGATCGAGGCAGACGGTGTCGGCTGCGGGCAACGTCTTGAGCAAGGAGGTCTTGCCCGAGCCTGGCGGGCCGAAGATGGCGAGCGAGGTCTTGTTGGCTGCCGCCGAAAGCCTCTCGTCGGCTGTGATGATGCGTACGGGCACGTTGGGCTCCTTGTGGCCGGCAGCGGCCGGCGGTTGCAGATCGGTTCATGGATGAGGACGGCGGGGCGTTGACCGGGCGCCGAAGGGATGCCTGCCCGTCCTTACGGATGGGCCCACCCCGCCGCTTTGCTTCGATCTAGGAGGGCGCCTCCTCGCTAAGGCTCAGACGGAACGTCTGCTTGCCCGTCTTCACCGTGCGGGCGGGTGCGAAGGCGGCGCGGATGTTCTCGGGCCAGGCGGTGTACTTGCGCTCGGGCACCTTGATCGCGACGTCGACGTACTGGTTGGGGTCGTCGCCGGCGGCGCGGATGCGTTCGACCACACCCGCGATGAGGGTCTGGTCCCAGTCGACCTTCTTCGGCAGGTCGGCCACGACGGTCACACCGTCCCGATCGAAGCGGACAGTGCCGGTGTCCTTGCCGGCCTCGCGACGCAGCACCTGAACGTGGTCGGCGAAGCGCAAAGCGATGGCACCATCGATCCAGTCCACGACGATCTTCGCCGTCTTCAGGGCGGCAGCCGCCTCCTGCTGCAGTAGTGCGAGGTACTCGGCCGGAAGCGCGGCGACCTCACCGACCGGCATCGTACGAATGGCGTCCAGGGTCGGACGATTGGACCGGTTCGACATCAGCCGTTCTCCGTGGACATGAGCTTTGCGAGCGGAACCGGCGCCGCACTGGCGCGAGGCCGCACGATCGCGACGTAGAGGAACTGGTCGGGCGCGAGGCGATGCTGCACGAGGTGCAGGAAGCCGCGCTGGGCAAGGCTGAAGGCGCGAGTGCGCATACGGTTCAGCACCCTGCGCTGGGCCTCGGGCAGCGTCTGGCTGAGCGGTCCAAGATCGACGGCGAGGAACCCCTGGTGGTAGGCCAGCGTGTCGCCGGCCTTGCCTTGCGCCACCCAGGCGCAGAACTGCACCTCGTCGAGCACGGAGACCGCGGATGCAGGGCCGCTCATCGCGGCCCCCGGCTCGGTTCTAGTGCGAAGCCAGGTTTTACGGGCTGGCGAACAAGGGTGATCTCAAAGGCCTGGACGTCTTCCAGGCGGTACACCACCCGGCCGCCGATCTTCAGGAAGGCGGGACCGGTTCCGTCATGACGCCAGCGCTCGAGCGTCCGGTGGCTGAGGCCCCAGCGTCGTGCGAGCAATTTGCTGCTGAGACTTTCGATCCGTTCCATCGCCTCGATCCCGCCCTCGTTTGCTGATGGCGGCATGATCCAATCGATGGGGGTGGGAAGTCGTTTGGCTGCAGGGTGGGAAGAACGGTGGGAAAGGGTGGGAAGAAGGGTGGGAAGAGTGGGAACAGGGTGGGAAAGCCTTCCCACCTTGTGGATAACCTATTCCGTCGAGATCACTGGCAAGCCGGGAGCGAGATCTGAATACGAAGTTTTCGTGCTGCTAAAGTGCCGACGTAGTGGCGATGAGATTGCGAGATGCGTCCGTCTTCGCTGAACCCGTGTCAGACCTCGTCCGCCCAGATCTCCTGAACAGGCGAATACGCCGCCGCTCCGGCGACAGCATCGCGGCATTCAGCCGATACCGCCCGTTACCGTCGGTCTGCACCAGTTGTCGCCAGACGGGCTTATACTTGAACAGATCGACCAGTCGCATGGAGCCGGCCTCGATCTCCTGCAGCAGTTGCTGACCTTCGCGCCAAGGTTCACCTGTCTCGCCGGCAGCCTTGAGCAGTCGAAGCACCGCAGCCTGCTTCTTTCCGAACTTGTGCCGTGCACCGGCGAACTGCGCGCGCGTAAAGTCGTCGTTGTGCCAGACATCCATTGTCGCCGGCGCACCAGGCGCCGATACCGCGTCATGTTCCCGCTCGAAGCGATCCCGTTCTTCGCGCGTGATGATCAAGTCATCGCGGCGCACGATCATCTCCGGCACATCGGAGCTCACGTGGAGATAGGTGTTGGGCTTGGCGGCGCGAAACGCCCGCACCTCGGCCTGCCCATCGCGGAAGATTTCGAGCAGGTTGCCGCGCAGCAGCGGCTGCGGACCGTTCAGGATCGGCAGGTCTTGCAGCGCCGGGCCCTCACCCGCCCGGCCGCCCTCCCAACTACCCATCTCCGCCCGCAAGTCGACCACGAACACCGCAAGCTGCAGCATCTCGTCGAGCGCATAATCCTCGATGTCGCTCAATGGGATCTGCCAATGCCTGGCGACCTCGCCAATCCGGAACCAGCGCTTCTGAGGTAACTGCACCTCACCCTCCCTTTGCGTATTGACGTGAAGAAAACACCGCGGGCGAGCAGAGGGCTCCCGCCGCGCCCCTATTGAACCAGGGCGTAACGGTGCAGTCGGTATTCTATGAACGAAGAAGAAACGCCGAAGCGCTCGGCAAGATCGAGGAGCAATTCCTCGACCCGGATCGGATCTCCGCCGGCGCGCAGAACGGGTTCGCCCTCGCCGGCGTTTCGGAGCGGCAGCCGCAGGGCTATCGCGCGACGCACCAATTCACGATGCAGCAGCGCCCGCGGCACCAACAGGGCGCCCATGAACTCGTTGGCACGAAACTCCCGCCAGTCCATTCCGCCGCGGCCGCGCGACGCCGCGGCCAGATGACCCTCGTTGGGCGTCACCATGGCGAACGCCGGCTTGCCCGCCTGGCGCAGCATCGACGGGCCATCGAACACGGCATGACCAAATTCATGGGCCAGCGTCGAGCGTTTTAGATACTCCCGCTCCGCGATCAGCTTGGCGTTCAGGCTTATGAGCACGATGTCGGGTAAGGCCGGATCCGCCTCGGTCACGCCTAGCGCTTCACGCCCCCGTCCATCATGGACGCTGCGCTCAAAATCCCAGTGCGTGGCGATGGCTATGCCATTGATCATCATGCGGCCGGCCGCCCGGATCAGCCGTTCGAGATCGAGACAGACAACTGAGCGGCCCGGTGCGAGTTGTCGGCGGACCTGGTCGGCCACGCCCCAGATCTGTTGCGTCGTCATGGGACGCGGCTCTCGGCTGGAGCGGTCATGGGCATAGGCAACCGCGAGGGTCATCGACTTGCCCTCCGGGCGGCCTGTTGCCGATAGACAGCAATGACATCCTCGGTGCGCGCCCGCAGATCCGGCGGAAGGCGCCTGGCTGCAGCGAACAGGTCGTCGGCCGGCAGGTCTAGCGCGCGGGCCAGCGCCGACACCAGATGGTCCGGCGGCGGGTTCTCTCGTTCGCGCTCGATACGCGACAGATAGGCGATGGAAACTTCTACCCGACGCGCCAGTTCGGTGAGCGTCATGTCCTGCCGCTCACGTTCGCGGCGAAGGCATTTTCCGAAGGCCATAGGCTCCCCCAGGGCTTTTGTGCTTGATGCAAACCAGTCAATCCGCAGCTTGCGGTATCTAGATGTTCTCTTTATGTTCTCCTTTTCCACCTGTCGAATCAATTCCATCCAGATCGAGGCCGCCCGTGACCAACTATGTCGTGTTCGACCTGGAATCCGTCCCCGACCTCGACATCGCGCGCCGGCTGCTGAACCTAGGTGCCGAGGTGCCGAACGAAGAGGTTCGCGTCGCCATCGGCCAGAAGTACGCCCGCCCCGACCAGGACCCGCGAGAGATATTCCTAAAACCGCTCTTTCACCGCATCGTCTGCATCGGCGCCGTGTTCGCCGAGCGTGACCATGACGGCCCCTTCTCCGTTCGCAGCATCGGCGCCCGACACATTGGGGAGAAGGACGAACCCAAGTTGATCGCCGACTTCCTGGCCGGCCTGCCACGAGACGATGACGGCACCGGCCCTGTGCTCGTCAGCTTCAACGGTGGCGGCTTCGATCTGCCGGTGTTGCGCTACCGGGCGCTTGCCCTCGGCTTGTCCGTTCCGGGGCTGTTTCATGGCGGTCGCCGCGATTACTGGTATCGCTTCGGTCGCGATCACATCGATCTCTGCGACATGCTTGCCGGGTTCGGCGCCTCCGCGCGGCCGAGCCTCAACGAGATGGCGGCCCTTCTCGGTGTGCCGGCCAAGCTCGACGGCATCGATGGGTCCAAGGTCGAGAGTCTCGCCGACGCAGGCCGCCTCGATGACATTGCCAGCTATTGCCTCGGTGACGTCATCACGAGCTTCCGTCTCCTGCTCCGCCTCGCACTCGTCCGCGGCGAAATCGACGAGGGGTTGTTAGCGGAGTCCGAACAGTCTCTGGATGAAGCGATTGAACGACACGAAAAGCATCGACCGTCGTTGTCGGCGATGCGACCGGGCTCCAAAGAGAGCGCGGACGAGTAGCAGGCCTTACGCACAACACCGCACATCGCCGCACAGGCCCGCTCGCACTGGCCGACGTGCTCCGGAGGCATATTCCGACGCTAGATTGATCGCACACGAAACTCGTACCGCGATTGATGGCGATGTCTCCCCTCCACCCCAACCACATGACCCCCGCCGAACGCCTGGCCGAGCTCGGCCAGATCCTGGCGTTTGGCCTCGTCCGTCTCCAGGCCCGGAAGTCCAGTCCACTATCTGCCGACCGGGGAGACAGTTCCGTCGACTTCCTGCCCGACCGAAGCGGTCATGCCGACGCCCCCAGACGGAGAACGGCATGAAGGATCACGACACGGTATTGGCCCGCATCGCGGCGTTGAAGACGACGCCGACGGCGAAGCTGAAGGAACAGTGGACAGCGCTCTTCGAGGCCCCGCCTCCGCCCTACAACCGGCGCTTCTTGGAGAGCCGGTTGGCCTACCGGATCCAGGAGCTGGCGTATGGTGGGCTGAAGCCCGAGACGGTGCGCCGGCTAGAGCAGCTGGGCGAGCAGCTGGATGGCGGCAACATCGCCGTGCGCCGGGTGCGAGGCAGCGACGTCCCCATCGCCGGCACCCGGCTGATTCGAGAGTACCAGAGCGTCGAGCACACCGTGACGGTGATGGCCGACGGCTACGAATGGCAGGGCCGGCCGTACAAGTCGCTGTCGGCCATCGCCCGGGCCATCACCGGCACCCGCTGGAACGGGCTGCTCTTCTTCGGACTCAAGAACCGGCGGAGAGCGGCATGAAGAAGCCGGTCGTCCGCAAGCTGCGCTGTGCTGTCTACACCCGGAAGTCGACCGAGGAAGGGCTCGACATGGAGTTCAACAGCCTCGACGCCCAGCGCGAGGCCTGTAGCGCCTACATCGCCAGCCAACGGTCCGAGGGTTGGGTCGAGCTGGCCGATCAGTACGACGACGGCGGCTTCTCGGGTGGCACGCTGGAGCGCCCGGCCCTGAAGCGGCTGATGGCCGATATCGAGGCGGGCCGGATCGACGTCGTGGTGGTCTACAAGATCGATCGCCTCAGCCGCGCATTGATGGATTTTGCCCGATTGGTCGAGGTGTTCGACCGGTGCGGCGTCACCTTCGTGTCGGTCACCCAGTCCTTCAACACGACGACCAGCATGGGCCGGTTGACGCTGAACGTGTTGTTGTCGTTTGCTCAATTCGAGCGCGAGGTTATCGGCGAGCGCATCCGCGACAAGGTCGCTGCCTCACGCCGCCGCGGCATGTGGATGGGTGGGTTCGTGCCCATGGGATACCGGGTCGAGAACCGGAAGCTGATCGTCCACGAGCCCGAGGCTGCAGTCATTCGCCGAATCTTCGAGCGGTTCCTGAAGGTCGGCTCGGCAACGCTTCTGGCACGACAGCTTCGGGCCGAGGATGTCCGCAGCCATCGAGGGCGGGTCGTCGACAAGGGAGCCCTGTACCGGATCCTCCGAAACCGGGTGTATGTCGGGCTCGCGGTCCACAAAGGCGTGGCTTACCCCGGCGAGCACGCCGCAATCGTCAGCCAGCCACTCTGGGACAAGGTGCAGTCGATCCTGCAGGAGAGCCCCCGGGTCCGGGGCTGCCGGGCTCGGGCCGCCACCCCGGCGCTCCTCAAGGGGCTGCTGTTCGGCCCTACAGGCCGCGCCATGAGCCCGACGCACACTCGCAAGCACGGCAAGCTCTATCGCTACTACGTCTGTCAGGCTGCCCTGAAAGGCGAAGCAGAGCCGTCACCCATCCGGCGGGTCTCGGCGGCGGCCATCGAGGCGGCGGTCATCGACCAGCTTCGGGTCCTGCTGCGGTCCCCTGAAGTCGTGATGGCGACATGGCGGGCTGCCGAGCCCCAATCCGACGGACTGTCGGAAGGGTTGGTGCGGGCGGCTCTGGAGCGGCTCGATGCGCTCTGGGAGGAGCTCTTCCCCGCCGAGCAGACCCGGATCGTCCAGCTGTTGGTGCAGCGCATCGACCTCAAGGCTGACGGGCTCGAGCTACAGCTCCGGACAAAGGGGCTGGGCCATGTGGTCCAGCAACTGAGTGACCTGCGGAGGGCTGCCTGATGCCACGGCAAGAACCCACCGTCGTGACCATCAAGGTGCCCTTCGCCGTTCGCAAGCGGGGCGGTCGGAAGCTGGTCCTGGCGCCGGACGGCGCACCTGTGCCCCCTGCCGCGCCCTACATCGACAGTACGCTCGTAAAGGCGATCGCTCGGGCGTTCCGCTGGCAGAAAATGCTGGAGACCGGTCGGTACGCGACCATCAGGGAGATCGCGAAGGCGGAGAAGATCAATCCGTCCTACGTCTCGCGGGTGCTCAGGCTGACGCTGCTCGCGCCGGCGACGGTGGAGGCGATACTGGAAGGGCGCGCGAGCGCGGGGCCAACGCTGGCGGACGCGATGGGGGTGTTTCCGGTGGAGTGGAGATTTCAGCGAAGCCCGCGCCTCGCGGCATGATGCCAGGCTCTTCGTCGCTCACGGCATTCGCGGTCCTCGCTCGAGCTTTGGGCGTGTTCCGCACCTAACAAGCCAAAGGGCCATTGAGAATATTAATATGCATCAATGTCATTCACGCAAACAAGAGACTTGACCAGATCAAGCCGAATAGCTATATTTTTTGCATGAATGGACATCGTGCAAAACTCATGGGGCTGCTGGAGGTCGCGGAAATCGCGGCAGGTCACCCTCTGCGCTCCGCCGTGGACGAGTTCCCGCCCGGCGAAACGGGCGTGATCCAGATGCGCAATGTCGATCCCGAATTCGGCGTGGCGTGGGAGACCGTCTCGCGCATCGACCTGCCGCCAGCGCGGCGTGTCGAGCCGCTCACCAGCGGCGACGTCATCTTTTCGACCCGGGGCGTCCGCACCTATGCCGTGGCCCTCGACCCGCCGCCGTTCCGGACGGTGTGCTCGCCCCATTTCTTCGTGCTGCGGCCTCGCGCGACCATGCTCGATCCCCGATTCCTCGCCTGGCAGATCAACCAGGCGCCCGCACAGGAGTATCTGCAGCGTGAGGCCACCGGTTCACACATCCTGAACATACGGCGCGAGGTCATCGAGCGCCTGGAGATCGCGATCCCGTCGCGGGCGCGACAGGACGCGATCGTCGCCTTTGCTGAAGCCGCTGCGCGCGAAAAGCGCCTGCTCGCCGGCCTTATCGAAAACCGCCAACAACAAATGAACGCGCTCGCCGCCGGGCTGCGCGCATACGACGAGGAGTAGCCATGGCCGAAGCCATCAAACAGGAAGACATCAACCGCGCCGTGTGGGCCGCCTGCGACACCTTCCGCGGCACCGTCTCGGCGGACATCTACAAGGACTACGTCCTGACGCTGCTGTTCCTGAAGTACATCAGCGACGTCTGGCAGGACCACTACGACGGCTATCAGAAGGAGTACGGCGACGCGCCCGGGCTGATCGTCGAGCTGATGCGCAGTGAGCGCTTCGTTCTGCCGGAAGGCGCCAGCTTCTACGCCCTCCTCGATCGCCGCCACGAGCCCGGAAACGGCGAGCGCATCGACAAGGCTCTGCACGCCATCGAGGACGCCAACATCGGCAAGCTGCGCGACGTCTTCCAGGACATCAGCTTCAACTCCAACAGACTGGGTGAGGAGAAGCAGAAGAACGATCTGCTGCGCCACCTGCTGGAGGATTTCGCCAGGCCCGAGCTGAACATGCGCCCCTCGCGCATCGGCAACCTCGACGTGATCGGCAACGCCTATGAGTTCCTGATCAAGCACTTCGCCTCTGACGCCGGCCGCAAGGCGGGCGAGTTCTACACCCCGCCGGAAGTGTCGGCCCTGATGGCCGAGATCATGGACATGATCGAGGGGGAGGAGGCCTGCGATCCCGCCTGCGGCTCCGCCTCGCTGCTGATGAAGTGCGGCCAGCGGGTGCAGGCGAAGTACGGCACGAAGAAGTACGCCCTGCACGGGCAGGAATCGATCGGTAGCACCTGGGCGCTGGCCAAGATGAACATGTTCCTGCACGGCGAGGACAACCACCGGATCGAGTGGGGCGACACGATCCGCAATCCCAAGCTCCTCGACGGCGAGGACGCGCTGAAGCATTTCGACGTGGTGGTGGCCAACCCGCCGTTCAGCCTGGACAAATGGGGATATGACACCGCCGAGCACGACCGTTTCGGGCGCTTCCGGCGGGGCCTGCCGCCGCGCACCAAGGGCGACTACGCCTTCATCCTGCACATGGTCGAGACCATGAAGCCGCGCACGGGCCGCATGGCGGTGGTCGTCCCCCACGGCGTCCTGTTCCGGGGCGGCAGCGAGGGCGTGATCCGCCGCAAGCTGATCGAGGAGAACCTGCTCGATACGGTGATCGGCCTGCCGGAGAAGCTGTTCTACGGCACTGGCATCCCGGCCGCGATCCTGATCCTGCGCAAGGCAAAGGCCGACCGGAACGTCCTCTTCATCGACGCCGCGCGCGAGTTCAAGTCGGGCAAGAACCAGAACCAGCTCACCGACGGCAACATCCGCAAGATCGTCGAGACGTACCATGCCCGCGCCGAGGCCCCGAAATACGCCCATCTGGCGACGCCGGAGGAAATCGCCGGCAACGACTTCAACCTCAACATCCCCCGCTACGTCGACACCTTCGAGGAGGAGGCCGAGATCGACCTCGTGGCCGTCCGCACCGAACGGCTGCGCCTCAAGGCCGAGCTCGAAGAGCTGGAAGCGAAGATGGACGGCTACCTCAAGGAGCTTGGCCACTGATGGCCGGCGAGATCATCCAATACCTGACCGAGGACGGCGTCACCGTCATCCGGCTGCAGGCCCGGGACGGCAACGTCTGGCTCAGCCAGGCCGAGATCGCCGAGCTGTTCCAGGTGACCCCACAGGCCATCACCCAGCACATCCGCGCCATCTACGAGGAGCGCGAACTGGAGGAGGCGGCAACTTGTAACGATTACTTACAAGTTCGAACCGAGGGGACGCGGAAGGTATCCCGGCGGATCACCCATTACAACCTGCCCATGATCATGGCGGTGGGCTTTCGGGTCCGCTCGCCGCGGGGCAGCCAGTTCCGCCGTTGGGCCGCCGCCTCGCTGAGCGAGTACCTGGTCAAGGGCTTCGTCATGGACGACGCCCGCCTGAAGGACCCCGAAGCCGACTATTTCGAAGAGCTGCTGGCGCGCATCCGCGACATCCGCGCCTCGGAGAAGCTGTTCTACAAGAAGGTGCTGGAGATCTACGCCACGGCCGTCGACTA
>Ga0255171_1000394_pt1 | contig 12445 bp, 9 predicted proteins | sample Atl_Yuk_RepB_8d_FD_183176 | JGI IMG/M metagenome (GOLD analysis project Ga0255171, IMG submission 183176) | Freshwater microbial communities from Altamaha River, Georgia, United States - Atl_Yuk_RepB_8d | ecosystem: Environmental > Aquatic > Freshwater > River | place: USA: Georgia | collected...
GGAAGAAGCGGCGCAGCAGCCGGCCCATATCCTGCGGCAGCTTGCGGCCAACCAGATCGAGCGCCTGAATACCGTTGGCACCTTCATAGATCTGGCAGATGCGGGCATCGCGCACCAGCTGCTCCATGCCCCATTCGCGGATAAAGCCGTGGCCGCCATATACCTGCATCCCCATATTGCAGGTCTCAAACGACATGTCAGTGAAGAAGGCCTTGGCAATGGGGGTGAGCAGGGCCACAAAGTCGTCGGCCTTGAGGCGTTCTTTTTCGTCCGGATGCTTGTGCGACTTGTCGATCTCCATCGCCATCCAGTAGGCCAGAGCGCGGCAGCCTTCAACATAGGCGCGCTGGGTCAGGATGTTCTTGCGCACGTCCGGGTGCACCAGAATGGGGTCGGCCGCCTTGTCCGGGAACTTGGTGCCGCTGATCGAGCGGCCCTGAATGCGCTCCTGCGCATAGATCACCGCATTTTGCAAACTGGTTTCGGCCAGACCGAGGCCCTGAATACCAACCGCCAGACGGGCAGCGTTCATCATGGTGAACATGGCGCGCATGCCCTTGTGCGGGTCGCCCACCAGCCAGCCCTTGGCTTCGTCAAAGTTCATGACGCAGGTGGCCGAGGCCTTGATGCCCATCTTGTGTTCGATGCTGCCGCACACGGCCTTGTTGCGTTCGCCCGGTGCGCCATTGGCATCGGGAATGAACTTGGGCACGATGAACAGCGAAATACCCTTCACGCCGGGCGGGGCGTCCGGCAGCTTGGCCAGCACGAGGTGGATGATGTTGCTGGTCAGGTCATGCTCACCAGCCGAGATGAAAATCTTGGTGCCGCTGATCTTGTAGCTGCCATCGGCATCCGGCACGGCCTTGGTGCGGATGAGGCCCAGATCGGTACCGCAATGCGGCTCGGTCAGACACATGGTGCCCGACCATTCACCGCTCACCAGCTTGGGCAGATAGGTCTGTTTGAGCGTGTCTGTACCCCAGCGCAGCAGCGACTGGTACGCCCCGCTCGACAAACCCGGATACATGCCAAAGCTCAGATTGGCCGAGCAGATCATTTCCTCAAACACGGTGTTGACCGTATGCGGCCAGCCCTGACCGCCAAAGTCAGGGTCGCAGCCCAGCGCCGGCCAGCCTGCTTCGCAGAAGGTCTTGTAGGCTTCCTTGAACCCCTTGGGCGTGGTGACGTTGCCATTGTCAAAATGGCAGCCCTCTTCATCGCCGCTGCGGTTGAGCGGGAACAGCACCTGCTCGCACAGCTTGGCGCCTTCTTCAAAGATGGCGCTCATGGTGTCGGTATCAAAGTCAGGATACCAGGCCTTGAGCTGGGATACATTGAGCACTTCGTTGAGAACAAAGTGGATATCATCAAGCGGGGCTTTGTAGCTGGGCATTTCTCTAAGCTCCTGTTGTTTATCTGAACAGTTCGGGTTCGTGACGTACGTTGGGTTGTAACGTTAATCTCATGCTTATTGGCTGTATTCAATGAACGAGCAAAGTACCTGTTCCCTATTGGGAGACGACAGTAAATAGCTGGCGATTAATAAATTCAAAATGATTGGCAGGTGCAGAAAATATGGCAGCAAAGCAGCTCGTTGGGGGCTGATCGGCTTTTTATAATTTGAATACACGACAAACAAGTATGGGGTGAGAGTTGCAATCAGCATGAAGAAGAACGCACACACGAATGTGGTCGTAAAATGAATATGCGGTATGGGGTAGATGTCCCAATCGACTTTGCTGAATATGACGCTTTTTTCTATAACAAGTTTGAGTTCGGTCGATGTAACTCCGTAAGTGGAAAGAACAACGATAAACGTGAGTAAAATGATCAGCCCCCATCTGCGCGCTAAATAGCATAATGGGATAATGGCCAGGAGATAAGCGATTGTGAATGATGCCGACGTATTTAATCTAACTACGTTTGTTCCTGAGCGTGTAAACGAGTTAATAATCAAACGGCCATAATAGCCGGGCTGATCACCAGAAAAGCAGCCTCTTTCAACCATCAGGCTCGGGGCATCGTAATACACGCTGATATCGCCGATAAGATAGTAAGCAAACAAAATCAGTACGACCGACAGCATATAGAGCCCCAAAACCGGTCGGCTCCAGATATAGGGGAGCCGGGGGCGCGACTGTATGAGCTCTTTCAGCTGTCGCATGACCGTCATCTGATCCTTTTTGCTTCAGCTCCGCCGGGCGGGGCTTTGTAGCTGGGCATGAGATGCCTCCTTAATTGCGTAACGGCTTGCCTTTGGTGAGCATATGCTCGATGCGGTCGAGGGTGCCCTCGTTCTTCACGAGTTTGACGAAGGCCTCGCGTTCCAGACGCAGCAGGTCATCTTCGCTCACATCATCAACCAGATCCTTGTTGCCGCCGGTCAGCACGTCGGCCAGCGCGTCGCTCACCACCACGTCATAGGGGGTGGCTTTGCCGGTCTGGCGGAAGCCGTCCACAGCCATGTTCAGCGCGGTTTTGCCCGAGCTGCCCGGCAGGCGGATCACCTGCGGTTCAGGCGGGGTGTAGGTAGCTGCCAGTTCCAGCGCCTTCTTCTTGGCGTCAAACAGCAGGCGGTCGCGGTTCATGGTGATGCCGTCCGTCACGCGGAAATAGCCAATCTCCTTGGCTTCAAACGCGCTCTTGGCCACCTTGGCTGTGCCGATGGTTTCAAACGCCCGGGCCACCGGCGGGAAGGGGCCGTTGCCGCGCTTCTTGTCCTTGAAGTAGCGCAGCAGCATTTCCTTACAGCCGCCCCAACCGGGGATCAGGCCCACGCCCACTTCAACCAGACCGCAATAGGTCTCGGCATGGGCTTGCACATGGTCGGCATGCAGCAGGATCTCGCACCCACCGCCCAAGGCCATACCGCTTGGCGCGGCGACCACCGGGAACGGGGCAAACTTCAGCGCCTTATAGGTTTCCTGACCTTCAGCCACAAACTGGTCAATCTGCGGATACAGGCCAATATTGAGGGCAAACATGGCAATGCCCAGATTGGCCCCGACCGAGAAATTGTCAGCCTCGTTATGGATGACCAGTGCCTTGAAGGCGCTCTTGCCATCACCAATCAGGCCCAGCACCTTGCGGTACATGGCAAAAATCTGATCGTCCATCGAGTTCATCTTGCTGGTGAACTCAAGGCACAGCACGCCATCACCAATATCCCACACGCTGGCCGAGCCGTTCTTGGCTACCGGCTTGCTGGCGCGCTTCACATCGCTCAGCAGCAGCACGCCCGGCGCGCGGCTCATAGCGGCATAGGTGCCCTTGGGGGTGAGTTGCAGCAGCTTGCCATCTTCCAGTTTGTAGAAGGGCTTGCCCAGCGCTACCAGCGCGGGCACCGGCATCTTGTCCCTGGTCAGCTCGGCGGCGAAGGTTTCCACGCCGATGGCGTCAATCAGCTCAAACGGGCCGTATTTCCAGTTATAGCCGAGCTTCATGGCGCGATCGACCGCGTCCACTTCATCGGCAATTTCCGGCACCAGCGCCGCCGCATAGCTCAACACCTGCAGCAGCACCGCGCGGGCATATTGGCCGCCTTTATCCGGATGCGCGATCACCGCGCCCACACCCTTTTTGCCCAGCTCAGCACTTTCCAGCGACGGCTTGCCCGCCTTGCTGTACTCACCGGTGTGCAGGTTGATGGCTTCCTTCACCTTGTCGGTGCCGCTCTTGTTCAGGCGGTAGAAGCCGCCTTTGCCTTTGCGGCCGGTATAGCCATCGGCAATCATCTTCTCGAACACCGGCGGTGAGCGGTAGATTTTGCAAAAGCCGTCATCAGCCGGCAGGCTGCTCATCAGGCTCTTGGCGATATGCGGCATCAGGTCAAGGCCGACAAGATCCATCAGGCCAAACACGCCGGTCTTGGGAAAGCCCAGGGGCTTACCCATAATCAGGTCAGCTTCTTCAACCGACAGCCCGCGATCCATCGCTTCGTTAAACGCGCACTGGATCCAGAAGGTGCCAATGCGGTTGGCAATAAAGCCGGGGCGGTCTTTACACGGCACCACGCCCTTGCCCAGCACCACATCGCAGAACTGGCCAACGGCGTCAGCCGCGTCCTTGCGGGTCTTGGGCCCGGTCACCAATTCCAGCAGACGCATATAGCGCGGCGGATTGAAGAAGTGGGTAATGCAGAAATCCTTGGCGAACGCGTCGCTCTGCCCGTCAATCAGCTGGGTGAGGGGAATGGTGGAGGTATTGGAGCTGACGATGGAGCCGGGCTTGCGCACCTTGTCGATACGGGCATAGAGATCATGCTTGATCTCAATCTTCTCGATCACCGCTTCAATAATCCAGTCCACTTCGGCCAGCTGGGCCAGATCATCCTCGGTATTGCCGGGGGTAACCAGACGCGCCGCGTCCTTGCTCATGAACGGGGCGGGGTCAGCCTTGAGCATCTTTTCGATCGCGCCCTTGGCGATCATGCTGCGGTCGGCTGCGTCCTTCGGGACGATGTCCAGCAACAGAACAGGAATACCGGCATTGGCAATGTGAGCGGCAATACCGCTCCCCATCACACCGGCACCAATAACGGCGGCGCGTTTGATTTCCATGGCGGCCTCCCGGCTTTAAGCTACGGCTTCGAGAATGGTGGCGATACCCTGACCGCCGCCGATGCACTGGGTGGCCAGTGCAAACTGCTTGCCTTCGCGCTTGAGCAAGGCGGCTGCCTTGCCGGTGATGCGGGCGCCGGTGGCGCCCAGCGGATGGCCCAGCGCAATGGCGCCGCCATCAATATTCATCTTGGCCAGATCAATGCCAAGGTCGCGCACCACGGCCAGCGACTGGGCAGCAAACGCCTCATTCAGCTCGATGATGTCGATATCCTTGATGCCAAGGCCAGCGCGCTGCAGCGCCTTTTGCGTGGCGCTGACCGGGCCAATGCCCATGATCTCGGGCGCACAACCGGCAACCGCAATGCTCTTGATGCGGGCAAGGGCCTTCAGGCCATGCGCCTTGGCATAATCTTCCGAGCAGATCAGGGTGGCAGCGGCGCCATCTGTCAGCGGGGAGGAGGTGGCGGCGGTCACGCTGCCATCTTCCAGAAAGGCGGGCTTGAGGGTGCCCAATGTTTCCTGCGTGGTGCCCGGGCGGATACAGCCATCTTCACTGACCGAACCGGCCTTGTGGGTGATGGTGACAATCTCGTCCTTGAACTTGCCAGCTTCGCGGGCCTTGGCAGCGCGGTCATGGCTGATGACGGCCAGCTCCTGCTGCTCCTGACGGGTGATCTGGTATTTGCGGGCCAGATTTTCGGCGGTAATGCCCATGGAGACAAAGGCCTCCGGATAATCCTTGGCCAGACCCGGATGCGGCAGGAAGTTGTAGCCGCCCATGGGAATGCGGGTCATGCTTTCAATGCCTGCGCAGATAAAGGCTTCACCTGCGCCCATCTGAATGGCGCCAGCGGCCTGATGAATGGCCTGCATGGACGAGCCGCAGAAGCGGTTGACGGTAGTGCCACCAGCCGAGAGCGGGATTTTGGCGAGGAAGGAGATGATGCGGGCCACGTTCATGCCCTGCTCGCCTTCGGGGAAGGCGCAGCCCACAATCACGTCCTCAATATCTTTGAGGTCAACACCGGTCTGCTTGAGCAGACCCATGACCGTCTGTGCCGCCAGTTCATCTGGTCTGACACGTGCCAGCTCCCCCTTAGTCGCAAAGTGAAACGGGGACCGGGTATAACCCGCAATGACTACTGGCTTCATCGATTTTCCTCTCCCTCTTATGACCTCATGCGCTAGGACCTGTGCCCAGTCGCGCCGAGACTTCAGCAGTTATGGCATGGAGTTCCTTAAGAGTTTGTTCAAGGTCCACGCGCTGCTGTTCCAATACTTTGATGCGTTCTTTCGCCTTGTCCAGTACGAAGCGCATCTGATCGACCTGATGGTTGCCGGATTCATACAGGTCCAGAAAAGTTTTGATGATCTTGAGGCTGAAGCCCAAGCGCTTGGCGCGGCAGATCAGCGACAGGCGACCACGATCGCGGCGGCTGAAAATACGCGTGGTGCCTACGCGGGTAGGGCTGAGCAGGCCTTGATCCTCATAAAAGCGGATCGAGCGCAGCGTAATGTCAAACTCACGGGCGAGTTCGCCAATGGTGTAGGTTACGTTGCTCTGTTCGTCATTCATCGGTGTCTGTGTGCGAGCGGTGCTTTCCATTTTTATTCTCCGTTTCTGGTTTTTCCCCGCCCCGTCTAACCATAACGTAAGCGGAATGTATTAATATTCATCTAATGACTATGGGTCATAAATTCAATGCGACATTCCATCATCTATAATCATATCAATTAGATAAATGTTTATAGATTGATCAAAATCAATCGCACAGAAATTTATCTCCTCCTCCAAGCGCGTAAGATAATACGCAAGAGTGTATAAATTCTTTAACTATAAACATCAATACGCCGGTGTGCGCATCGTTGTATGTTTAAGCAAATTCGGTGACCAAAGCCGTGACAGGCGCGAAGCTGCGCCGATGATGTTCCGTTACCCCATGTTCTTTTAACGCTGCCATATGCGCAGCGCTGCCATAGCCAGCGTTACTGGCCCAGCCGTAAGCGGGATGGTCCAGTGCTATACGTTTCATGTAGGTGTCGCGTTCGACCTTTGCAATGACCGAGGCGGCAGAAATGCTTAAAACTTTAGCGTCTCCGCCAACAATGGTGCGGGCCGGGCAGCCAAAGAAATTTTTGTCCTTGGGCAATTGGTTGCCGTCAACCAGCGCAAAGTCGGCCCCGCCCAGTGCTGTCAGCGCGCGCTGCATGGCCAGAAAGGTGGCTTGCAGAATATTGATCTGGTCGATTTCTTCTACGCTGGCATAGCCCAGCCCATAGCGGCAGACCTCTTGCAGCTGCGGGGCAAGCCATTCACGCTTCTTGGCGCTGAGTGCTTTGGAGTCCGTAATACCGGCAGGCAGGCGGGAGATGTCATCCGGCAGGATCACCGCGCAGGCCACCACCGGGCCAGCGAGCGGGCCGCGCCCCACTTCATCCACGCCAGCCACGCGCAGGCCCCGGCTGCGGCCATATTCAGTCTCCAGCGCCAGATCCAGCAAGGAAATAGGCTCAGATGACTGTGCTTGAAGGGAAGGGTTGCGCGTCACGCCGCCAGCTTACTGCAGCGGTGTCCGGTCGGCAACACGCAGCACGTTCTCGTCGGCCGGGCTGTAGGTCGGCCAGTCGCCGCCCGCTGTCATGTCCAGGCTGGCGGTGGGTTGGCCCAGCTGCATCTGGTAGATCCAGTAATTGGCCAGCACGCGCTCGATGAAGTCGCGGGTTTCAGCCGCCGGAATGCTTTCGATGAACAGCAGCGGGTCGTTGCTGGCGGCGGCGCGCTTCCAGCGGGCGACCTGTGCCGGGCCACCGTTATAGGCGGCGAGCATGTAGAACAGGTTGCCGTCGATGCCGTCCTGCTCCATCAGATATTCCACATAACGCTGGCCGAGGGTGATGTTCAGCTCGGGGTCGGTCAGTTCGCGGGTATTGGTGCGGGTAAAGCTGCGACCGGCCATATAGCTGGCGGTGGTCGGCATCAGCTGCATCAGGCCGGTGGCGCCCACCTGGCTCTTGGCGGCGGGGTCAAACTTGGATTCCTGACGGATCAGGGCAAAGATCAGGGCGCGGTCAACGCGGTAGCCATTGCTGGGCTCCCAGCGCGGCACCGGATAGAGGGCGGCATCATACAGGCCACCAGTCGGGGTGGGGATGGCGGTACCTACGCGCATGGCCAAGCCCGGCAGGCCGGCATTGGCGGCCAGCGCTACCAGCGCTTCTTCCAGCTTGTCATTGCCACGCGGATGCACCGAGCGCAGCTCGCTTTCGGCCAGATCGAGCTGGCCAATCTGCAGCAGCGCCAGCGCGCGGTGGCCAGCGGCCACATTGTCTACGGCCAGCAGATGGTCACGGGTCAGGGTGGGCACGTCCCAGTTCAGCCCGGCGTCAACGCCCAGCTGGCGGCTGGCCAGCAGGCCATAGAAAGTGCGGGAATGCACGGCGGCGCGGCGTAGCCAGGTGGAGACTTCAGCCGGCTGACCCAAACGGGTCAGGCAGCGGGCAGTCCAGAACGCACCGGCAGACTGGTCCCACGGGCTGGCATTTTCGTTACGGGCGAGGGCGCGGAAATTGTTGAGCGCCGTACCATAATCGCGGTTTTTCCAGGCATTGAGGCCCTGCTGCCAGTTGACCGAGTTGGTGCTGCCCATGACGGCGGCGGCGGTCAGGCCGCCATTGACGCCCCGGCTGGCCGAGGGATTGTCCAGACGGGCGGCACCCGTGCGGGGCTTGCGGCTGATGGCCAGCGCGTGAATACGCTTGGCCTGCGGCAGGTCGGCATACTTGTCCAGCCACACCTGCAGCTGGGCATAATCCGGCTTGAAGGCGGTGGGGTGCATATAGCGCTGGGCCAGCACATGGCCCATCAGGCGCTTGTCGGTGAGCTTGGCAATGGCGGCATCCGCCTCGGTCAGATTGCCAGCGGCCTGCGCGGTGAAAATAGAACGATAGAGATCAGCATCCTCATCACTGAGAAGCGCAGACTTGCCGCCATCATTGAGCAGATCAGCCAAAGCAAAGTCCAGCCACGCACCCGTGCGATCAGTATTCAGATTGGATTGTTCAGCAACCGGCAAAGTAACGGCGCTATCAGCACCAGTCATCAGGCCTTCACCAGCAGCAACGCCAGTACCCGCTAAAACAAAACCAAGAAGAGCAGCCACCTTGAGCACGCGCATGGTCAATGCTCGGCGCGAGCGCTGCAAGTAATCGGCTGACAAGAGACGGTCTGTCATAATGGCCCCGGCATAGCCAAGCCATCGCGCCATTGCAAGCAGGCGAATCTTAAGATTCTAGCAATTAATATATCTTGACACTATTTTTGGAAGTCTTTTTGGTGACTTAGGTCTAGTCAATGGGAATCGATTTTTTTCTTCAAAAGTCTTAAATCCCGCCAGGATTCCCTTTTTTGGGCAGGAGTTCTTAACAAATAGGCCGGGTGGTAGCTGACCAAAGCTGGCCGAGTCTCGCCAAGGCCGGGGGAGTGATAATCCCACCAGGTGCCGCGCAAACGGGTCACGCTTTCTTCTTTGCTCAGCAGCGCTTTGGCGGCCGGGCCGCCCAGCAGAAGAATGATTTTTGGCTGCACCAATTCAATATGGCGCATCAGATAGGGTAGGCACGTCGCCACTTCATCGGCCTTGGGGGTGCGGTTGCCCGGCGGGCGCCACGGCAGCACGTTGGTAATATAGACCTGCGCGCGGGTCAGGCCGATGCTGGCCAGCATTTTCTCTAGTAATTGGCCAGCCGGGCCTACAAACGGACGGCCGGATCGGTCTTCTTCTTCACCCGGTGCTTCGCCAATCAGCATGACCGGCGGCTGGAGAGCCCCTTCGCCGAACACAAAGTTCATGGCGGTTTCCTTGATCGAGAGACCCTGCAGCTCGCTCATGGCGGTCTTGAGGTCGTCAAGGCTGGTGATGGTGGTCAGATCGCGCGGCGGGTGAAGCGGGGCGGCGGGCGCGGCGGGGGCAAGGGGCGCAGCTTCCTGCTGGCGCGCACTTATATATATAGGTGAGTTGGTGGCTGGCGTGCCGGGGGGCAGCGCGCCTATGGCCGGGCGGCCGGGGGCAGTAATCCCGGTGGGAAGAAGGGCGGGAGCAAGGGCCAGTGGCTGCGCATACAAAGCCTCATCCGCGCCCATCGCTACCTGAAAGCGAAGGTCGGCCAGATAGCCCGCAATTTCAGCTGCACTGGGTTCCATGTCTAATTCTGCACTGACTCCTCCCTTTATCCAATGGACGTCAGGGCTTTGCGGGTCAAGAGATTCCCGCTACATCGTTCATATGACCCGCGCTGCCGCCAAATCTGCCGCCTTTTGGCAGGACGCTGAACAATATTTAGCCAAAGCTGACCGCCAGCTGGGCAAAGTCATCAAACTGGCCGGGCCGTGCCAGCTGCGGCCCATCCGGGGCCGCTCGCCCTATGAGGCGCTCAGCCGGGCGGTGGCGTTCCAGCAATTACACGGCAAAGCCGCGCAAACCATCCTCAACCGCTATCTGGCCTTGTTCCCCGGCCAAGACTTCCCAAGTCCTGAGCAAGTCTTGCAAGTAAAGGACAGTACTATTCGGGCCTGCGGTTTTTCGGCCAGCAAAGTATTGGCGCTGCGCGATATTGCCGCCAAGACTGTGGATGGCACCATTCCTGACCGCAAGACCTGCGTCCGGCTCGATGACGCCCAGATTATTGAGCGCCTGACCCAGGCGCGCGGGGTGGGGCGCTGGACGGTGGAGATGTTCCTGATGTTTACGCTCGCCCGGCCGGATGTTCTGCCGGTGGATGACTTTGGTGTGCGCGAGGGCTACCGCCTGCTGCACGGGCTGGACGAACAGCCCAAACCCAAAGTGCTCGCGGAGCTGGGGCAGCGCTGGGCCCCGTGGCGCACCGTCGCAGGCTGGTATTTGTGGCGGGCGGTGGAGCAAGCGCGGCTTGGTTATCTGTAGTAGGGTGTAGACTCAATTTGGCTAAGCAAGGCCTGATAATATTCTCAAATCGTCATTCCGGCGAAGGCCGGAATCCATCTCTCAACAGTGCAACAAGCTGAAATGGCGGGAGATGGACCCCGTTTTTCAACGGGGTGACGGGCTCCCTCATTGATGAGAGACGCTTTCAAATAAGTGCAGACTCTAGCCAGCCGGGCAAATCATGCTATGTTTGCCTCCGGTTCAGCTGACGCCGCCAGAGGTGGCGTGGAGCTGGTCGCTGAATTTCAAGATGTCACTGTCTTGGTCCGTCCTGGAGGAAGTCATGAAGAAGTTTCTCGTTCTCGCGCTGATGCTTACCGCTCTTGCTGGCGGCCTGTCGGCTTGCAATACCATTCAGGGTGCCGGTCAGGATATTAAGGACGGCGGCGCCGCGCTCGACCGCGCCATTCGCTAAGCCCTTTCCTGTAAAGCAGACCTAAAGAAGAAGGCGCCCCCTTATGGCTGGCGCCTTCCTTTTTGTGACGGGGTGAGCGGGGCTAGCCCGCCGCCTTCTTGCCGGCTTCTTCTTCCTGCAGGGCTTTTTTGCTGAGTTTGCCGATCATGGTTTTGGGCAGTTCGTCGCGGAACTCCACCAGGCGCGGGCGCTCAACCGGCGATAGTTTGTCCTTCAGGAACGTGTTCAGCGCGTCGGCGGTCATGCTCTGTCCGCTCTTGAGCTTGATATAGGCTTTGACCGCCTGACCGGTCTTTTCGTCCGGCACGCCCACCACCACGCACTCGGCCACGGCCGGATGCAGGTAGATGGCTTCTTCCACATTGCGCGGATACACATTGTAGCCGTTATACAGGATCATGTCCTTGATGCGGTCCACGATGCTGAAAAAGCCGTCGCTGTCCATAATGCCCACATCGCCGGTGCGCATGAAGCCGTCCGGCAGCATGACCTTGTCAGTATCTTCCGGGCGGTTCCAGTAGCCCAGCATCACCTGCGGGCCCTTGATGCACACTTCGCCGCGCTCGCCCTGCGGCATTTCCTGTGTGGGGTCTTCCAGTGAGCGGATCGACACATACGTGCCCGGCAGCGGCAGGCCGATCGAGCCGGCGCGGTTGCCGCTGACCACCGGATTACAGGTGGCCACCGGCGAGGTTTCCGACAGGCCATAGCCTTCAAACAATTTGCAGCCGGTCAGTTTTTCAAAGCGCTGCTTGACCTCAACCGGCAGCGGCGCGCCGCCGGACATGCACTTGCTGATCGAGCGCACATCATATTTGTCGATATGCTTGTGATTGAGGATGGCCGAATAAATGGTCGGCACCGCCGGGAACAAGGTGGGCTTGTGACGGTTGATGGTTTTGAGCATGTCATCGAGATCAAAGCGCGGCAGCATGATGATCTCGCTGCCCAGCCTGACTGCCAGATTCATGGCCACGGTCATGGCAAAGACATGGAAGAACGGGATGACGGCCAGCATGCGCTCCTGGCCTTCGACCGAGCCCTGAAACCAGGTGGCGCACTGAATGGTATTGGCGCAGATATTGCCGTGGCTGAGCATGGCCCCCTTGGACACGCCCGTGGTGCCGCCGGTATATTGCAGCACCGCCAGATCCTTGTGCGGCTCAACCGTCACCGGCTGCGGCGTAGCGCCGGGCGCGGCCAGCAGGTCATGCCAGTCCAGATGCTGCGCATCGACCTGCCAGCGGGCGGTCTCTTTGCCTTTGGCCAGCGGATAGAGCAGATTTTTGGGGAAGGGCAGCGCACGCGCCAGCTTGGCAATGATCAGCTTCTTCAGGCAGGTCTGGCCGACGAGTTTAAGCAGCTTGTCATGCATCAGCTTGAGGTCGAGCGTGATCATCAGGCTCACCTGACTGTCATTGATCTGGTGGATCAGCTCGCGCTCGGCATAAAGCGGGTTGAAGTTCACTACCACGCCGCCCGCTTTGAGGATGGCGTAATAGGAG
>Ga0255171_1000395_pt1 | contig 12413 bp, 14 predicted proteins | sample Atl_Yuk_RepB_8d_FD_183176 | JGI IMG/M metagenome (GOLD analysis project Ga0255171, IMG submission 183176) | Freshwater microbial communities from Altamaha River, Georgia, United States - Atl_Yuk_RepB_8d | ecosystem: Environmental > Aquatic > Freshwater > River | place: USA: Georgia | collected...
GTGAACTTCGCCAAGCCAACGAAATCCTGCGCAAGGCGAGCGCGTATTTTGCTCAGGCGGAGCTCGACCGCCGACACAAGCCATGATCGCCTTCATCGACGATTGCCGCGGCGCGTATGGGGTCGATACCTGTCGTTGCAGGAACGCGAGGACATCGCGCTGCTGCTCGTCCAGGGTCATAGCCTGCGTGAGATCGGACGCCGGCTCGGTCGTTCTGCCTCGACGATATCGCGCGAAGTCGGGCGCAATGCGACCACGCGCAGCGGTGCCTGGGATTATCGTGCAACCGTTGCACAGTGGCACGCCGAGCGGTCTGCTCGTCGTCCCAAAGCGACGAAGCTTGCCGAAAACGCAGCCTTGCGCTCCTATGTGGAAGAGAGGCTCGCCGGCGTCGTGCGTACCAGTTGCGGTCGGCCGATCCCAAGGCCCGCGGTGTCGTGGAAGGGGCGTCGACACGGGCCGCGAAAGGATCGGCGATGGGCTTGGGCCTGGAGCCCAGAACAGATCGCACGGCGCCTGGTCGTCGACTTTCCGGATGACGAGAGGATGCGCATTAGTCACGAAGCCATCTACCAGGCGCTCTTCGTTCAGGGCCGCGGTGCCTTGCGACGCGAACTGACCGCTTGCTTGAGAACGGGCCGGACCTTGCGCACACCACGGGCGCGCGTCGGCCTGCGCGGCAAGAACTTCGTCTCGCCCGACATCATGATCTCTCAGCGCCCGGCCGAAGCCGATGACCGGGCGGTGCCGGGTCACTGGGAAGGCGACCTGATCCTGGGTCTCGGCAGTTCGGCGATCGGCACGCTGGTCGAACGCACGACGCGCTTCACGATGCTGCTTCACCTGCCACGCATGGAGGGGCATGGTGCTGGGCCAAGCATCAAGAACGGGCCGGCGCTTGCGGGACACGGCGCCGAAGCGGTGCGGGATGCGATCACTCGTACCATCACCACCTTGCCCGAAGAAGTGCGTCGCTCGCTCACCTGGGATCAGGGTGCCGAGATGGCGCAGCATGCACGACTGAAGGTCGATGCCGGCGTAAAGGTCTACTTCTGCGACCCGCAAAGCCCGTGGCAGCGCGGCACAAACGAGAACACCAACGGGCTGCTACGCCAGTACTTCCCAAAAGGTACGGATCTATGCGTGCACAATCCCGACGCGCTTGCTGCCGTGGCAGCTACGCTCAACGCCCGACCACGCAAAACGCTTGGCTGGAAAACACCCGCTGAAGCCCTTGACCAATGCCTGGCACAGATCGACAAAACCCGTGTTGCGACGACCGGTTGAGTCCGCCCAGTACGTCTCGATCAAATATACCGAGCGCCTGGCCGACGCCGGTATCGAGCCGTCAGTAGGCAGCGTCGGCGACAGCTACGACAATGCTCTGGCCGAGACCATCAACGGACTTTACAAGGCCGAGGTCATTCATCGGCGCGGGCCGTGGCGGTCGTTCGAAGCCGTCGAGTTCGCAACCCTCGAATGGGTCGACTGGTTCAACAATCGCCGGCTGATGGAGCCCATCGGCAACATCCCGCCGGCCGAGGCCGAGGAGCGCTACTACGCCATGCTCGATGAGCACAAACTGGCAGCGTGACTCAAACCAAACAGCCTCCGGCAAACCCGGGGCGGTTCATAGACTCGATCTGGCACAAATCGTGTGACGAGGGACACTCGCCATCTCTCCGAGACTGTGGGATGCTTTCTAATGGTCAAAGTTCTTCATGCAAATGCTTATGCAGTCTCCTTTGATCCGGTCTTTGAAGAAAGTGGCGTTGTCTACGAATGCGCGATTTGGGAGTTGGAATCCATTCCGGGTGAACGCCGACATGAGCGCACTATAATCGATATCTACACGTCGACGTCGATCCTGTGGCTGGTTGAGATGGCGAGGCTCAACTTTGGTGGACCAGAGCAAGAGCAGCTCCCAGATCGATGCTCCTGGACATTTGATAAGCTTTTTCACGCCGTGATAGATATTGACGTGAATATGTCCGACAACGCTCCGTATCTAGTGAGCGTATGGCAGCATAACGCGATAACTGGGCTTTCTCCGCGTCAGACCGCGGATATGTTCTGGGAAAGGCGACAGCTCATTATGTGCGATCCCGTCGTTTCTCTTCTTGACGCACTGGATCACATCGACCGCTCCGTCGACCAGGCGCTCATAAAATATGGACACGGGAAATAGATGGGTATCTATCGAATGCAGGCACCTCCTGAAAATGCGGAGAAGGTGTTTTTCCGGCAACCAACTCGGCGACTGCCGAAGGACATCCCTTTTCTTGTAGACAATATTTGGGAATGGATAAGATCGATCCAATATCCACACTTTCCAAGTCGGCGTCATTCCCTCTTCGCCGCAGCTTCGATAGAAGCAGCCAAGGCGTGGTCTTCAACAAAATCTCAAGTCTTTGAGGTATTGATTGAGCCAACTAAGCTTGTTGCACAACAGATGTTTCACAAGCCTGTGCGCCTGCATTGTGATCTAAAACTGATCCACGGCCTCGTCGTTGAAGCCATTCAGAAGAGCGGCTGGGCGGACCGGATTATTACCGATAAGAGCAGTTCCTCGACCCTATTTGCGCCCTGCTTGACTGGCCAGGAAGTAGAAGAGGTCATCTCATCTTGGCCTCCAATCGCCAACATTAGGCAAGACCTCCTGGACGGCCCCAAGTTTTGGCGTGAAATTTCTCTCGTTGAGAGTCGGCGCGTGTCGCCGAGCCTAGGAGAAGTCTTTTTCGAGCCGAGCGAGCAAGGTTTTAGCCTGCGGCCGGTCCCGTCGCTGTAACACCTAACGTGCCTGCCTCATGATTGAAAGCCACATATATTGGAGCAAGGTCGGCGGATTGATTGGCGCATTTATGGGCGCTGTTATTGCTCTCCTATTTCTCGACGTTTCATGGGCTCTACCAACAGCGCTGATCTGTGGCTCTTTTTGCGGAGTACTTGCATGGGTCATTAAAAAGTAGCCTTGAGGTTGAGTTGAGATGCTGCGAGTAATCACCTGCGCACCTCTAGAACGCAGACGACTGTAGGCTGGAAGTTCGAATTTCTATGATTTATGCTTGCGCTTGCTTTAAAAACACGCCGGACGCGAACATGCGCTCGTAGCGCGCACAATTCCGATGCAAGCCCGTTTTTTGCTCGACCTGACCGCCAGAACGCTGGACTCCCGGAAGGAACAGTCTGAAGTGTTTCCTTCTTGAAGAAATAGTTGTCTTTCATTCTTTGTTTTGTGGCTTCATAGGTCACAACAACAAAAGCACGAATCGACCGGCCTGAGCTAGCGAGGAGAAGCCTGCGCAATCTAGCCAGGTCGCTGCGTATGTTGACCTTTCCGCTCGTGCTGCGTTTTACCTCTATTACAGTCGTGGGGCCTTTGAAGTTTGCAGGCGCACTCCAGAGTGCGCTCGCCGTAAGCGACATTGGGTTCTCAAAGACGGCCAAATCAATTCGCTCTTTGGGGGTCTTGTGGGAAACATCTCTCAGGAATTGGCTGTAAGGGACTTCCATCCGGACAAAGAAGGTACCTGCCATATGGGAGGTAATCGCACTGGCGAATTCGTTAACGATAGCCCCTTCAGTGAGGGCATAACGAGGCAAAAGAGAATGCCGATAGGCGATCCAATATGCCAAACTTTGCGCTGACTTCGCTAACCAGGGAGAGAGCGCGACTGCTTTAGTTTTCGGTTTTTTCGACGTTGACATCGCCAGCACTATAGGAAGGAGCCGCACCCCATTAATTTTATGATGTTAGCACACTGGGCTCGCGCGCTGATGCGAATTTGATTACCGCCATTTTGGTTAGCCTTTGCTAAAGTGCGGACAGCTCCACACGCCGCGCACCCCGCTCGACGAGACCTAGATGCCGGACAGCGCCAGTTCGCCGGCGACCCGCAGGGCACCGTGACGGGGGTGGGCCAAGCAATGGTCGAGGATCGCCTTCTCGACGTCCTCGCCGACCCGGTTGGGGTGTAGGTTGAGCGGGCCGGCGATCCTGTCGAGCAGGCCGTCGGCGCCGTAGGTCTGGAAGTTACGGCGGATCTCGTAGAACTGCTGGCGGCTATAGCCGACGATGCGGCAGGCCTTGCTGACGTTGCCGAGTTGGCCGGCATGAAGATTCCGGCGAAGCCGCCCGCCTATTCCGGGATGGTGGCGCCCGCGATTCCGACATGATGCCGCCCGGGTCCGTCGCCACGCTGGCCGATGGTTTTGTGGCACTGGGTTTGTGCCGTCGTCAATCTTCCAATCTGTTTTGAATAGATCGTCGGTTGTTGTTGGGGTTGTGGGTATGTGGTCAACGCGCCAGCGTTGTCCACATGTCCATCAGCCCTCGTGCAGCTTCGATTTGGCGTCGCGCTTGCGGCGCAGGGATTCGCCGCTGAGATCGATGCGCTGGGCGTTGTGAAGGAGGCGATCGAGAATGGCGTCGGCATAGGTCGGATCGCCACCCATCTGCTGGAGAACGGCACAGATTGAACCGCCCCGGGTTTGTCGGAGGCTCCAACTCTTGAGAAAGTGGAGCCATGGCAAGCAAGACAGCGAACAAGTTTTCGACCGAGGTTCGGGAGCGTGCGATCCGGCTGGTGCTGGATCACGAGGCTGAGCATGGATCGCGGTGGGCGACAGTGGTGTCGATTGCGTCCAAGATCGGGTGCACGGCGCAGACCCTGAACGAGTGGGTGAAGAAGGCGGAACGCGAGAGCGGGAAGCCTGGCCTGACCAGCGATATGGCAGCCAAGCTCAAGGCGCTCGAGCGGGAGAACCGTGAACTTCGCCAAGCCAACGAAATCCTGCGCAAGGCGAGCGCGTATTTTGCTCAGGCGGAGCTCGACCGCCGACACAAGCCATGATCGCCTTCATCGACGATTGCCGCGGCGCGTATGGGGGCGAGCCGATTTGTAGGGTGCTGCCGATCGCCCCATCGACGTACCATGCCCATGTCGCCCGGCGCGCCGACCCAACCAGGTTGTCAGCACGTGCGAAGCGGGACGACGCTCTGAAGCCCGAGATTCGGCGTGTGTTCAAGGAGAACTTCGGTGTCTACGGCGTGCGCAAGGTCTGGCGGCAGCTCAATCGTGAGGGCCAAGATGTGGCGCGTTGTACCGTGGCACGACTGATGCAAACGCTTGGATTGCAGGGCGTGATCCGCGGCAAGCAGGTGCGAACTACGACCAGCGACAAGGCCGCGCCATGCCCGCTGGACCACGTCAATCGGCAGTTCAAGGCAGAGCATCCGAATGCGCTGTGGCTCTCCGACTTCACCTACGTGGCGACCTGGGCGGGCTTCGTCTACGTGGCCTTCGTGATCGACGCCTACGCCCGCCGCATCGTCGGCTGGCGGGTCAGCAGGACGGCGCATGCCGGCTTCGTGCTCGATGCCCTGGAGCAGGCTCTGCACAACCGCCGCCCCCTTCATTGCGGCAGGCTCGTCCATCACAGCGATCGAGTCCGCCCAGTACGTCTCGATCAAATATACCGAGCGCCTGGCCGACGCCGGTATCGAGCCGTCAGTAGGCAGCGTCGGCGACAGCTACGACAATGCTCTGGCCGAGACCATCAACGGACTTTACAAGGCCGAGGTCATTCATCGGCGCGGGCCGTGGCGGTCGTTCGAAGCCGTCGAGTTCGCAACCCTCGAATGGGTCGACTGGTTCAACAATCGCCGGCTGATGGAGCCCATCGGCAACATCCCGCCGGCCGAGGCCGAGGAGCGCTACTACGCCATGCTCGATGAGCACAAACTGGCAGCGTGACTCAAACCAAACAGCCTCCGGCAAACCCGGGGCGGTTCAGTAGAAGCTGACCGCGCCAGTTTCAAGATGATTTCAGCCAGATCAATAAGCACTCTATCCGACATAGGTCCAACTCCGATGACCCCGACTTCGGACACTCACTCACCTCGTCACTTCACTGCAACGTGGCTCCAAAACATCGCTTACTTTCCAGATGCTTTTTCTACAGAATGGGTGGAGGTTTGCGTCCGGACTAGGAAGAAGGGAGAAGCGCCTATGCGCTCTGGAAACGTGCTTGAACTCGACACCTACAATCGTGTTGACGTTCTCAACGCCGCGATTTCCGACGTTCAACAAAAGCTCTCTTTATCATCGCTTAGCGAAGATCAGCACGCGCGTCTTCTAAAATTCTACAATACGCTAGTTGAATTGCGGAAGAGTGCGCGCGGCGCGGTACCCGGCTCAGATACTTGATACGGTCGTGCCCCCGGTGGTGGTGTAGGAGGCCGCTGATCGGCCCGCCTGAGCGACTGTCCTTCCGGCTATCGTGTCAGCGGAGCCTGTAGCCTTTGCTAAAGTGCGGACAGCAACATCGTAGCAACTCGATGGGTGAGGAAGATGTCGCCGAAATACAACCAAAACGGGAGCGTCAATCTCCTCCAAGCAGCAATTCCTACTTCCGCGGGGACACGCTTCCCAAGACAAGAAGCCGGCCGTTGGCTATCATTGCGTGACGCTATTCATTGCCCCGCGTTCACGCTGTAACGATAGGGCGGCCGAACTGGCGGCCGGGTCCATGGCCGTGACCTGCCCCCGGGTTTTCGGGCCATCGATTAGTTGGGAGACTGGCCCCTGAACCGCCCCGGGTTTGTCGGAGGCTCCAACTCTTGAGAAAGTGGAGCCATGGCAAGCAAGACAGCGAACAAGTTTTCGACCGAGGTGCGCGAGCGTGCGATCCGGCTGGTGCTGGATCATGAGGCTGAGCATGGATCGCGGTGGGCGACGGTGGTGTCGATTGCGTCCAAGATCGGGTGCACGGCGCAGACGCTGAACGAGTGGGTGAAGAAGGCGGAACGCGAGAGCGGGAAGCCCGGCCTGACCAGCGACATGGCAGCCAGGCTCAAGGCGCTCGAGCGGGAGAACCGTGAGCTTCGCCAGGCCAACGAGATCCTGCGTGCGGATTCCGACGAAGCGGGCCACCGCTTCCGAACGAAGGGGGCCATCGATTGAACGAACCCGCTGGCGCGGGATTGGGGTGAAGGGTTAGAGGGAACCCGCAGCGCCACGCGCTGCTACGCAGAGAGAGTTTGAAGCCAGCGCCTTTCCCTCCGCCATCCACCGTCGAGCTGACAGTCTCTCCCGCTTCGGCGGACCCCTCGAAAGCCCAATAACCGAGGGCATTCCGAGTTCGACCTGTTGACTGGCCTCAGCGTCCTAGGGGTCGTTTGGCTCTCTCTATGGCTCATTCTCTCCAAAGCTGATGACTGCGGGATTTAGTACGCTTCTTGTAAAGCGCTGAAATAACTGGCGAATTTGGAGCGTAGCCTTGCGTGTTTCGAATGCGCAGGCGGTCGGTAGCACGAACTGAGAGCCAACTATGTGTGCTCGGGGCAAGGCCTTGGCGGCTTCAATGCCGTGTCGTGCTCGCTCCCTCGAAGTGATTCTTGATCGTAGCGGTGATCGTACCGCCGACGCCCAGGATCCAGCCCTCGACCTGCGCCACCGAGCGTTCGTCCGCGGTCAGTCCGGGATCTAGAAGAGCAGCAAGGCGTCCGTCTCAGTCGGCGATGGATACGGCCACCGCTCGGAGTGCCTGCTGGATCAGTTCAAGGCGGCGGTCACGGAGGATTAGCTGGCGGCCGAGGAAGCGGCCCGCAGAACGCAGATGGTACGTTCGTTCCAGCGCCGGTGGGCGATGCGCAAGTCCTTCCCCGAGGACATCGAACGGAAGCGTGTCGTTATCGCGAGGCCGACAAGCGGCCTGTCCGGCCGCTATAAGATGGGACATGGCACGCGATGGACTAACCGGCGAAGCTCAGGCAGTAGTCGCGCACCTGCTGCAGCGGGATGCGGGCGTGGCTCTGCACGATGATGAACTTGCCGCCGGGGTCGGTGCCATTCGGCAGCCTCACCAGGCGCTCGAAATCGTCGGCGCCCCAGACACAGGACTGTTCCGAGAACAGTTGCACATCCGACGTGTAACAGGTGTCCCACTCGGCGTGATAGTCGAACAGCGTGCCGCTGATCTCCGCGACGCTGGTGTAAAGCGAGTACTCGGTCCACGGCACATGGAACGGCTTGCGGGCCTTCCAGAGCACCAGCGAGGTCATCGCGTTCAGGTAACGACCGCGCAATTGGTCGAGGGTCATCCGGGCGAGGTCGCCATGCAGGATGTTCGGCGTGACGGAGAGGCCGTGGGACCTCGCGTCGTATGGAATGCCGATCACCTCCGACGCACTCTGCCACCACGGGTGATGCTGCTTAGGCTCCCAGCGGGACAGGGCCCGGTCATATTGAATGAAGGTCCGAGAATCGAAATCGCCGACGCAGCAGACGTCGGAATCGAGGGTGAAGTAGCCGGCAAAGCCCAGCACCGCCGGCACGTGTAGCTTCACGATCTGCTGCCGGTACCAACCGGTCATCCAATAGAACGAACTGAATGCCGGAAAGAAATCGCTTTCGCGGCGCACGGTCACTTCGATGTTGGGAAAACGCGGAAGATTGGACCGCAAAAGGTCTGCATCGCCATTGGGTGCGATGATCAACAGTTCGAAGGGCTTGCTGTCGCGCCAGTGCTTGGACAGCGACTCGATCAGCAGACCGGCACGCTCCAGGTCGCCCAGGCGCCAAATGCTGCGCAGAGCAAGCGGGAGAATTCCTTGTCTGATCTCAGAGAACATTCAGGTGCGCATTCTCCGAGAACCGAATATGGACGGTGTGGCTGTAAGGTCTGACAAGAAACGTGTGACCTTCAAAACGCCCACCATGTTAATCTTGCCGCTGGTTGCCATATTGATCTCGTTCCGATCGGTGGCTGCTGGCACGATAGCTCCTGCTTTTCAATTAGCGTACGACCTCCTTACGCTCCCGCCCAAGAAGATCAGCCAGCATCCGCGCGTATCTTTTCATGCGGCGCTGAAGCTTGATGGTCGGCTGGGCGAGGAAGCGCCGGTGGTCACGATTGTCTCGACTTACTTCCACCAGTCCATGTAGCGATAACAATGAGATGACGCCTCTCAAGGTACCGGTGTCGAATCCTGGCGTTTCGTACAGCTCCGCTAGTCGCTTGGGCCTACCGCGATCCTGCACTAACCAGCAAACGACCACCTGCGTTTCCCGGGCGTGGAAATGGGGAAGGTATTGCCCTTGCCAGGTCCGCAGGTCGTGCTCAGTCAGCATGTACAGGCGCCACTAACTTCGGCATTCACAATGGCTAGTTGGAGATGGCCCAAGTGGCCGGAGGCAATCATCTTGATTAGTAGCTATCAAAATCGCCTGCTAGGCTGCGCATCAGGGATAGAATGGCCAGCAGCCCGAGCGGAGAGATTTGTGATATCGCCGCTGGCCATTCCTGGACGCTCTCTTCCAGTCCCTTGCCCGGGGCATGGCAGAACAGAGACTGGACCGGGACGAAACACTGCCCAGCACCCTGATTACGATGCGGAACGTTTGGACATACAAGCCCCAGACGCAACCACTATGGATATAAGCTGGAGTGACCGGGAAAGATTTGGCTGCGACGCCGCACGCCCAGCCTATGGTCTTCGGGTAGCCAGCGACTTTGCACCTGACAATGCTGAGGCGCGCCGGAGCGCGGCAGTCCCGGAGCCCGCACGCGTATGTTGGACAAGGGCATCATCTTGACAGAATAGGGTGTTCCAGTACGTTCCACTCCACGCGGAAGAGTTCGCGGGCTGAATGCCATGCGACGCCGAAGGAGCAACCGCCCCGGAAACTCTCAGGCACCAAAACCGCGCCTTTGTGTACGTCTCTGAAAAGCGGAGCCCACAGGCTCCCGCCGATGGTGTAAGCGGATCCGGCCGGTGAGCGGCTGGGCGCGATGCTCTCAGGCCAATGACAGAGGGGGCTTCTGATCCGCCGCAGGCGGAAGGAGAAGCCGTATGTCCGTTTCCGAAAACCTCAACGTCGCCGTCATCGGCGGCGGCATCACTGGCGTGACCACCGCTTACAACCTGGTCAAGCGCGGTGCCCGGGTCACGCTGTTCGACCGTCACCCCTACACGGCGATGGAGACCTCCTTCGCCAACGGCGGGCAGCTCTCGGCCTCCAATGCCGAAGTCTGGAACAGCTGGGCGACCGTGTGGAAGGGCCTGAAGTGGATGACCACGCCTGGCGCACCGCTGCTCGTCAATCCGCGCCCCTCGTGGCACAAGATCTCGTGGATGCTGGAGTTCATCGGCTCGATCCCGAAGTACGAGGAGAACACCGTCACCACCGTGCGGCTGGCGATCGAGGCCCGCGCCCACCTGCTTCGCATGGCGGCCGACGAAGGCATCGACTTTGACTGTGAGAAGCGGGGCATCCTTCATTTCTACGAGAACAGGAAGGACTTCGAGGCGGCTGCCCGCGTGACCGCGCTCCTCGCGAAGGGCGGGCTGGAGCGGCGCGCGGTGACGCCATCGGAGATCAAGTCGATCGAGCCGGCGCTTCGCGGAACCTATCACGGTGGGTTCTATACCGAAAGCGATTTCACCGGCGACATCCACAAGTTCACTAATGGCCTGGCCAAGGCCTGCCAGCGCCTTGGCGTGACGATGCGCCTGTCCGACGAGGTACTCTCGGCCAAGGCAAGCGACCACGGCGTGACGGTCATCAGCCAGTCGACCGAGCCGCATCTGGAAAATACCGCGCCGGCGACCGAAGTGCATGTCTTCGACCGGGTCGTGGTCTGCGGTGGCGTGATGTCGCGAAGCCTCGCGCGAATGCTCAACGACCGGGTGAACATCTACCCCGTAAAAGGGTATTCCATCACGGTCCAATTGCAGGATAAGTCCGACGTGGAAGCCGCACCCTGGGTGAGCCTGCTCGACGACGCCGCCAAGATCGTCACCAGCCGTCTCGGCCCTAACCGCTTCCGCGTCGCTGGTACCGCCGAGTACAACGGCTACAACCGTGACATCCGGGCCGAACGTATCGACCCGCTGATCCGCTGGTGCCGGGCCCATTTTCCTGGCATGAGCACCCGCCAGTCTGTGCCGTGGACGGGCTTACGCCCGATGATGCCCGACATGTTGCCGCGCGTTGCCCGCGGCAGAAGCCCACGCGTCTTCTACAATACCGGCCACGGACACCTCGGCTGGACACTCTCGGCCGCGACGGCCGAGGCGGTCGGCGCGCTCGTCACGGCGCGCGCCAACGCGTGAGCTGTACCCGACTAATTATTGGAACGGGTGCGGCTGGCGGTCGAACCAGCTGGCCGTACTGACAGTTCCTTAGGTTTTCGGATCATCGATTAGCTGAAGAGATTGGCCTCCGAGAGGGGGCTAGTCGATACCAATCGTGCGCGCGAAGGCGGAGCGAACTGCCTTCAAGCATAAGTGCCTGCGTTCCTTTCAGGGTAGCTCTCGTACACATGTTCGAAAAGCGCGGAACATTTCTGTGCGAACAACGGGCGGTCATAGGCTGCGGGTAGCGTGTCGAGTGTATCCTCGATCGCCAGCTTCAACGTCGATCGCGCCGCCGACTTCTGGCGCCAATTAAGCACCAGCAGGTCCTTCAGCCGCGCGAGCAGCTCTTTGGCGACCTTCTTGACCTCGCCGCGCTCGGCGGTGGTCAACTTCGGCGCGGGCCGCGTCAGGATGTCGAAGATCACCAGCTCTTCTTCGCTGAGATTCTCGCGCACGTGGCGCTCCTGCTCGTCGTCCAGGCTGTTCGACAGCTTGAGCAGTTCCTCGAAGAGTTGCTCGATATTTCGGCTGCCGTTGTTGTAGCTCTCGATCAGCGCCTCGAACTTCTCGGCGAAGTCGGCGCGGGTGCGGTTCAGGCGAACGAGCTTCTCCAGTTTCGCCGCGATAGCCGCCTTGAGGGCCTCGAGGTCTGTGTTCTTGTGCTTGGATTTCTTGAACCGCTCGGCCAGTGCCTCGAAGTTGATCTTCGACAGGTCGATCGCCGGCGGGCCGCCTTCGCGGATCTGCAGGCCTGTGATGGAATCGTCGAGTAATTCTCCGATCTGCTTCAGGATGGTGGCGATGTCCGGCGGGTTCGGGCTGAGCTTGGCGCGGATTACGCTGGCGAGCGTGGCGATGCCCGCGACGCGCAGCGAGAACTCGATCGCCGCAGAGTCCGGCTTCACGGCGCGGTAGAGCGTGCCGACGAACTTCTCATGGCCGAAGAACTCCCGCCGCAGGGAATCGGGGCCGATCAGCGCATCGATGGCGTTTTCGATGGCCGAGAGGCGCTCCATACCGCCGATAGGCAGGGCCTCCATCGCCGCGAGATCGACGCCGTGGCTTGCACAGAATGCCGTCGCTGTCGCGATCGCCTCCCGCAGTTCCACGGCCAGCTGCGCCTTGTCCTTGACCGGGTTCGTTCCGCCCTTGCCCGCACCGTAGATGGCCAGCGCCTTTTCCAGCGAGGCGAACACGTTGGCGTAGTCTACGATCACGCCGCTGTGCTTGCCGGGAAAGACGCGGTTGGCGCGGGCGATGGTCTGCATCA
>Ga0255171_1000415_pt1 | contig 11961 bp, 18 predicted proteins | sample Atl_Yuk_RepB_8d_FD_183176 | JGI IMG/M metagenome (GOLD analysis project Ga0255171, IMG submission 183176) | Freshwater microbial communities from Altamaha River, Georgia, United States - Atl_Yuk_RepB_8d | ecosystem: Environmental > Aquatic > Freshwater > River | place: USA: Georgia | collected...
GTACCCGATCTCAGCGAGGCTCCTGAGCACTGTGTCCAATCCTCGAGAGCGAAGGGCGCTAACATTTTCGGCGATGACCCACGACGGTTTGATTTCTTTGATGAGACGGTGGAACTCCCACCAGAGTCCTGATCTTGCGCCTTCAAGTCCTGCGCCTTTTCCTGCAAGGCTAATGTCTTGGCATGGGAATCCACCGCAGATAACGTCAACTGTTCCAATTTGTTCACCTTTTAATGTTGTTACATCATCAAATATCGGCACGTTTGGCCAATGTTTACGTAATACTTGTTGCGCTTTTTTATCCACTTCACAAAAAGCAACGGTTTGCATACCGGCGCGCTCAAGCCCTACGCTAAACCCGCCGATACCGCTAAACAAGTCTAATACTTTTAATCCATTCATCAATCTGTTCCTTAGTCCATAGTGTTGTGTAGTTTTGTTTAAGTCTTACCATTTCCGCGGCGAATAACTTTTGGAGTGGTGAAAGCCTGCCACCCTTGGTCTTCAACTCCACGAACCACGTCTGCCCATCGGGCAGGCACGCTATACGATCTGCGACGCCCCGATGCGATGGCGATGTGAACTTGTAAGTGATGCCACCGACCATTTCGACCGACCATTTGAAGTACGCCTCGATTTCTGATTCACGCATAAAAAGTATTTGACAACAAAAATAAAATGATGTCAAATACAATTTCACAACAGGAGATTACAGTATGGACAAACCCGCCTTCCCCACTTGGTCTGCTAAGGACGTCGTCCAAGGCATGACACTACGCGATTTTTTTGCTACCGCTGCCTTGCAGGGTCTTCTTACTGCAAACCCCCCTTTGTCACCCAACGCTATTGTTGACGTTGCGTATAAATACGCCGACTTGATGATGGAGCGCCGCAATGCTGCATAGTTCAATCGTAGGCGGCTCGACCGCCAAGCGCGTGATGGCGTGCCCAGGCTCGGTTAACCTCTGCGCTAAGATGCCGCCCAAGCCGTCTAGCGTACACGCGGATCGCGGGACGCTACTGCATGACGCGATTGCCATGCTCTTAGACGGGAAAGTCGAGAGCGTAATCGGTATGGAATACAACGGCATCATACTTACGCAGGAGCTCTACGATGAGAAGATTGCTGTCGCGCTTGAAAAGCTTGACGAAATTGATCCTGATAAAACTATGGAATACGCTGTCGAATCCCGTGTTGGGTTTGGCAGTCTTATGCCTGGGGTGTTTGGGTCTGCTGATCTGCTTGGCCGTATTGGTAAGCGCGCTATTGTTCTTGATTGGAAGTTCGGTGATGGTGTGGTGGTTGACGCAGTAGAGAACGCCCAAGGCATGTTCTACGCGGCTGCTGCTATGCGTACGGCCGAGACGCAATGGGTGTTTGACGGTGCCGATGAAATCGAGATCATCATTGTGCAGCCTCCTATGATGCGTCGCTGGGTGACAACACCTGAACGCGTTGCGAAGTTTGAGCGCGATCTGGTCTTAGCTGTTAAAGCATCGCAGCGCCCCGCAGCCGAATTCAACGCCGGTGATCATTGCCGTTGGTGCGCGGCCAAGCCTGTGTGCCCTAAGATGACTGGCGAGGTTGATCGGTTTGTGAAGACAAGTTTGCAGACGATTGACGCAACGCAGATCGGCCATTACTTGCAGCAAGCCGATCAGATCGAGGACTTTATTAAGTCAGTGCGTGAAATGGCGTTTACGATGCTTGAGAACGACGTTAAGGTGCCTGGTTACAAGCTTGTGGCCAAGCGTGGCACGCGTCAGTGGGCAAGCGAAGAAGACGCGATAAAATTTTTAGGTGACAAAGCTTTCGAAAGTAAGCTAATATCTGTTGCTCAAGCCGAGAAGTTAGTCGGCAAAAAGAATTTTCCGCAGGAACTAGCTGTATCGGTTTCGTCGGGGAATACGCTGGCAACCGAGGATGATCCTCGCCCAGCAATCCTGAACATTGGTAAGCAACTTACTAATGCTCTTTCTAAACTTTAAGGTGAAATAATGTCTAATATCGCAACTTTTAAATCTGCAAACCTTCCTTCAGTGCAAACACTCTCTCAGTCGCTTCGCGCGCTTGAGCAAGACGTGGGCGCAGTCGGCTCTGTCATCATTAAGATGGACAAGACCGGCCATTGGGTTTTTGGTGCAGACCAAACCGAAGCTGAAGATGACGCCCGTTGGGCGATCAATCCTTTCTCATTCGTTCACGGCTTTATTGCGTGGGGCGAGGGCGAGGTGCTAGGCGAGAAGATGGTATCGGTGTCTGAGCCGCTGCCTGAACTCGACGCACCGCCCCCTGGTGCCAAGCGTGGCTGGGAGACGCAAGTCGGTATGTCACTTAAGTGCATCTCCGGCGAAGACGAAGGGATGGAGGCGCGCTATACCGTGACGTCAGTCGGTGGTAAGCGTGCGGTGCAAGCGTTGGCAGTCGCCATCGCAAACCAAGTCGAAGTCGATCAAAGCAAGCCTGTGCCTGTCGTGTTGCTCAAAAAGGAACACTATCAGCACAAAAGCTATGGTCGCATCTACACGCCGGTCTTTGAGATTGTCGAGTGGGTCGGCATGGATGGGGAAGCCGCTGAACCAGAGGCGCAAGCCGAGGAACCCGCAGCCCCCGCACGTCGTCGTAGAGGTGCAGCATGATTACGCTTACCTTTACGCTTGAAGAAGCGAACGCCATTATGGCCGTGCTTGGTCGTCAACCTTATGAGCAGGTCGAAGGCCTGATCGCTAAGATTCGCGAACAAGCTATCCCACAGCTTCCGAAGACAGAAGAGTAAGGTTAGGGGCGGTTAGGCAAGCATTCAAGGATGTCGTAAGTGCGTATTTTTCTTGCCTTCCCGCGCACAGCTAGTAACGACCAAATTGACGCCCCGCCTACACACTATGATTCTGTGGATTGATTTTGAAACCCGTAGCCATTGCGACCTAAAGAAGCACGGCGTCTACAACTACGCGCAGGACGGCACGACAGACGTGCTCTGTATGTCCTATGCGTTTGACGATGAAGACGTGCGGACTTGGACGCCCGATCAACCATTTCCCGAAGACGTGCGACGCCATACGGGCGAGATACGCGCGCATAACGCGACCTTTGAGCGTTTGATTTTTTGGTATGTACTTAATGTACAGTTCGAATTAGAGCAATTTTACTGCACCGCAGCACAAGCGCGTGCTAACTGTGCCCCAGGTTCGCTTGAGGACGTGGGGCGGTTTGCTGGTGCGAGTATGAAGAAAGATCACCGCGGCGCGCAGCTTATTCGTGCGCTGTGCGTGCCGCCGTTTAAGAATGACCCTGCACTCATGGCCGAGCTTGTGCAATACTGTGAGCAAGACGTACGCGCCATGCGTGCGATTAGTTTAGGTATGCGCCCCCTCTCACCTGAAGAGCTAGGAGATTATCATGTCAACGAACGAATCAACGACCGCGGCGTCTTGGTGGACGTGCATCTTGCCGCAGCAGCCATTGGATATGCAGCACAAGAGCTCGAAGACATACAGTCTATTGTCAGAGCCGTCACCGATGGCGCGATCACGTCAGTTCGCAGCCCGAAAATGCGCGAATGGGTCAAAGAAAGGGTTGGCCCCGAAGCGTTAAAACTAATGGAGGTTGAAGATGGTAAGTACAGCATCGACAAAACAGTTCGCGCGAACCTACTCGCAATGGACAACCCCGAACAAGTACCGCCCGACGTCGCCGAAGTCATACAGTGCGCCGATGACCTTTGGGCGTCGTCGGTTGCGAAGTTCAGCCGCCTTAAAGATTTGGCCGATGTGGAAGACGGAAGAGTTAGGGGAGCTTTTGTTTTCGCTGGCGGATCAGCTACAGGTCGAGCTTCAAGCTATGGAGCCCAAGTCCATAACTTTACCCGAAAGTGCGCAAGCGATCCTGACGCAGTACGCCAAGCTATGGTTCGTGGCCACGAAATCGTACCCAAGTTTGGTAAAAGAATCACAGACGTTTTAAAAGGAATGCTTCGACCTTCAATCATTCCAGCCAAAGGTAAAGCATTAGTCGTGGCCGACTGGTCGTCCATTGAAGCGCGCATGAACCCGTGGTTGTCCAATTGTTTGGCGGGCGATGCTAAATTAGATTTGTTCCGTCGTGGCGAGGATGTGTATATTGCGAATGCCCGCGCAACCTTTCACACGCAAGAGATCAGTAAAGACCAACGCCAGATCGGCAAGGTTCAAGAGCTTGCGTGTGGCTTTGCGGGCGGTGTGGGTGCCTTTGCTGCAATGGGTCGAGCGTATGGTATTAACTTACCCGAGTCTGACGCACGTCGCATGGTAGATGCCTGGAGGCGTGCTAACCCTTGGTCGGTGCCTTACTGGCAAAAGCTTGAAGAGGCGTACACGCGTGCGATGCGAAATAAAGGTTACGAATTTAGTGCAGGGCGTGTGACGTACCTGTTCGATGGCACGCACTTATGGTACGCTTTGCCTTCGGGACGCGTTCTGTGTTACCCGTTCGCCAAACTTGATAATGACGGTGTTACTTATGCCAAAGCCGCTTGGAAGCCTGCCGCCGACGCCACAGAGTGGCCACGCGCTAGGCTCTGGAAAGGACTCGCTTGCGAGAATATCACCCAAGCCGCAGCCCACGACATACTACGCCACGCATTGCGTCAGTTACCAGACACAGTACTTCATGTACATGACGAAATCGTCCTCGAGAGCGAAGACCCCGAAGCAGCTATGCTTGAATTGGAGCGTGTGATGTGCACGCCCCCCGCTTGGTGCCCTGATTTACCGTTGGGCGTCGAAGCGCAGATTATGACCCGTTACGGTAAGTAAAAAAGAAGCCCGCCGGACAAGGGCGGGCTAACAAGGAGTATTACTATGAACTTCATTGAGTATATAACAAACTTAGCCCCAGAGGGCGAAACCGTACTTTTTGTGCGTCAAAAACCACAATTAAAGAACGGCGAGTATCAATTCCACGCCGATGGCGCGATGAAGTGCACATGGCCTGCGTACCTGCCTGAGAAGTACAACGCCAAGGGCGCATGGTACGCCAACACCGCCATGTTCATTGTCAGCCGTTTTAAAGACGGCCATCCGTCCGCATCCATTGCCAATTGCGAGCGCGTGGGCTTTTTAGTGCTCGACGATGTCGGCACCAAGTCCAAAGTCCCCCCGATTGAGCCCACTTGGAAAATCGAAACATCCCCCGATAACTTTCAATGGGGTTACACCTTTGCGTTAGACGATCATCCGACCGTTAACGAATTTACCGCGGCCATTAAAGCAATTGCCGAGGCTGGCTATACCGACCCAGGCGCAACCAACGCAGTACGCAATTTCCGCCTACCCGAGTCCGTCAACTTAAAACCTGGGCGCGACAACTTTGCCGCACGCCTGACCGAGTTTCACCCCAAGCGCGAGTTTAGTCTCCCCCAGATATGCGAGGCGTTGGGTGTCACGCCAGCCCCCATTGAAAGCGCGCGCTTTACCCCTATACGTGTAGCCGATGATGGCCACGACGATGTGGTGATTTGGTTGAGCTCGAATGGTCTAGTGCTCTCACGCCCTAACCCCGAGGGCTGGATGGGTGTAGTGTGCCCCAACCACGCCGAGCATACCGATGGCAACCCCGAGGGGCGTTACAACCCTTCCATGCGTGCGTTTTGCTGCCTGCACTCGCATTGCATCGATCTAGACTCGCACACGTTTTTGCAATGGGTGTCCGACCAAGGCGGTCCCCAACACGCCCCAGGTCTTAGAGACGAATTGCTTGCCTCCATGATGGATGGCGCGCTGTCTAAATTGAAACCTACGCAAACCTTCCCTGACCGCGCAGCCGAGATTATTAAAGAGGTTGAGCGCAAGCAGTTAGGGCGCATTGAAAAGGCGGAGTGGTATACCCGTTTCGCGTATGTGCAAGACGATGATGCGTACTTCGATATGCAAGAGCGCAACGAAGTATCCCGCCAGTCGTTTAATGCTCTGTTCCGGCACATCGACTGCAAGAGTATCCATAACCTGAAACGCCGCATTGAGGCGTCCGTATCATTTGATGAGAACCGACAAGAGAACGGTGCGCCCGCTTTGAATGGCATCACCTACGCCGCAGGCGAGGGAGTTATCGTGTCCCGAGGCGGGCGTGTGTTTGGCAATCGTTGGCGCAACCTGCGCCCGCCTGTCGTTGCGGGCGATGTTACCCCTTGGCTTAACCATTGCCGACGACTTGTGCCCGACGAAGCCGAGCGCGAGCATATCTTTAATGTCATGGCGTACAAATTGCAGCGCCCCGAGGCCAAGATCAATCACGCCGTCTTGCATGGCGGTCACCAGGGCTCGGGCAAGGATTCGATGTGGGCGCCTTTCTTTTGGGGCATACGCGGCGATTCAAAAGAAAACGTCAAGCTTATGAGCGCGCAGCAGTTAAATAGCCAGTTTCAATATCAATTAGAGACTGAGGTTCTAGTGCTTAACGAATTGCGCGAACCTGACGCAAAAGAACGCCGCGCGTTAGCCAATGCGTTGAAACCCATCATCGCCGCCCCGCCCGAGTTAATTTCAATTAACCGTAAGGGTTTAAAGCCCTATGAAATGCTCAACCGCATTTTTGTGATGGCGTTTTCCAATGACCAGGTTTCAATTACCCTAGATAGCGATGATCGCCGTTGGTTTTGCGTGTGGTCGACCGCTTCCAAAATGTCGGACGAAGACAGTGCACGCCTTTGGGGTTGGTACAAAGCTGGCGGGCTATCCGCCTCTGCCGCTTGGCTGTACGCACGCGATGTGAGCGCGTTTAACCCATCGGCTGCCCCTATGATGACCGATTACAAACGCACGATGATTGAGCAAGGTATGAGCGGCGCGGAAAGCTTCCTTTATGATCAATTGACCGAACGCAAGGGCGAGTTTGCCCGCGGCGTGATCGCCGCCCCATTCCAGGCACTTTGCGGGCGGTTAAGTAATCAGGGCGTACGCATACCCGTTCCCGCGCTTATACACGCGTTAGCGGAGGCGCAATGGGTTGATTGTGGGCGTATCATGACGCGCGAGTATACGACTAAGAAACAGCTTTACGCCGCGCCTGACATGGCTAAAAAATACAACAGGGCGGAACTCAGGCGGATAGTCGAGGAATTGCCCGCGATATCGCCGCCCTTGCAGATCGTGAAGTAAAAAATTAAGCCCCTTGCGGGGCTTTTTTGTTAGAGGTCGAAGGTTAGAACCATCAAGAGGACTACTGCCGCGATTATCAGGGACGCCATGCGCTTAGAACCTCCCCAAATAGCGGGTGCACGTTGTCCCAATACGCGCCAATGTCTTTGGGGTATAGTGGGCGCAACGTGCGGGATTCGTCCATCGAACGGGCGTATACGTAGCCGCTCTTTTGATCGCATGAGTCAACGGTATACGGGCGGTTTTTGACGTGCACAACGTCCCCGTGCTGTACGGGCTGTCCATTGGTGTATTTAATTGGCATCTTCTATCTCCTCAATTGCGTCGAGACGCTCGACTACATAATCAGACAAATCGGTATCTTGCGCCGCCATGAAAGCGGCGTCCTCATCAAACGCTGCGACATCAACATATACGCGCGCATAACCGTAAATTCTATATTTTTTTAGCATTCTGTCATTTCCTGCTCATTTAACAAACGCTCAACGGCGCTTACCATATTGTCCATGATGTAGACAACGTCTAAATGCTCAAACGGTTCCCACGGCGTAACCATAGGTTCGTCGGTTTCTTCGTCATAAGCGCCGCAATCTAGCCAGTCGCATATTTCCTGATACGTTGCGTCTGGCGGGTAATCGGATAGGCATTGACCGATTACAAAATCTTGGGCTTTTTCTAAATTGGTTTTCATTCTGCGCGCTCCTCAGTTAATAATTTAATTTTCGCTTGCGCCTCTGCGATAGCTTCGTCTACTAAATCATCCCAATAGCCGCCTTCATTTATGAAATCGTTTATGCTTTCATAGCAGCATCCGCCTAAATACGCCGTGCCCAATTCGACGCCGTGTTTTGACGCCGTAACCCGTGCGACAAACCAAAGCAAAGTCCCGTTGTCTATTTTTTCGTAAAGTTCACCCCTTTGCTCGTCATTTTCAAAATACCAGTCTGGTGCTTGATCTTCGGGCGTAACTGATAAATCAATTTCAAACCCGTTAATTGTTTCTTTGTATACCGATTCGTAGTAGCTCATTCTGCGCGCTCCTCAGTCCATTCTTCAATCATGTGGCGGGCAATCTCTGCCCAATTGACAGCGGATAAAAACGCCATCGCGTAGTCACGCGCTAAGCCCTCGGGGCTTGATTCCTCGATGTAGCATTCAGCGCGCTCTTTGAGGGCTTCGGACAGCGTATAGGCGCAGATCAATTCGGGGTCAAATTCATCCTCGCAATTGCTGTAATCCTCAATTGGCGTTTCATCGAAAATCTCAAGCTTGACGCGCCATGTTTCGTAGTTAGTCCAACCGTTGTAAGTAGTGTCTTTCATGTTAAATAAACTCCGCGTAGTGTTCACCTTGAGCGTGTGCCAAGGCGGTGAAAATATCAGTATGCTCGCCGTACACTTCGGGGCGATCCCAAAAACCCGCGCCGTGACGATTGCGGGTTAGCCACAAATCGTGTCCGAGTTGTTCGGCTGAGTAACGCGCGCGTAAATCAATATCTAGCGTGTTGGCGGCGTCTTCAAAGTCGCGGCACGCGATATACGCATCGGCTTTGAATTGTGTGGACAGCTCGGGATCTTCAAAATCATCTTTATCCGTAAAATACGCCGCTTCAATGTAAGCGGCTGCCATGTCGTTCAGAAAATAAGTTCTCATGATTACCTCGCGAGCTCAGTGACAAACCAGTCGACAAAGTACAAAGTAGTGACAGCTAGGAATACATAACAGAAAAAATCAAGGGCTTTGCGTTTCATTTGTTTGCGCTCCAGGTAGAGTGAGTTAGATACAACGATTACAGTGTAAATGAATGTTTTACATACTGCAACAATTAGTTTTGCATGTGTTGTAAATAAGTCATTTACAGAGAGTCGTTTGGATAGTCATTGTGTAGTCATGGGCTGGCTTACCGGAAAGCCGCGCGGGGACTAGTTAAGCGGTAGCTTTTAGCTTTGTAGTCATTAGATATATAAAATTGATCTATAATAAATACTAAGAATAGCTTAATATAAATATAGTGGAAATAGACCGCGCAGAAAGCCCGCGCCGTTTCGGGAGCAATTTAAAACCATGACTACAATAGCTGTCATGACTTTCAAGGGATTCTTAGCCAGGTGTTAAAAGGTACAAAAGCTAAACAGCTTTTAGCCTTTTTCGCGTAAAGTTTGGCTGGTAATTTAAAACCATGACTACAATGACTGTCATGACTTTCAAGCATAACTTAGTAAAGCATTCCTTTAACTACAATGACTGTCAAGTAATTCTTTAACTACAAATGCTGTCAAGTAATCCTTTAACTATCGTAGCTGTCAAGCATAACTTAATAAACATTGTGCAGTGCACCAACACTAAGCAAACCTTAGCCCAGGTAGCAGGAGGCAAAAAGCTAAAAATATTTGAGAGGGGGGGGTAGGGCCCTGGCCGGCAGGTCCTAGTCTACGCAGGGTCTGCAAACAATTTTTTTTATTTTTAATATATACTAATAGCCATGTTCGAATCCTTCCCGCTCTCGATCCGACAAGTCAAAGCCACAGAGTCGCGCTTAAAGGCGATCTATGACGCCGCTAAGTTAGGACTCTCGGGCGACACGTTGGCGCTTGCTGCTGGCATGCTGCCCGCAGAGTTTCGCGCATTATGTCAGCTTGATCCGGTAGCCGAGCACGCAGCGGTTAAGGGTAAAGCGGACGGCGAGCTTGAGATGTCGATGGTGCTGCATGAAGCCGCACGCAACGGCGACGCCAAGGCGGCGCTTGAGATTCTGAAGCACAAGCACGATTGGGTTGCCAAGCAGCAGATCAATGTAGATGTTGAGCAGCGCATCAGCGTCATCGCCGCGCTTGAGCAGGGCGAGAAAAGAGTCATAGACATCGCGCACTTACGGGACGATTCAATTGCAGACGACAATATACTCAGCGCAGGACGAACAAGAGTTAATGGCGAGGCTGTGGTCGCCCGCGATCAGAGATAATCCATTAGCGTTTGTTGCGTTGGTATTTCCGTGGGGTGTCAAGGGTACGCCCTTGGAGCACTTCAAAGGACCGCGCAAGTGGCAGCGTGAAGTGCTCACGCAGATTGGCGAACACATCGCGCAAAACAAGGGCAAGCTAGACTACGACACACTGCGCCAAGCGGTGAGCTCGGGTCGTGGTATTGGTAAGTCCGCGCTTGTGAGTTGGATTACGATCTGGATGCTATCGACCAGGATTGGGTCAACGACTATTATTTCGGCCAACAGTGAGTCGCAGCTTAGATCAGTCACTTGGGCTGAGATTACTAAATGGCTTGCGATGGCGATTAACAGCCATTGGTTTGAAGTGAGTGCCACGAGACTCATGCCGGCTAAGTGGTTGACCGAGTTGGTCGAGCGGGACTTAAAGAAAGGCACGCGCTACTGGTCGGTGGAAGGCCGGCTGTGGTCAAGCGAGAATCCAGACGCGTACGCCGGTGTGCACAACTACGACGGCGTGATGGTAATCTTTGACGAAGCCTCGGGTATTGACGACGCGATCTGGGCGGTGACCTCTGGATTCTTTACGGAAAACACACCGAACCGCTTTTGGCTGGCGTTCTCTAACCCGCGGCGCAACTCTGGCTACTTCTATGAGTGCTTTCACGCCAAGCGTGAGTTCTGGCGCACGCAGGTCGTGGACGCTCGCACGGTCGAGGGCACCGACAAACAAGTTTATCAGCAGATTATTGACGAATATGGGCCGGACTCAAGTCAGGCGCACGTTGAAGTGTATGGTGAATTTCCAAATGCGAGCGATGATCAGTTTATCTCGGCGCAGATTGTGGACGACGCCATGAAACGCCCCCGCTATAAGGATCAGTCTGCACCCATTGTGCTGGGTGTAGACCCCGCACGGTTTGGGGCGGACGCAACGGTCATTGCGGTCAGGCAAGGGCGCGACATTGTGGATATCAAGCGCTATCGGGGCGACGATACGATGACCGTTGTCGGCCACATTATTGATGCAATTGAAGAATATAAGCCCGCGATGGTTGTGATTGACGAAGGCGGCGTGGGCGGAGGCGTCGTGGATCGGCTAAAAGAGCAGCGCTATAAGGTCAGGGGCGTGAATTTTGGTAATAAGTCTAAGAACCCGCTCATGTACGGCAACAAACGCGCGGAGATGTGGGGCGCGATGCGTGAATGGTTGAAATCTGCGTCGATCCCTAGTGACCGCATGCTTAAAAGCGACCTCATTTCGCCCATGATGAAGCCCGATTCTAAGGGCACGATCTTCTTAGAGAGCAAAAAAGACATGAGAGCGCGTGGGCTTGCATCGCCTGATGCAGCAGACGCAATATGTGTGACCTTTGCCTTCCCGATGGCGCATCGAGAAACTGTTGACAAGACCCCACGCAGGGGGTATTCTGCAAGCGGAGTACTAACTTCATGGATGGGGGCCTAGCATGCCGCTAAAGAAGTCACCTACGAAAGAGGCGTTTCGCGCTAATGTTAAGGCTGAAGTTAAAGCCGGCAAACCCGTCAAGCAAGCCGTGGCAATTGCCTACGCTGTCAAAAGAAAATCCAAATGAAACAAGGCTTATACGCTAACATTCACGCCAAACGCGAGCGCATAGCCGCCGGAAGCGGCGAGAAGATGCGAAAGCCAGGCGCTGCTGGTGCGCCTACCGCTAAAGCTTTTAAACAGTCAGCCAAAACCGCTAAAAAGAAATGATCAGACCATTAAACGACAATATCGTAGTCAAACCCGACCCGTTTGTTCAAAGCGGGCTGTTAATTTTGCCTGAAGAAGACATGCGTACCGGCACCGTTGTGGCGGTCGGCCCAGGCAAAAAAGGCTCAAACCGACCGCTTATGGTGTC
>Ga0255171_1000430_pt1 | contig 11687 bp, 28 predicted proteins | sample Atl_Yuk_RepB_8d_FD_183176 | JGI IMG/M metagenome (GOLD analysis project Ga0255171, IMG submission 183176) | Freshwater microbial communities from Altamaha River, Georgia, United States - Atl_Yuk_RepB_8d | ecosystem: Environmental > Aquatic > Freshwater > River | place: USA: Georgia | collected...
GACGACCAGGCTAAGGTCGTCGCCTATGAGTCCCAGTATCAGGCCGACATCAACGCCGCCAAGTAACCTTCCGACCATGCCCTCCGCACGCCACAACCTCGTCGAGCACCTTACCTTCGCTGGTAAGAACATCCCCCTGAAGAAGCCCATGGCCGCTTACGCTGCCAACCGCCTTCAGGCCATCCTCCCGCAGATCGCCGCTCTCAACCAGGCCGGCAAGTCTCAGGCCGACGCCGCCGAAGCCCTCGGCACGACTGTCTGCACCCTGCGGGCTTGGCTGGACATCACCTCCACGCCCTGGCGCAACATCAAGCGCCGCGGCCCGTACAACATCCAGAAGCCGCCCCATGCCTGACCCTTCCCACAAACCCTACCAACCTCCTATGACCACCGAAGAAGAAGTTAAGCGCACCGCCAGCACCCGCATCCTCCAGCATACCGCCGCCGCTCTCGGCTGCTTCTGCCTTGATGCCTACCTGTCATCGACCCCTTGGGCCTCCGTCGTCCTCTGGGTCATCGGGGCAGGTTGTCTCGTGACCATCGGATATCTGACCGGGGTAATCCGCATGGCTGAAAAACTCACTGACAAGAAATAACCCCATGCTCGTCATCCGACCCGACTCCCTGCCCCGCTTCTGGTGGCTCAACCCCTGGCGCGTCTGCCGTCAGCTGCACAAGAACGCCGTGGCCCTCCGCGAACTGTCCGACAGGCAGGCCGACTTGCTCAATGGCAAATATACCGACCGCCCGCGCTGGCAGATCGTACCAAATGAAGACGCCAATGGCGTGAAGTATTACTTCCAAGATACCGACCCGGAACTAAACAGGGGCAAACCCAACATTGTCTTTCGCGGCAAGGCGTTTCTTTACGATAGCAAGAGCAAGTACTTTGCCTTTGAAACTGACGCACACGAAGCCATCGCCCGCGTAACCGAACTTAACTCCAAATGACCATCATCCGACCCAATACCAAGCCCGCCTTCTGGTGGCTCTTCCCGTGGAGCTACGCCCGCACCCTGCACACCGCCGCCAACGCTCTCCGGGCTTTGTGCGACAGCCAGGAGGAGGCCATCGTCCTCCAGAAGCATATCATCGCCGACCAGTCCGAGGAGATCGCGAACCTCCGGCGCCGCGTCGAAGACCTGAACGAAATCATCCACGGCCCCCGCATCTAAGACCATGAGCGAACCGAAGCGATACCACCTTTACGCTGGTCTTGATGTTCACGCCTTTGCCAAGGCCGAAGCAGTCCTAAAGTTTAGCGTGGAAGACGATGGAATGTGGGTAATGTGGGAGGACTACGCCCGGCTTAAGTCAGAGGTCGAGCGGATCCGCCTCATCGGTGATGAAATTATTATGGATGTTTATCGCTCCGAATGTCTCACCGACAAGTGGTGCAAGATGGCAAGAAAATGGAACGCCGCCAAGGAGGGCAAGCAGTCGTGAGCGCCTTCCAACACCTCGACGGCATGACCGCCCTCATGTCCGAACTATACGAAATCAATGAGCGCATCCTGACGGGGGACATCATCTCCGCCAAGGCCGCCATCAAGTCCCCGCGCATGAAGAAGCTGCTCGACCACTATCACGAAGCCCTCTCCGAAGACGGGGCCGTCGCGATCTACCTCGACACCTACGAGGCCGCCGGCGGTTGGGTCGGCCTGACTTATTCCTATACCATCCCCGACGGCTTCAAGGTCGAAGGGTCGGTCACTCCGAGACGCGTATGACCATCGAAGAACTACAGGCCGAGAACGCCCGCCTCAAGGCCGAGGTCGAGCGGCTGACGGCTGACCTCAACAAGATGACCAAGACCCCCGATGGTGTCGATTATGTCGAGGTGGATGTATCCTTTTGGACTAAATCTGGGAGCCGACTGCCCTCGTCCTACCGCACCTTCTGGTCGAACGATAAGGGGGTGCAGTCGTGAGCCGCAAGAACCCTTACGAAGCAGGAACAATCAAAGCGACCACTTGGGCTTTGCTAAAGCCTGTCCGACAAGCGGAAGCCAAACGCAGGAAGAACACAAAGGGTGCTTTTGGTAAATCCAAGAAGGGTGACCAGCCGTGAGCGAGCCGAAGCGATACCAGCGTTGCTACCACAAGGACTACATCCCAGAAGGGATGGAGGAACACTACAACGGCAAGTGGGTCAAGTGGGAGGACTACGCCCGCCTCAAGGCCGAGGTCGAGCGGCTGACCAAGGCATTGGCATTTTCAAACAGTCTTGCGAAAGACCTCTACGGAATGCTTGATTTAAGGATGTCTAAGAAGGATTTGATTGGCATTGGATTTACCAAGAAACAGGCGGACGAAGAATGGGAAGCATACCGAGCATCCGCCAACGCCGCCAAGGAGGGAAAGCAGTCGTGAACAAAGGCAACTCAACCTTCAAGGGTCGCCCGCCGTCCCGCTTCGCCGTGATCGAGGGAATGAAGCGCGGCCTGACCGCCAAAGAGACGGCCTACGAGTACGGCTATGGACTCCGGGCAGTCCAGGAAGCGGCCTCCCGCATGGGCCTGTCCTTCCCCTATGCCGGCGTAGGTCGCCCGCCGAAACATCCGACCCTCCAAGCCCGATGAACCTCGCCTCACGCTTCTCCGTCGTCGCCCTGCTGCTCTTCGGCCTGACCGCCGAGGCCAAGTCCGATGCCGCCCTGCTGGAAGCCATCGCCCACGTCGAGACAGGCATGGATCGCAAGGCCATCGGCAAGGCCGGTGAGCGTGGCATGTATCAGGTAGGCTATGCCGCTTGGAAGGACGCCGAGGAGCGTCTGGCCCGCGAGGGCCACTACCGCTTCCCGTGGTCCAAGTGGCGCCGAGCCGACGCCCAGGACATGATCGCCATGGCCCACCTCGCCACCATCCGCGACAGATTCAAGCGCATCGGCAACCTGACCCCGACCCCCGAGCAGCTGGCCCTCGTCTGGAACGTCGGCTGGTCGGGCGCCGTGGCCCGCCGCTTCGCCCCGAATGACTACGCGGTCAGGGTCGCCAATCTTTTCCGCTTGTCCCAAGCGACCCGCTGACAAGGGTCTTTCCCTATGGCGAACCTCCTCGTGGCAATCGACCCAGGCGTGAATGGCGGCATCTGCTGGTCGTTCGACGGCGACCCCGTGGAATGCGCCAAGATGCCTGCAAGCGACGTGGAAGTCTGCCAACTCCTCGCCGACCTATCCTGCAAGGCCAAGGACGTGAGCCTCTACCTTGAGGAACCCCCGCTGTTCGCCGGCAAGAACATCCCCGGCTCCGCGATTGGCAAACTGATGTGGAACACGGGCGTCCTCTACGGCGCCGCCGTCGCCATGGGCTGGAAAATCCACCGCATCCGTCCCGCCGTCTGGCAGAAGACGCACACCTGCGGAACCAAGGGCGAACTCTCCACGACGCAGTGGAAGAACAAGCTCAAGGCTCGGGCTTGCGAACTGTTCCCAACCGTCGACGTCACCCTCTGGAACGCCGACGCCCTCCTCATCTTCGACTCCGCCCGCCGCGGCGTCATCAACTGAGTTTCCATAACTCTGTAAGAACCTTTATTTTGCAAACTCTCCAAACCTAATGAAGAAAGACCCTAAACTTCCCGCCGACTACCGCATCATCGCGGACTCGTCCTACATCGTCCTGCCCGATCAGAAGGTGGCCCGACTCCTGACGCCCACCGTCCGCAACGGCGTGACCTATTATAACCTCTTCGTGCCCGGCTATACCCGCATGTCCCTCGCCGACATCGAGGCCACCATCAAGGCCGGCGAAGTCACCAAGGCTCCCATCGAGCCGACCAAGTAATTTCCCACCATGAGCAAACCCACCACGCCCCCGACCTCCGCCACCGCCGCACTCGTTCAAGCGCTCGCCGCCCTGGACAACGTGAAGGCCAACAAAATCAACCCCGCCTTCAAGGCGAAGTATGTCTCCCTCGACGCGCTGCTCGACGCCATCAAGCCCGTCCTGCTCGACCACGACCTCGCCCTCATCCAGACGCTCGTCTCCTCCGAAGGCAAGGTCGGCGTCTCCACCGCCTTCCTGCATTCCAGCGGGGAGCGTTTCGACTTCGGCACCCTGCTGGTGAAGGCTGAAGGCCTCACTGCCCAGCAGATCGGCGGGGCCATCACCTACATCCGCCGGCAGTCCATCCAGACCGCGTGCGGCATCTCCGTCGACCTCGACGATGACGGCGCCGTGGCCTCTGGTTTCCGTCCTACGCCCGTTTCCCAGCCCGCCCCTGCCACCGCCACCCCTCGCCCCCTGACCCGATGAACGACCCCATCCTTAACGCCTTCGGCGCCCTGCACGGGCAGAACCTGCTCGCCGCCAAGGACGCCCGCATCAATCAGCTGGAACGTCAGGTCGCCGCTCTCCGGGAAGCCGGGGACGGCCTCTGGTACGTCATCCGCCACGAAGGCCGCGTCGACGCCGCCGAACGGACGGAAGCCATCGAGGACTGGCAGGAGGCCCGCAACAATGGCTGACCATTCCGCCTTCTGGGAGCAGACCGCCAAGGCCGCCGAGACCCGGTGCCAGAACCAGCAGGAGCATATTCAGGCTATGCGCTACGCCGGGAATGAACTCGCCCGCGTCCTCGATGACGTGGCGCAGTCCAATCACCTCGATGCCATCGCCAAGTCCGTGGTGATCGCCACCATCGCCAAGTGGAACCGAGCGAAGACCGGGCAACTCTGATGACCATCGAAGAACTACAGGCTAAGAACGCCATCCTCAGCACCGAGGTTGAGCGTATTGTAGCTGAAAATGCCCATCTCCATAAGGGCATTTATTCCCTATCGCTTAATGTTGTTCAGCTTAAAGACGAGGTCGAGCGGCTGACCAAGGCCGGGGATGCGATGGAAGATGCTATTATTCATGGCGGTTTAGTACGTATAAATGAAGCGAGGTATGGCTGGGAAGCCGCCAAGGAGGGCAAGCCCAATGCCTGAAACCCCCAAGGGCATCGAACGCATCGCCGCCACCGTCCCGAAGCAGTACGCCCTGCTGCTTCTCCTGGACGGCTACCCCTACGTCGAGATGACCGCCCGCAAACACGCGGACTTCCTCTCCGACCTCGCCGCGTGGAAGCGCAAGACCCAGCCGTCCCTCGCCCGCTCCGTCGTCCGATATTTTCTTCTCGCCCCTAATGGGGAGATAAAGGAACTTGCCTTCAACAAATGACCAACCGCGACAACATCCAACGGCTCGTCGAGAAAATCACCGGGGACTTGGCTATCGTCAAATCCCTCGCCACCCGCGTCGAGATGCACGTCGAAGACCTGACGACGCTCTCCGACCTGACTTCCTCAGCCATCGCCGAACTGTCCCTGTTCACCGACACCGTGCATACCGCCGATGAGTCCGCCCAAGTGAAGCCGCTCCACGATCGCATCCATGTCCTGGTCGTCCAGCTGCGCGTCCTGCGGAACACCCTTGAGGCGATGGAGAACTCCGCCGAGGCCGCCTTGGAGGACGTGCGCCGCATCTCCGCCAGCGTCGAGGAGTCCGCTCCCGAAGACGGCGACCTATAATTATGTTCTACATATTCGACCAGAATAACTCAGGCGGCTACATCATCACCGATGAAAATGTTGCGTCTGTTGTGATCATTGAAGCCGGGTCAGAGAAGGAAGCCAAATCAAAGTTTGATGACCTTGGGATGTACGGTTACCCATTTTGTGAGTGCTGTGGCGAAAGGTTTTCATTTTGCTTTCCGCAAGTCTTGGGTACCGAGCAAGAGGCCATCAAGGAAGGATGGGACTATGTTTGCGACAGCGACCGTGTTCAGATGATTATCCACAGGACCGATGGTACAAAGCATAAAGTCATGCTATCTGAAAAACCTGAAAGAAAATAATTTTCCACCGACAACCAAACACATACACCCATGCCCGAACTCATCACCGAACGCGTCATCTATGACGGCATCATCGCCCTCAACCAATCCGGGGCGAAGGAACTGCTCAAGTCTCCCGCCCATTACCAAGCCTACCTCGCCCGCACCCGGGAAGAGTCCAAGGCCCTCCGCGTAGGCACCGCCGTCCACAAGCTCGCCCTTGAAGGCATCGACGCCTACAACGCGACCCATGCCATCGCCCCCGAAGTGGACAAGCGCACGTCCGCCGGCAAGGCCGCTTGGGCCGAGTTCGCCACCGCCAACGAAGGCAAGACGATCCTGACCGCCGAAGAAGGCGCGCTTGTCGACGCCGTAGCCAACTCCGCCGCCGCCTGCATGAAGGCCAACGGCATCGTCCTGTCGAAGACGGAAGTGATGTTCACGGCCTTCCTCGGCGAGACGCTGGTCAAGTGCGCAATCGATGGCATTTCCGATGACGGCTACATCTACGACCTGAAGACCTGCGAGGACGCAAGCCCGCAAGGCTTCCTCTCCGCCGTCCGCAAGTACCGTTATAACCTGCAGGCTTACTTCTACCGTCAGGCCGTGGAGTCCGCCTACAAGTGCCGCGTCCTTGGCTTCCGCTTCATCGCCGTCGAGAAGGAGCCTCCCTATGCTCATGCCGTCTACGAACTCGGGCCGGAACTGATGACCAACGCCGCCTTTGATTTCGAGCGCGCGCTGGCTCTCTACAAGGAATGCACCGCGTCGAACCATTGGCCCGCCTACAACCAGGGCATCCAGACCATCGACCTCGCAGCCAAGCCCACCGCCGCCACGAACATCAACTTCGCCTGATCAACCAATTTCCTTTGGCTGTCGGCTTGGGGCATCTCCACGATAAAAGCAGCACCCATGTCGTCCTTACATTCGGAAGCAGTCCTTAACCTGAGTGGATATGAGAACCCTAAGCATTGCGCGAAGGGACTAATCAACAGGAGGAAATAATTTTAACACCATGAACCCGCCCAACAACGAACGCCCGCCCCTCAAGTCCATCGAAGTCTCCGGCACCTACAAACTGAAGCTCATCAAGCCCAAGTTTGAGAAGGTCCGCCAGTACGACGACGGCACCACCTCCGCCCGCCTGTTCTTCATGGACGACAACGGCAACTGCCTGTCGAAGTCCTACGGAACGAAGTACCCCAAGGCCCTCGCCATGCTGGTCGGCAAGTTCTCCGGCTCCTTCACGAAGGAGATCCGTCTGGACGCCACGCCTGCGGAGTTCATCGAGTACGTCTCCCCGGCCTGCGGCGTGACCTGCCTCGTCGGCGTGGAAGTCACCCCTAACGGCGAATGGAACGGCAAGCCTCAGTTCAAGTACAAGCTGAGTTTCCCCCGCGGTTCCCAGCAGCCGACCGTCCAAGAGACTCCGCCCCCCGAAGGCGTCCCCTTCTAAGCGCCGATGACGACCATGGCCCCTCCCACCTTGGTACTCGTCAGCGGCTTCGCCAGGGCGGGCAAGGACACTCTGGCCTCCGGGCTTCTGGAGTGGTCCACCCGCCCAGCCGAGCATATCAACTTCGCGGACGCCCTCAAGGAAGCCGCGAACCATTATCTCGACTACCTTCAGCTCGACGGCGACTTCTTCCGCGAGGACTTCAAGGTGGAGCATCGGAAGTTTCTCGTCGATGCCGGGAAGTTCGCGCGCTCCATCGACATGGACGTGTTCGCCCGTCATTTCGCCAACTGGGTGCCCATCATGAAGCACCCCGACACCGTGGCCCCCGAGACGGTCGTCTGTTCCGATTGGCGCTACATCAACGAACTCCGCGTCTGTCAGGACATCCTCTGGGAGAAAGGTTGGAGGGTCCGCACGGTCTACGTCGCCACCGCAGGGGTAGGCCCTGCCAATGACGAGGAGCTGGACAGCATCGCCCAGATCAGGGCGGAGCATTCCTTCGACCAGGAGTTCATCTTCAAGCCGAACAGCCGTAACACCATCATGGAGGAGGGGCGTCGCCTCGCCAAGTCATGGAGGCTCTGAACATCGAGGCCATCCGCTGGGCGGCAAGCATCGGCATCAGCGCCGAGCGCGCGGCCTTCCTCGCGGCCTGTCCCAAGTTTACCAAGTGCGGCGGACATATGCGCCACAAGCCTTCCCCGAACAACAACCCCAACCGCTACATGATGAAGTCCGGCTCCAAGTATTATTTCCGCGTCCACTCCAAGACGGGCAAGGACACCGTCATCGCCCTCGGGCACGACCTTGAGAAAGCCCGGGCGCAGCGCGACGTCCTCCTCGCCGAACTCAAGGCCAAGAAGGCCGCCTTCACCGAATGAGCCAGCCCATCCGCTTCGTCGCATTCGGCGACAACCATGGCGACATGGCAGACCATGAAGCCGTCGATGCCCTCTGCGAATTCATCAAGGACTACAAGCCCACCGTCCGCGTCCACCTTGGCGACTGCTTCGACTTCCGTTCCTTGCGCCGTGGGGTAGGTAACGACGCCGAGGGTGCCGAGTCCCTGATCAGCGACGTGGAGGCCGGGGAAGACTTCCTCGCCCGCACGAAGCCCACCGTCTACCTGATGGGCAATCACGAACACCGGGCCACCGCCCTCCAGCACACCTCAGGCTCCGCCCTGGTGCGCGACTACTGCGCCGACCTCGAGGCCCGCATCAAGACCACCGCGAAGAGCTGCGGAGCGAAGACCATCCTCCCCTACCATGCGGAGAAGGGAGTCTATCGCCTTGGCCCGGTCGCCTTCATCCACGGCTACGCCCACGGCCTTAACGCCACGCCCGAGCAAGGTCGCCACTACGCAGACCGAGGCGGCGCCCTGATCCATGGACACACGCACACCCTCGCCCAAGTTAATCTGACGAAGGCCGAAGGCGGTGCCGCTTTCAGCGCCGGCTGTCTCTGCCAGAAGGACGCCATGGCATACGCCTCCCACCGCCTCGCTACCTCCCGCTGGGGTTCTGGCTTCGCCGCCGGCTGGGTAGACGGGCAGGACTGGAAAGTCTGGCTCGTACACCGCGTCGGCTCCAAGTGGGTCTGGACGACCGACCTCAAAGTCTACACCCCGAAGAAGCGATGAGCAGCGTCTGCAAGAAGAAGCTGATGTATACCAGGGCGAAGGCCGACCCTATCCTCGCCGCGGTCATGCAGGACATCCACCGCACGGCCCAGAAGCCCCCGCCCGGGTTCCGAACCTGCGAACAGTGGGCGGTCAAGTGGGGCCTCAAGTCCCGCGAGCGGGCGATGACCTACATCCGCCGCGCCGAGAAACTTGGCCTGCTGGTCGAGAAGCGTTTGCGCGTGATCACCAAAGGACGCCTGACCACCCTGTCCCACTACGGACCAAGCAAAGCATCTTGACGCAGGGCACCCACGCCCCGTAGTCCTCAAAACCCTTCCTTCCTTCCATGACTCCTCCGAACAATGTCCCGGCGGAACGCCACCTCCTCGGCGTCCTCCTGCGTGACGGCCTCCACCTGCCCGGCGATCTGACACCTGCGGACTTCTTTGAACCTGTCCACCAGGACATCGTCGCCGCCATGCTCTCCCTCGGGGCGGACGGCATACCCGCCGACGAGCTGACGGTTACCCAGCGTCTCCGCGACTCAGGCTCCCAAGTCGATGCCGCGACCGTCTCCATGCTGGTCAGTGACGCGGGCTTCAGCCCCTACGTCCCCGAACACGCGGACCTCATCGCCGACGCCGCTGTGTTACGCCGTGCCATCGACGCCGCGAACAGGGCGACCGATGCGGACACCCTCCTCGGGCACTACGCCGTACTCGCCGAGAAGCGCAACGCCTCCAAGCGTAAGCACGGCCCGCAGCGCATGGACTTCGACAGCCTGATGTCCTTTGACCGCAAGGAAGACCCATCGACCATCATCGGCAACCGCTGGCTATGCAAGGGCGGTTCCCTCCTGATCGTCGGACAGTCAGGCACAGGCAAGTCCTCCCTGATGATGCAGGCCGCCGTCCATTGGTGCCTTGGTCGGGACTTCTTCGGCATCAAGCCCGCCAAGCCTCTGCGGGCAATCATCCTTCAGGCGGAGAACGACGCCGGGGATGTCAGCGAAGCCCTCCAGGATGTCGTGGCGGGGGCCTACATGGACTCGACCGAGCGTGACCAGCTACGCGACAACCTCGCCATCTACCGCGACACCGTCAGCACGGGGACGGCCTTCACCTCGGCCTTGGGCGACCTCATCCGCCAGCATAAGGCCGACATCGTCTTCGTTGACCCGCTGCTGTCCTTCGCCGGCATCGACGTCTCCGACCAGGAGCAGGCTTCCAAGTTCCTGCGCCATGACCTCGCCCCCATCCTCCTCGAGACGGGCGCCGTCCTCGTCGCTATGCACCACACGGGCAAGCCTCGGGCCGCGTCAGACAAGGAGGGGCAGACCGTCGCCGACCTTGCCTATGCGGGCCTCGGATCCTCCGAGTTCACGAACTACTTCCGCGAGGTCGCCGTCCTCTTCCGCTGCCAAGGGGACGAACCGATCTACAAGTTCGGCCTGACTAAGCGCCGTGGCAGGGCCGGCCTCAAGGACCACGAGGGGCAGTTCAAGGGCGAAATCCATATCCGCCATGCCGCCGAGAAGGGGGTCATCCGGTGGGAATACAGCACACCCCCATCCCAGACAGGGGATGGAGTCGCCAACGGGCATGCCAATTCCAGCCCCGCTAAGGGGTCGCCACGGCCTTTTAACGCTCGGTGAGGGTCAACACCCGTACCCCCACCCCTATGCCCCCTCTTTCCCACCCCCTCCGGACCCCCGTCCGACCTCGTGGACAATCCGTAGTCTCCCCTAAAGGGGAGGACAACAGACTCCTCCCCCTGCTTGGGGCAGGGGGGTCGTCTGCCTGGTCATATCAACCTCTCAAGGGAGAAGGGTAAACTGACGGCTCATGGGAAAGTATTACACCCGTAAGCAGATCGCCAGCATCAACTGGAAGAGGCGCTGGAAGAAACGCTGGGAACAGTCCCCGGAGGAGATGGAGTCTTTCCGCGTCAAGGCCACCAAGGCCGCGTCCCTCAAGCGACATGACCAGAAGCTCGCCCTACGCGGCTTCCTCTCCGATTGGCCTGCCGCCTTGGACACGGTGACGCTCGGACGATACATCAAAGAAGTGATACCCGAAGGCTACCAGCCTGCCTCGCTCGTCCGCCGGCTTAAACGCCTCGGCCTCATCCGTTACCGCAAGGACGGGGAATGCTGGCACAACCTTTGCCATTTGCCCAAGGAGCAATAACCTTTCCAATTGTCTCGTGACCAGGGCATCCAAGAACGACCTCACGGCTCCCGCCAAGGATGCCAAGTCGTTTGACGCGTGGTTCTTCTCCCAGCCAAAGAAGTCACAGGACAAGATGCGGGAACTCGGCGTGCTGCCGTACTGCGACATGGTGCCGAGTAAGCACGTGTTCGACATCGACCCTAACCATCCTGCCTGGGCGACACGCGACAGCGATGGGACGCGTACTGAGGTGGATGCGTTCATCTCCCGCGATCATGTCGGCGTAATGCTCAAGGCGTTCATAGACGCGCTGGCCTGCACGAACAACTTCGCCTTCCGTCGCCACGTGGAACTTATCCGCTGGGCGCTGAGTCTGCCCGGGTGCCTAGACTCACGGACCATCGGCAAGATGTATGGTCGGTCGCACTTCTGGATGCGGGCGCGCGCCATGGAGATCAAGCGACAGGTTAATTCCGACGCGGCTGGGTACTTCCCGCATGTCAATGCCCGCAGGGATAAGCACAAGATGCCACGAAAATGAGGAAAACGGACCAATACCCCCGGCTAAGGAGTCTCCTAAGCCACCACCCCCCTGTCGCGTGGCCCGACAC
>Ga0255171_1000450_pt1 | contig 11403 bp, 10 predicted proteins | sample Atl_Yuk_RepB_8d_FD_183176 | JGI IMG/M metagenome (GOLD analysis project Ga0255171, IMG submission 183176) | Freshwater microbial communities from Altamaha River, Georgia, United States - Atl_Yuk_RepB_8d | ecosystem: Environmental > Aquatic > Freshwater > River | place: USA: Georgia | collected...
GGTGAAGTTACATTTGGTTCTGTAGTTGCTTCAGGCGATGGTATTAAGAACGCACCATTTGCATCAAGCGGTGTTATGACAGTCACATATGATGGTTCAAGCACTACTAACAATACATATACTGTTACACCAATTACTACTGTTGGTGGGAGCAACAGTATTGTAAAAACAAACGGCAATGATTTAAACATCAATAGCGGAACTATTAACGCTACCGCATTAAAGATTAATACTACTCAAGTTATTGACACTAACGTTGCAACAAACACCGTTAGATTCTATACACCAGGACAGTATAATTTTGCATCTAGTACAGGTACAACTAGTGGAAATACAACAACATCATTTACTGGAACAGTTGATTTCACAGGCGGAACACTAAAGGCCAACACACTAACAAGTGGTGCGGCTGCTAACCCAGGTACTATAACAGGTAACTGGAGTGTATCAAGTTCAAGTATTATAAATGTAACAAATGGTACACTATACACAACTACATTAAATGCAGGAACCGATACAACTTCAGGTACAATTAACGGATACTGGTCACTAAACGGATCAAGTCGTTTGCAGGCTACCTATGCTGACCTTGCAGAATATTACGAAGGAGATCAGGAATACAGTCCAGGATCTGTACTAGTATTTGGTGGCGAAAAAGAAGTTACAACTACTGATAAAATAAACGATACAAGAGCAGCAGGTATCGTAACAACTAATCCAGCTTACATTATGAACCAAGACCAGAAAGGAATTAAGGTTTGTATTGCACTGGCAGGTAGGGTACCGTGTTGGGTAGTTGGGCGGGTCAAGAAAGGAGACTTGCTGACAACAAGTGCAACACCAGGTTGTGCTGTTAAAGCAAATAATCCTCAGCTAGGATCTATAATTGGTAAGGCACTAGAAGACAAAGACTCAGGTGAGGCTGGTGTAATTCAAGTTGCTGTAGGGAGAGTATAATGGCTAGACTAAACATTAATATTGGAACTACAGCTAACGACAAAACCGGTGATCCGTTACGCACCGCGTTCGATAAAGTAAATCAAAACTTTGTTGAACTGTATGCCCTTGCAAATGCAGACGTACAGATTCCATCACAAACTGGAAACAGTAATAAATTCTTAACAACTAATGGAACAACATTAAGTTGGACTAGCATTTCTCAAGAAGTTGGAACTGCTAATACTGGGTTTGTCGATGATAGAATTTACAATCTTAACGGAGTAATTGTTAGTAACGATGACTTAGTCCATGGCGCAACTGCTAGATTAACAATACCTGAATACGGCGATACTGTTAATCCAATTACGTTATATAATAACTATGGAAATATTTCTATACTAAATGGATCAGGTGGAGTTATTAGCAATACTTGGACATTTGGAACCGATGGTAATACAATTTTACCAGAATCGACTGTACCTGTTACACTAGCAGGTAAAGTTGGAGACAAAGCTGGTACTGTTGCAATCGATGGTAATTACATTTATTATTGTACAACAGATTATGTTGGTGGCGGTGGCGGTGGCGGAACAGTTACTTTGGTGCCAAACGAACTTGGACAAAATGTAAACACACTAACTATTACTAAAGGTGCTCCTCCAAATACAGGTTGGGCAACACCACAAGTTGGATGGACTCTGACGGTAAATTCAACTACCGTTACAATTGAGCAAATTGACGACTTAGGTACTGATATTTCTATTATAGTAAGCGGATTTATAACTCTTCCACCAACTGGCTCTGTGACTTTTGTAGAAGGTGGCGGTGTCCAACCTGATATATGGGTTAAACAAAAATGGGGAGTAGACCCCGTTGTTCCTACTGATATCAGCCAGTTAACAGATACAACAAATTTATTAAATAGCGGAACTAGTAATCAATTAGTAAACAGTACGTATTCAGTAACACTTGATAATAGCGGTAATACAACATTTCCTAGTCAGACTTTTATTAGACAAAACAATAGTTTTACACGATCTGTTACTGTAGAACAATTTAGTACAACACCAAGTGTTATTTGGACTGGGACAGGAACTTATATTACTAGTGCCAAATTAGTTATACAAGTTGAAGGATACGAATTAGGAGACAGCAGTGGCTGGCATACACAAGTATGTGAAGCAATTATTTCTGATAGATACTGGGGAAATCCTGGATCTCTAGAACCTGTCATGTCAGTGTATGGAGTTGTACATACTAGCGTTGCTCCATTAATAACATTGTCTATACAGCGTAATCCTACAACATATCTTATAGAAGTTGTAGCAACTCCAACTGCTACAGCAAACGGAACAATTTATCCCCGAGTTCACTCAGTAGAACTTGGTACAAGAGATTAAGGAGAAATCATGCCTATTCAAACAATTAATTTAGGTAACTATGCAAATGACGGAACAGGTGATGATTTACGCACCGCATTTCAAAAAGTAAATGCTAACTTTGAACTTGTTGGTGGAACTCTAGGAATCATCAACGGAGAAAATGTAGGAACTGGTACAGGAATTTTTAAACGTAGAGACAATGATAATTTAACATTAGAATTTAAATCTTTAACCAGTACTGATGGTAGTATAGAAATTACCAACACTGATAATACTGTAAATTTAAAAGGATTGTCATTAGTTGAGAATGATCCTAGTCCTAGTCTAAGTGCTGATCTACAACTTAACGGACACAATATTATTATCGGAGCGGTAGGTGGTGGTGATGTACAAACCACTGTATTCGGAGTCGATGTTCGAACAACAAATGCGTTGATTGAATTGCTTATTAATTCTAATTCTGTTTCTATTGATTTTGGCTCATTTGTAGACGGTACTGTTGGAACAATCGATGCTCCAAATACAGAATTAAATATGAATGGTGTTCAACCTGACTTTGCAGGTTTTTCAGTTACTGATCCTTCAGGAACTAATTTAGATTTTGGATCTATTGCTTAATATGTCACTTAATGTTTGGACTAAACCAACAGGTTGGAATTTTGGCCAAGAGCCAGGTACTAACATATCTGTAGCTTCAGGTAGTTTCATTGTTGGATATCAATACGTCATAGAATCCGTAGGTACTACTGATTTTACAAAAGTTGGTGCAAGTTACAATAATGTAGGAATCGTGTTTACTGCAACTAATACTGGTGCAGAAGCGGGGCCTGTTGAAACTATAACAATATACCCTAACCCATTTGATTTATCAGTAAATTATGAATCTACTAAAGTTTCTCCTGGTTCTGGTGTTGCTTCGCGGTTGGCTTTTAGTGAAAGACAAACTTTAGAATTATCATTACCAGTTCAAAACGATTCAGGTGTAGTTTACACTATAATATCAGGTAGTCTGCCACCCGGGCTTAGACTACTAGATAATAAAATTATCGGATCAGCATTTGAAGTTCCAAGATTGACTGATTTTCAATTCTGTATTAGGGCCAGTAAAAACGGCCAAATTGCTGACAGAACTTTTGTTATATCAATCGAAGGAGAAGACAAACCAGAATTTGTTACTCCAGAAGGATTGATACAAATTGGCGACAATCAAGAGTTATTTGTCATGGACAGCAGTTATGTTGATTATCAGTTGTCCGTCATTGATAACGATACTACAGCCGGACAACAGTTAAGTTACTTTATTGCTAAAGACGATGGTGCATTGCCGCCAGGTCTAATATTAACTAACGATGGACGAATCGTTGGATTCGTACAACCAACTTTGGCCATACGACCAGAAGACGGTGACGGAACCTATGCCAATAGCGGCTACGATGCAGTTGCGTATGATTTTGCGTTTGTTCCTACTAACGGTTACGATAGCTATGTATATGATAGTATTTTCTTTGATTTTGCATTACAACAAAATAAACCTAGAAAACTAAATCGAACCTACGAATTTGTAGTAACAGTAACAGACGGTGATAGTTTTACAAAAAGAAGATTTAAAATTTTCGTAGTAGGCGACGACTTTTTCCGTGCTGACAATACTGTATGGTTAGATGGAAATCCTTTATTCACTGCTGACGTAACATATCTGCGTCCTCCAACATGGATTACTTCAAGCTATTTAGGTTTATATAGAGCTAACAATTACATAACTCTTGTATTAGATACGTATGAAACTGAAAACGTAATTTACAGTTTAGAAACTGTTAATGCAGATTGTAGAGCAAAAACTAGAAAAATTTTAACAACTGATAATGCTATTGGCGGTTCTTATGTTTCTATAACATTAGCAACAGCCGTTCCACAAGTTGGACACAAGTTAACATTTGCAGGTTTAGTTTCTAATTCATCAACTGTTCACACAGTTACAAACGTTGCTTCTTTAGGCAATAATGAATATAGATTAACTCTGTACGAACCTTTGGAAAATAACATTCCTAATGGAGTTGACTTTTTAATTGGTACACTTAGTCAATTGCCTACTGGTATGGCGTTTGATGAAAATAACGCAGAAGTATTTGGTTTAGTACCCTACCAACCTGCTATTACAAAGACATATAAGTTTACAATAACTGCATCAAAATTAAGTGATAGCGGAGAAGTTGCAAAAACTCCAAAAATTTTTACAGTTGATTTACTAGGCGAAATCGATAGTATTTTAAATTGGGAAACTCCATCTAATCTTGGAACAATTAATGCAAACTATGTCTCAACACTTAATGTTAAAGCAACATCAAACATTGAGAATAATACAATTCTTTATACTATTATAGATGGTCATTTACCTCCAGGACTAAGTCTTGACCTTGACGGAGAAATTATAGGTAAAGTAAATCAATATGCTACATTGGATGAGCTCGGAAATATAATTTCTCCTGGTTTAACTACATTTGACTTTACAACAGATGTTACTACATTCGATGGCGATACTAGTAGCATAGACCGAATTTACGAGTTTACTGTAAATGCCCAGGATCAATATGGATATAGTGCAATTAATAGAAAATTTAGAATTTCAGTTGAAACACCTAATCAACTAATCTATAGCAATATTCGTGTTAAACCTTTCTTAAAAACAGAGCAAAGAACTGCTTGGAAGGAATTTATTAATAACGCAACAGTATTCACTCCGTTAAGCATTTACAGAGCTAACGATCCTAATTTTGGAATTCAAACAGAACTTGCAATGTTAGTATTTGCAGGAATTGAAACCAAAGAAGCACAGGCATACGTTAGTGCAATGGGATTGAATCATAAACGCAAACGCTTTCACTTTGGTCAAATTAAAAAAGCTACAGCATACTTGCCTGAAACAAAAACAGCAATATATGAAGTCATTTACGTAGAAATGCTAGATCCACTAGAGCCTAATGGAAAACGTTTAGCTAATAAAATTGAAAATTTAAGTAAGCAACCTAAGGGTATAACGGTAGATGCAAATAATTCCATTTGGAGCACTAAACTAGAAGACCTTGCTGCAGACGAACCTTATAGAGAGCGTCCAGATCAAATAATAACTGTGGATAGTCAAGGTTACGAAGTTTCAAATCCAAACACAAATGCTTATTTTCCGAACAGTATTTCAATATGGAGGGATCGTTTAGCCAACTGGACTGACGGTACTAGTGGGTTTGGAATTGAAAGAAACTATCTTCCTTTATGGATGAGAAGCATTCAGCCTAACACTAAGCAAGAGCTAGATTTTCAACTGGCTGTTCCGCTATGCTATTGCAAAGTAGGAACAGCAGACGATATTCTATTGAATATCAAAAATTATTTAAAAACAACAGGTTTTGCGTTTAATCAGCTAGATTACACCGCGGATCGATATATAATTGATTCTGTTGAGGGATTAACCGCAGATAAATACCTAGTATTCAGAAATGATAGGATAACAATATGAGCAGCCAAATAGACGAAACAAACATTGATAGTGCGTATCCCGTTGCTGGAAAAGACAACGATAGCCAAGGCTTTCGAGATAATTTTTCTGCAATTAAAACAAACTTTACCTACGCCAAAGGAGAAATTGAAGATCTCCAAGGAAAGGTACTGTTAAAAGCAGCGTTGGATGGTGGGACACTATCAAACGACCTAGGCGGTAATAATATTTCTAACGGAAATTTTACTAATTTCCACGGAACTTCTTACGCTCAAACTGTTACAGGAACTGCGAACATTGATCTTGAAAAAGGATCTTTGCAGGCATTTACACTTACTGCTGATTCTACTTTTACATTTACTAATTGGCCTGACTCTGGAAACTACGCTAAAGTAAGAGCACATTTTAGAAGTAACGGATCTTCTATTTCTGTAGGCAACGATATTACAATTGGTAAGCGTTACACTATTAATGAGGTCAACAATACAAACTTTGTGTCAATGGGTGCGGACCCAACAGCAGTTTTTGTTGGTAGCATTAACGGAAATACACTAACAGTTATTTCTGTTTCAGCTGGATCTTTAGGACTTAACACTTATATTACCGGTGGAACAGTTGCAGCGGGAACAAAAATTATTGCTACAAATGTAGAAAATCCATCACTAACAGGTACAGGTGGGGCAGGAACATATACAGTAGATATTGGTGGTCAATCAGTTACTTCTACATCAATGAATGGTATGACTGTTGGCGTTGTGTTTACAGCATCGGCAAAAGGAAGTGGTACAGGAACAGTAAAGCCTTGGAAAACAGTTACACTATCAACTGAAGGTTCAGGAACTATTACAAACGATTCTGATTTTGCATTACCTCTATTATTAAATCCAAACGGTTCGGATCAAGTAATTGAAGCTTGGACTTGGACTGGTTCCACTACTAAAAAGATTTTTGTAAATTACATAAGCAACCTAGATACAGAACCAAATAACTATACCAATTTAAAAGTTGGAACCTTAGGAGTTGATGAACTTACAAATTCTACTTCTGTTGATTCTGGCGCTTTAACTGTAAAGGGCGGTGCTGGTATTGCAAAAAATTTAACTGTTGGCGGCAATACTGTTATTAGTGGAGACTTAACAGTAACTGGTAATACTACACTAACAACAAGTTCTATTACTATTAATGACATTGGGTCTATTGGCAATGTAAACATTACAGATCCAAGAACAGGGGATGCATTAAAGTATGATGCAGATTCCGATCAATGGACCAACAATGTTGATTTAATTACATACAATGTTACTGTTGACGATAATGGAAGCGGAACACAACCTGTATTTTTTATTAACAACGTAGCAATTTCAACAAACTTAGGCGATCAACTCAGTGAACTTAAAACATTTAAAGCAGGAAAGAAATATAGATTTAGCCAAGTTGACAGTTCAAATTTTGGATACGATTTAAGATTTTCTACTAGACCAGATACAGTTGTTAATCCAGACAACGAGCCAGGTGAAAGAACAATTTTAGATTATTCTTCAAATGTAACCGTAGAAGGAACTGCTGGTACAGCTGGTGCATATACAGAAATCCTTGTTACAGAAGATACACCAAGCCCATTATATCTATACGGACGTCAAGCTGATCGTCCGCTAGTTGCAGACTTTAATCTTAGTAACTTGGTAATTTTAGGAACATCTGGGCAAATTCAAGTGTCTAGTTGTACACTAGGCACAAATCAACCAATACAAATTAGTGGCACTTGGACTCCTCAAGTAGGAAATCCAAGTCTATTCGGATACTCTTCCGGCGGAACAACTTATTATGTTAAGACAGGTGGTACTGGAACAACATTCCAATTATTGTTAACACCTGGTGGAAGCCCTGTTCCATCCACAGCAGGAACTCCAAACGGAACTCAGTTAACTGTTTCAGCTATGCATAGCGTTGCCAGCTACACAGAAACTTCAAAAGTTGGTGCAGAATATCCAGTTACAGTCAACAATGGGCCTGTAAAAGTCCTAGCAGATTATACTGTACCAGGTAGTCAAAGTGTACTAGTAGATACATCAGCTAACCCAGTAACTATTACATTGCCACTATCTCCAAGTGTTGGAACAATTATTAATATTTTTGATGCAGGTAATGCTAGTACAAACCCAATAACTATTAATCCTGGCGATGCAGCTGTTACAATTAATGGAGCCACTGGTAACGTATCTGTAGCAGGAAACTACGCAGCCTTAACACTAGCCTGTGACGGAACAAATTGGACTTTAGCTAAACTGTCATTTAACGGCAGCGAAGATGTTGCAAGTTCAGGAACTATAAGTTTAGATACATCAGTAAGTTATTTTAGTACAAGTGGCGTCGAAAGCTGTTCATTAACAGACGGTATTGAAGGTCAAGTTAAGACCTTAATAATGAAAAACTCATCAGGAAATATGAGTGTATCAGTTGCTAATGCTGGCTGGAAGTCAAGTGGTTCAGGAACTATTGTATTCAATTCTACAGGTGATTGTTGCATACTTCAATACATACAAGGCAAATGGTATGTAATTGGCAATAACAGTTGCACCGTAGAAGGAGTGCAACCTGGCGAAGTTGTAAGTGCTCCTGGAACTGCAAGCTCAACTGGACTTGCAGGACAAATTGCATACGATAGCTCTTATGTTTATGTATGTATAGCTGCGAATACTTGGAAACGTGCAGCAATTTCAACTTGGTAATATGCATCCATTAATCGGCGACCTTTCAGAACTTAAAGATAGCGAAGTAGATTCGAAAATAAATGAATTAACTCGAAAATACTTTGCTACCAATAGTTTTGAATTAAAAACTCAAATTTCAATGGCTTTAGATACTTACAAAGAAGAATTGGCAAAACGCCAACGAATAGCCTACGAAAAAATGATGAATACTCGCAATAAAGATCTTGACAAATTGATCAAAGTCAACTAATATAGTTGAATGCGATTAGACAAATACAGCAATCCAATTTTTAACGAACAAGATTTGTTTGATGCCTTGTACAAAGGACACAAGTTCAATCCTGCTGATTTATTGTTTGTCGAGCATACTAACGAAGTTTGGCAATTAGAAGAGCAAGTTGGGTTCAAATTTGCTGAGCCAATTGATGCATTAGTATCTCCCCAAGAGTTTGATAACATAATGCAACACGAATGGAACATGCCCGATGAATACAAACAAATGGATATTGTAGGATTTCTAGTTAATGAATGCCCTAAGCAAAATTATCAAAGATTGATGGACGAGTTAGAAGCGTACAAAGCAAGAAATATGCTAGATTTGCTTCGGTGGCTCAAATATTTTGTAGATACTTGCTCAAAAGAAGGTGTAGTTTGGGGTGTTGGGCGAGGATCTAGCGTAGCCAGTTATGTCTTATACTTAATAGGTGTACACAGCATAGATCCTATCAAATATAATTTAGACTGGCAGGAATTCCTGAGATAAGTAAAGCATAATCCTAGGAGATTAATATGGCAATGAAAGAACAACAAAGACAAGTTTATCGCTCGATGCAGGGCAAAGAAGTTGATATGAACAAACTGGTTATGGCTAACGAAATGACTGTAGCAGTTGGTAATGTTAAAGTTAATGCAAGAGGCGATGAATTAGGACCAGGTGGCAAAATTATTCGTAAACGCGAAGAAGTATTAAGAGAAGCACCAAACTCAAGTGTGAAGAAAAGTACGTCAAGCGAAGATTGAACAGGAAACATATGAGTAAAGCACCAGCAAATAGAATTAGACCAATTAGAAAACATATTCTCGTAAAGGATATGAATTTTGGAGAGCAAAAAACATCAACTGGAATTGTGCTACTAAGCGACGATGGAAAATCCGAAGGTGTAAAACCTCGTTGGGCACAAGTGTTTGCAGTTGGTCCAGAACAAACCGATGTTAAAATAGGTGAGTGGGTACTAGTCGAACACGGTAGATGGACACGTGGTATTACTGTAGAAGATGAAACCGGTGTTGAATTTACTATTTGGCGTGTTGACCCAGCGGGTATTTTAATGTCAGCAGACGAAAGACCAGCTGGTCCAGAATTTGGAACTTTCAGTAGTGTAGCTCACGGAACTGAAATCCGTCCAGAAGACTTCGTTCGATAATTTATTAGTTTTGAACATCAGGGCTATTGACTAGCCCTGATCTTGCCTTTATAATGTATAGTAAAGGAGATCTATATGTTCTTACTAAGTTTTTTACTACTGGTTATAGCAGTTTATTTTGCCAAAAAATCATATTACGAACTAAGAATTGTACCTGCTATGCTTTGGTCATTTTTAGCAGGATGGGACCTCCACGCACTACTTACATTTATATAAGGAACACGTATGAGTACATTTGACGAAGCAGTTGTAGATATCAAAAATGCAAGAGATGCCATAGACGGTTTAGTAACAAATCAAAATCCTGACAACGGAGAAACTAAGCATCCAGATCCAAAAAAGCACAAATATATTAGCTTTATAAAAAGCGGATTTAGAATCATAGCTGGCGGTGCATTATGCTTTGGTGATTTTCTTGTTGCAGGATCATTGTTTATAGTTGCCGAACTGTTGGGCATTGCAGAGGAACTAGTTTGAAAATTGGATTTACATGTTCAACATTTGATTTGTTTCATGCAGGGCATATAATGATGCTCAAAGAAGCAAAGACACAATGCGATTATCTAATAGTTGGACTCCAAACTGATCCAACGATTGATAGGCCTGAAACAAAGAATAAACCAGTTCAAAGTATTTTTGAAAGATTTGTACAATTACAGGCTTGTAAATTTGTGGATGAAATTGTAGTTTACGCTACAGAAAAAGAACTACGAGACATATTGCTTTCATATCCAATAGATGTTAGAATACTAGGTGAAGAATATAAAGATAAAGGTTTTACAGGCTGTGAAATTCCAATGGAGTTTTACTACAATCAACGCAGGCATAGTTTTAGTACTAGCGAATTGCGACAACGAGTTATAGAGGCAGAAAATGAAAGAACTATGGGTAGAAAAATACCGTCCAAGTAAAATTGACGGGTATGTATTTAGAGACACACATCAAAAAGAGCAAGTTGAACGTTGGATTAAAGAAGGCAGTATTCCACATCTATTGTTTAGCGGCAATGCTGGTATTGGCAAAACAACTCTTGCAAAAATATTGTTTAACGAACTAGATATCAATCCTTTAGATATTCTAGAAATTAACGCAAGTCGAACAAACTCTGTTGAAGATGTTCGAGATAAAATTGTTAATTTTGTGCAAATGATTCCTTTTGGAAATTTTAAAGTAGTATTGCTAGACGAAGCAGACTACTTATCGCCTAACGCACAGGCGGCCCTACGTGGCGTTATGGAGGAATATCATACAACAGCTCGCTTCATTCTTACTTGTAACTATCCCAATCGTATTATTCCTGCTTTACATTCGAGGTGTCAAGGCTTCCATATCGAACGTGTTGATACTACAGAGTTTACTGCTCGTGTGGCTACTATCCTCATGTCTGAAAGTGTGGAGTTTGATCTTGATACACTAGATACGTTTGTTCGTGCTACATATCCTGACCTTCGTAAATG
>Ga0255171_1000451_pt1 | contig 11383 bp, 9 predicted proteins | sample Atl_Yuk_RepB_8d_FD_183176 | JGI IMG/M metagenome (GOLD analysis project Ga0255171, IMG submission 183176) | Freshwater microbial communities from Altamaha River, Georgia, United States - Atl_Yuk_RepB_8d | ecosystem: Environmental > Aquatic > Freshwater > River | place: USA: Georgia | collected...
CCCGACCCTAACCCGGAAATCGCCGGTGACCGCCGCAAGCCCGCTCACTCGCTACAGCGCTTTACAGGGAGCGCGCTCGCGAGCGGCCTTGCTCCTGCCTGCTACACCACTCCCGGGGACACGACCCGCATGCTGCGTAGCGCTGCGCCATAAATACAGCATGTTGATACGAGAACTGCTGGCACGCGCAGCGAAGCAAAAGCAAGGTCCGGTTCATACGGGTGAGATCACTGCAGAAGCAGCAGCACAATCATGCTGCGCAGCCTGCAAGGCTTTGTTGACACGCTGTCAGTGCGTTGGGCGCCAAAAAGGCCCTGCCCTTTCCAAGCCACAAATGACACGGTGGACACGTCCCAAAAAGCCGAAGCGTAAGAAGACACCCAAACGCAGTCTATACGGATATGTGAAGCCTCGACCACCAATCAAGCCAAGCGGCTCTGTATCGCCTCCAAAACCATTCAAATGGGATTAGGAAGCGTACCAGGATATTGCAGCGTGCAGAGTTTTGGCTGGCAATATTGCGATTTGGCAGGGCTGTTCGGCATACTTGATGCACGAGACTAGTAGCCATGAAACAGAAGACATCAGCAAATACGAAAAGAGCGATAGCAGACGCGCAACGGCAAATGAAAAATGCTGGAGCAGCGCATGCAGCTTGGGCGCAAACTGAACGCTGGCATTTGGCACTGACAATGGACTGCGCAAGCGGGATTAACAGGCAGCGTGCTGAACAGGCGGCACAGGTGTTTTGGCAGCGCGTTGACTGTGAGCTGTATGGAGCTGGGCAGGTAAAGCGGCAAGGTAAGCGGCTAAAGCGAATGTGCTACTGGCACGGAGATGCGACGCAGGCACGTAACTGGCATTTGCACAGTGTGGTGCAGCTGGACATACAAGATGCGGATTGGCGCCAGGACGCAGTGCTAGAACAGTTGGCGACGCAGTTTGGCGAAAGACTAGCTTGGCACTGGCGGAAGCTGCGAGAAGCAGGATATTTTTGCAAGATTGAGTTGATTAACAGCGAAGCTGGCTGGACGAACTACATACGTAAGGAAGAGCATTACAGCGGTGACAGCTTTGGTGCGAAGATAAGCACGAAGCAGGCTTGATGCAGTACGATGTGCTGCACACGAGCACTTTACGGTTTGGATTGAATGGCAGGTGCGTTGTGGAGCAGCGTGCTTAAGCTAATGTATTGCTAAAAAACAAAAAAAATATCAAAGATAAAGACGAAGAACAATACAGATCAATCAAATCAACAACGCTGATACAGACCATTCAAGTCAATCAATCATACAGTCGATCAACGCTAGACGGATGAGTTGACGAGCGCTCGCGCATAGAAGTTGAGCTGTGCTGCGTGTTGTTGGTAATGGTTGACTACAAGCTGTAGATCAGCCAGTTCCAGCAGTTCCCAACCCGCAAACATGCACGTCCACATTACTTGTTCGTAAGGCTCGATTGAGGCTTCCAGCTGCAACTTGGGCAATGCGCCAATCTGTATTTCAATATCGCGATGCACTGCTGCTAGGTGGAAGCATAGCGCCATGACTTCTTCCATATCGTACTGAGACGTGTGGATTTCGCGATGGCGGTAGTCCACCAGCTGTAGTCCGGCCATTCGTTCGTAGTGATCCACGATCTTGCGGATTACCAAGCCGGCCTCGACAATCTCCGGCGATCTGTAAGCTGAAGCTGGCTTGATGGCTTGGGCGACGAGCACGTCTATCGCTGCGATAGTGAGTGGCTGACTACTTGGGACGTAGTTTTTGAGTTCGCGGATGATGTCGCGTGTAGCAGCCTCGACGATTGGCCGCGCTGCTTCAACAATGCTGTCAGCTAGCTCCTGCTTGGCGGCGATGTACTGCTCAATGCGGCTGGTTGGTGGCAGGAGTGTTGAGTGGTCGTCAGTAATCACATGCGCTTTCTCTTCTTGTTCGGTGCGTCGATGCGTTGCGTTCAATGTGTGTCGTAGAATGAAAAAGAGTGGAGAGTTGGGTGGACAACTCTCTACTGTCTTATCTTAGTTCACGTACTGCAGGCTGACGATTGGGTCATCAGCACTGTCAGCTGCATGGAAGCAGTTGAACGCGAGCTCCATGTCGGCAAGATCAAACAGCTCTAGATTATGCCAGTCAAAACGCACTTCGCCTGCAGAAGCGCCCTCGGCGACTACTTCGTAGTAGAAGGTAGGCATGTAGCAGAGGCCGGCTTGCTGAAAGATACGACCAAACCACCGTGGGAAAATGAACTCCAACTCGAGCGCGCGACAAAACAGCTTCGTTGATCGATCCAGCTGTGATGTGACGTTGATACTCTTGAGTTCGATGCCTTTGCTAGTGCAATAGCGCTCGTATACAGGCGCGAAGTCCCTCGCAATGGCGGCAGTAGTGGCGTCTGCCGCCTTTTTGTGACCAAGCAGAGCATATAGGCTCATTTGAACACGGGACTGCGGCGACTTTCCGTTATCCGGGTGCGTCGCAGCGATCTCGATCATCTGCTTGAGCATCTCCGAGATGTCATGGCACAGACTTGTGCCCAGGCATTCCAGCATGTCGACCTTCGCATTCGCCGTTTCAAGTAGTCTCTGTTCTATATTTGTCATCTCATTCTCCTCGTATGTGAATGCACTGGTGTGCAGTTGCTGCAAAGTGCTGCAACAGATGCATTGTGTTCTGAGATGACATTGAAAGCGCAGGAAGTAGAGCGCTGACGCTTTTTTTCCTGTCTCGGACCCAATCAACAGGGCACATAAAGGCATGCGCAGCGAGGCGAAACGCTGGCATCAATTGGAAGCGGCATTGGAATAGCGCGGTCCAGTGCCTGAAGGTGCCGAGAAAGGAGGTGGGGGTGGAGGCTGCGGGCATGAGGCGTAGTGGGCGCGGCGTACTGAGGCGGGAGTGGCGTCGTAGGGAGTAGGAAGTAGTCGATGGGAGACTGTCGCCTAACAGTCTCCCACGACTTGCTGCAGAACATGTCTTGAAGCGTTAGTCGTTGCAGACTTCGTAGTCGCTGCTCTCGACTGACGCCAGCAGCGCTTCTTCGTCGAAGAGCTCGAAGTACTCGTGACGAAACTCGCTGATGCCCGGCCCTTCGACGGCAACGTCGTAATAGAGCGTGGGCACTGCGTAGTGTTGGCCGTCCTTTACGATGGGCTGGTTGGGCTGCGGGAAGATGAACTGGAACTTATGGACGCGAACAGGCGTCCAGGTGTAGCGCTCGAGTTGATCGACAGCGTCGATGGCCATGAGCACGAAGCCATCGCTGTTGCTATACTCGTCGTAGATGGGGGCGATAGCACGGGCGATTGCAGCGATCGTGGCATCGGCGGCGGGCTTGAGGTTAAGCATGGCGCTGATGCTCTGCTCAAGGCGTGCGTGCGAGGGCAGGCCGTTGTCGGGGTGCTGGGCCACGACCTCGCGCATTTCGCTCAGCATGCTGTCGATATTGGCGGTGAAGTCGATGGCGAGGTCTTCGTACATGAACTTCACGGCAAGCTCGGTCTTGGTCATAATCTGCTCAACATTCGTCATAAAACGTCTCCTTCAATGTATTTGCACTGTCGTGCAGTTGCTGCGGTATGCTGCAACGCCAAGACTATTGCTCTGGGTGGCTCAGAAAGTCGTAGGAAGCAGAGTGTTGACCCTCTTTTTCCTCTGATGGCAGGGAACAGCTCGATCTAAAAAAGTATGGAATATCAATGGATAAGGACCAGGTCGACCCTGCGTGCGGCGCGCATTGGGATGAGATCGATGCGGAAGAAAAGCGAGCCGCGGAGGAGAGGGCAAAACAGCGCTTCCACCCCTACTCGATGCCGAGGCCGCTTGGGCGCACCAAGCTGACGGCCGAAGCGACTCAGCAGGAGGTCGAGATCGCGCAGCGCAGCCTGTACGGGTGGTGGTGGCGGTTCCTAAAGGCCAGTCCTGAGTATGGCAGCGCCGATCCCAAGATTGCCGGTGTCCGAGCCGATTTTGGAGAGCTAGGTGACAACTTCGCAGACTGGTGGCGTTCGACGGGTCGGCAGCTGTTTGCGGAGAAAATCGGTCGTGCAGTCACGCTCCTGGTGGATGAGAGGGGGGCCGATCACGACGATATGCCTCGGCGTGCCGTGGTAGAAATCTATATGCACATCCCACGGAAAGAGATCCTGAAGGAGCTGAACGAAGTTTTGGACTACATGCATCCGGGTGACGAACTACGGCCCGAGCGATATAGCCAAGCGAAGCGCAGTATTTTCGAGAATGCCAAGTACAGGCTGGATGCCTTCCCCAAAATGCTCGAGGTCTGGCGGGTGAAACAGCAGCATCCGGACTGGAAGTGGTGGCAGGTCGGGGAGGCAGCTAAGATCAGTCCGGGGCTGATTGTTCAGCAAGGGGATGACAAGAGCCTAGTCGCTGAGAAGCACCGTGATCTGAATAAGCAAACGCGAGACCTTTATGAAAAGGCCGAACGCTTGCTGCATCATGCAGTGCGAGGGCATTTCCCGAGAGATGAGGAGCCTGACGAGAAGTAAAGCAGTCGGCTACCGTTTCCTGCAACCAAGCCTTGTATGGGCCAAATTGCACACTAGGGTCGCAACGGTATCCTATAGTATCGTTCACAACAGCAGAACGAAGATCAAATCGGGTTTGTAATGGCACTGACTGCAGAGCTTCGTCGTGGCATCGATAGCATCCGAAATTATCTGTTTGGCGGCGGTTATCCAGATCCGCTTGGTAACGCTGAACAGCTGAGCTATCTGTTTTTCTTCTACTTGTTGGAAGGCATTGACGCTGACAATGAGCTGAAGGCGCGCGCCACAAAGCAGGAATACACCAGCGTCTTTGCCGGCGATTGGACGATCAAGAACCCGCTAAACTCCCCCGACAAAAAGCAGACCACTGTTCCGGCGACGCGACTGAGGTGGAGCACTTGGGCGCAGGGTATGACTGGCGAAGGCTTGGTTCGCTGGGTTCGTGACGAGGTCTTCCCATTTTACACGACTGTTGCAGAACGCAGTGCCATGAACTTTATGGACGGAGCGCGTTTGGGCATCGACGAGCCCACTGTGCTCACCCAGGTCGTGAACCTGATCGACAGTCTGCACTTGGACCAAGCGGATGGGGACACGAAAGGCGATCTGTTCGAGCATGTGCTGAAGCAAATCAAGCAGGCTGGTGAGCTTGGTCAGTTTCGTACACCACGACACATCATCCGATCCATCGTGCGCATGGTTGATCCCAAACTAGGCGAGACAGTGTACGACCCGGCAGCGGGAACAGCTGGATTCCTTGTCGCTGCCTACAATCACATCCGTCTTACGAATTCGTCTGCAAGCGGTCGTGAGACAGTAGAGCTGGATGGCAAGACGGTAGAACGTGGTTGGGGTGACAAGCTGAGTGCCAAGGCGGCCAGCGTGTTGGCCAACAGCACATTCTACGGCAACGACGTTGATCCGAAAATGGTCCGGCTTGCCACCATGAACTTGACGCTGCGCGGGTTGCCCAGCGTTCACATCCTCAAGCGCAATGTGCTGACTTCTACGCTTGAGCGCGATCAAATGGCTAAGCTCGGTTTGCCGCTCGATGGCTATGATGTTGTGCTGGCCAATCCTCCATTCAGCGGCAAGGTAGACAAAGATCGTATTGTCGATGATGTGAAGGTTGGCACGACTACGGCAACGGAAATCCTGTTTTTGCGCTACATGCTCAACGCGCTGAAGAAGGGCGGGCGAGCAGGAGTTGTGGTGCCCGAAGGAGTGCTGTTCGGCTCGACGGGCGCACACAAAGAACTGCGTCGGCAGCTGATCGAGGACAACACGGTTCATGCTGTGATGAGCTTGCCGGGCGGCGTGTTTCAGCCATACTCGGGCGTCAAGACATCAGTGCTGTTCTTTGCACGGGGCGGACGCACGAAAGAAGTCATGTTCCTACATGCCGACGATGACGGTTATGCCCTCGATGCGCAGCATGAGGCCGTTATTGCAGATGATGACTTGCCTGCATTGGAAGCAGCGTATGCGGACAGGGCTGGCAGTGCCAAGAAATGGACTGCTCGCAAGGAAGATGCGGATTGGACCGAGAAGTGGTGGTTCGCTACGGCGGAGCAGCTGCGCGGCAATGACTTCAACCTATCAGCGGGACGATACCGGCCGCTGAGCAAGACACAGGTTGAGCATCGTGATCCGCGCGAACTACTGGACGAACTGAAGGCGATTGAAACAGAAATCCTGAGCGAGATTGATGCGTTGGCGTCAGCGCTAGCAGAGCCTCGACCATGAAGCCGGTGTTGGTCGCGGACTTGATTGCCGAGGAGGCGGCGGGCTTTCCTTGTTCCAAGTCGAAACTCGTTGCGGATGGCATTCCGCATTTGAGGCCATTCAACATTTCCTCGACGACCGGCGAAGTGGATCTCGATACCCTTTACAGAGTACCGGCGGACGAGGTGCCAAGGGGGAAAGGCTCTCTTAAGCCGGGAGACATTCTTTTCAACAATACCAACAGTGCAGAACTGGTTGGGAAAGCGGCTCTCGTGCGTAGTGAGCTTGAGTATGGGTTCTCGAACCATGTCACGCGGTTGCGCTTGCATTCCAACCAAGTGGAGCCAGCATACTTCACCTACTGGCTGGTCGAGTTGTTTCGAAAAGGCTACTTCAAGGCCAATGCGACGCAGTGGGTAAGCCAAGCGGCGTACCGAGTGAGTGATTTGGCGAAGTTAAGCATTCCTTTGCCACCTCTGTCCGAACAGAGACGGATCGTCGACATTCTCGACCGTGCAGCAGCAATCCAGAAACTGCGGCGACAAGCAGAAGCCAAGGCACAGGAGATCATTCCCGCACTGTTCGTAGACATGTTTGGCGATCCAGTGACCAACCCGCGAGAATGGCCGGTAAAGCGCTTTGGTGCTTTAGGTCAACTCGATAGAGGAAAATCGCGGCATCGTCCGCGCGATGCAAAGGAGCTTTTTGGCGGGCGTTATCCTTTCATTCAGACTGGCGATGTAGCTCAGTCTCGCGGTTACATTCGCCAATACACGCAAACGCTGTCGGAGTACGGGCTGGCGCAAAGTCGGCTGTGGCCCGCTGGCACTCTTTGCATCACAATCGCCGCAAATATCGCGGCCACCGGCATCCTGCAGTTCGATGCATGCTTTCCAGACAGTGTTGTCGGATTTACGCCTAGCAGAGAAGTTAGTCCCGAATATATCCGGGTATGGTTAGGGTTTCTGAAGCCGGTGCTTGAAGCCACAGCGCCACAGTTAGCACAGAAAAACATCAACCTTGCCATACTACGTGAGCTTGAGGTGCCGGTAGCGCCACGCCACTTGATCAATGCATTTGATGAGCGGGTGAATGCGCTTAGGTCGATTGCTATGATGATTGATCAATCGGGCACTGTGATTGACGAGAGCATAGCGGCGTTACAGCAGGGAATGATGAGCCCAGCGAAGCAAGGCGGCGGTGCCAATGCCTAACGAAGCGTTCTCCCGAGCCAAGATCGATGCACTGCTGACGGATGTTGGCTGGAAGCTGACAGATGGCTTGAGTGTGCGTTTCGAGCATGTGCTGCCCGATGGACAAAGAGCCGACTACGTTTTGTGTGATCGACATGGCCGAGCGCTAGCAGTCATCGAGGCCAAGAAGGCCAGCATCAATCCAGCTGAAGCAGCAGGACAAGCCAAGAGCTATGCCACCAAGTTGAATGTGCCGTTCATCTTCCTGACGAACGGCGAAGAGATACGGTTTTGGGACTGGTCGGCGGAAGCGCATCCACGCCCGATCAAGACATTCTTCAGCCAAGCGGACCTTGAACGTCGAGTGGCTGCCCGAGCTATCCGTACAGCTCCGACCGGCATCGAAATCGACAAGCGCATTGTGGAGCGTGACTACCAACTGCTCTGCATCGATACGATTTGCAGGGAGATGGAACAAGGTCGCCGCAAGCTACTGGTTGAGATGGCGACTGGTACCGGCAAGACCCGTACAGCCGCAGCCCTGATTAAGCGCTTGTTTGAAGCCAACTGGGTTGGCCGTGTTCTGTTTCTCGTGGATCGCATTACGCTGGCTGGACAAGCAGAGGATGCGTTTGCAGAGCATTTGCCGCAGTACCCAGCTTATGTGTTGAGAAGTGGCAAGCAGCAGGTCGGTCAACTGATCACGATTGCCACTCTGCAGACCATGATCAGCGAGTACGCTTCGTATTCGTCCGGCTACTTCGACCTCGTGATAACGGATGAGTGCCATCGCTCCATCTACGGAAAATGGAGCGGCGTGCTGAAGCATTTTGATGGAGTGCAGATCGGCCTGACGGCTACGCCCTGTGTTGCGAAGCCCGAGGACATCGCGGACGCTGAGGATGGTGCGTTTATTCGCGATACACTGCGATTTTTCGAAGTCGATCAGCCAACATTCCGCTACACGCTGCGCGAGGCTATCGATGAAGGGCACCTAGTCCCCTATCAAATCTACAAGGCCAAGACGGTCAAGACAGCTGCAGAGGGTGGATTTCCTGTACGTCGAGACGAACTGGACTGGTCGGCAATGGATGCGGAGACAAGAGCCGAGTTCGAGGAGCTGTTTGGGGGCAACGATACGATAGAGGTGGACCCTGCTGCTTTGGAGCGCAAGTTCACCATCCCCGAGCGCAATAGAGCCATTGTCCGCGAATACAGGAACGTATTGGAGAACGGATACACGGGCAGAGACGGAGTGAAGCGGGCGCCACAGCTTGGCAAAGCCATCGTGTTTGCAGTGACCAAACGCCATGCTGAGACACTTGCACAGATGTTTGATGCGGAGTTCGCGCACCTGAAGCCAACGGCCGAAACACGCTATGCGGACTTCGTAGTCAGCGATATGGGGCACGACGATACGACGGACGCCAGGACGCTGATCAAGCAATTCAAACGGGATGAGTTCCCCAAGATCCTAGTCAGCGTGAACATGCTGGACACGGGCTTCGACTGTCCCGAAGTAATGCACCTCGTGATGGCACGCTTCACCAAGAGCGCGATCCTGTACCAGCAGATGCGGGGGCGCGGCACTCGCAAGGCGGACCACATCCGCAAGAAGAAATTCACCATGTTCGATTTCGTGGGCGTAACTGACTACCACGGCGACGATGACGAGACGGCAGGCGAAGGTGGTATTGTTATCGGCGGACCGAAAACACCTCCGCAAACTTCGCGTAAGCTGCTGGTGCTCGATGTGAACGACCACATCGATCCGGCAAGTCGTGACTGGGTTACGATGGATGACAATGGCAACTTTGTTCAAGAGCCTGCTGTAGAAGCACGAGCCAACAGCCTCGCGCTGCGTTTTGAGGAATGGCTGGAGCGCTTCAATCCAAACAGCGACCAGCTACGTCTGTTGCGTATGATTGGCGAGCAGATCAAGGCTAACGCTGCGGACGTTGAACAGTGGGAAGCATTTCGGTTCGTGATGCCTCCGTTCAGCTCGATTGGTGGACTGGCTCGCATGAAGCAGCTGTTTGGCGGTGACGAAGGGCTAGCGGCGATGCTCCGCAGCATGAACGCGGCTGTTTTTGATTTTGATGAAGCTGATCCAAAGCACAGGACTGCGGACAGAAGCTGATATTGGAGAGCTATTTCAGCTTGGTGCGAATGTTGGTGTAGAGTGCGTCGAGCTTTTTCGTGATCCGTAGCATTCGAAGCTCTACTTGAGCGGCCTCTTCAACAACTGCCTTGACGTCAGCATTTTTGAATTTGAGCTCTGCGGACGTTAGCAGCTGTTCAACAACCTTGCGCTTCTCGATCTTCTTGAGCTTGGTGCCATGCTGTTTCGGCAGCCATTTCTCGTAGCCAGCAAGAGCATAGGCAGCTGAATGCAGTTGTTCGGCTGTCAGCAAGAGCATCTGCAGTTCATCACGAGCCCGCTGATAGGACCCGCTTTTGCCGCCCAGCACGGTGGCTCTTGCTGTGGTTGTAGCATTCCTGCCGTAATAGTCCTCGATCACCTGCACGCTGTTACCCATGTTGCGGGCAATGGTGTAGATGTCGACACCGCGTGTAATCGCTCGCACGGCATAGAAATGCCGCAGGCTGTAGAGCGAATGCTTGGCTCCAGCGGCGTTATGCGTGAGCTTGTATTCCTCCAGCATCCTGTCGAACTGGTCCCGCAGATTGTCGATTTTGGACCCGTCATTCATCACGAACAGCCAGTCATCGGCATCAGGATTGCCACGCCGAGCCAGCAGAGCATCGATGATTGCCTTGGCGTCGATGTGTGGGACTACAACGCGAGCGCCAGTCTTTCCACGGATATGTAGCTGAACGTTCTCGCGTCCTTCGTCGTCCTTGATGGGCTGTACGTCACGCACCTTGAGTTCATTGGCTTCGCCGACACGGATGCCGGACAGCGCAAGAACAAGCACGTAGTCATGGAGAAGTTGGCGAGAGTACTGCTGCTGAGGTCCCTTGGCCTTGGCGAGCCAGTCTTCCAAGCCGGACTTCAGCTTCTCAAAATCCTTGAGTGTGAAGTCGGGCCGAACCCGCTTGGTCTTCACCGTGAACGTGAACTCCGGCACGTTCTTGACGCCGAGGTAGCCGCGATCCTTGGCATAGCGCAGCACGGTCTTGATGAAGGTCACTTCCCATTGCAGTGTCTTGTCAGCGGGATTGATGCTGGCGTTGGGAGATATGTCCTTCTTGTTGCGGTAGTAGTCCTTGCGCCATGGCACGTAGTCGGCCAGCACCTTCTTATCGACGCTGTCGACAGCACGGTTGCCTGCGTACTCCCGCCAAAAATGCTGGACCCGCTGCATTTGGCGCAGGTTGTCGTCAGTCGTGTACTTGGTCGCTAGGCTGCGAGCCTGCTTGCCCTGTTCATTGTCACGCTCACGAAAACGGATGTACTCGTCCAACACCGCATTCAGCGTGCGCTTGCGAATGGGCAGACCCTTCTTCAGCTCGTAGCGAGTGTCATTCCACAAATCTTCAGCCAGCCGCTCAGCTTCAGCCGTATTGGCGGTCTTGAGACTGCGGTGGATGTACTCGTTCTTGCCGAGATGGATGCGTGCTTGATAGAGCCCGTTGCGACGATAGAGCAGCACCTTGCCGTCGTGTTTGCGGATTGGATCATCCATCTATCGAGCGCCTGCAGATCACCGCTTGATTGTGATAGGAAGTCTAGGTGGAGACTGATGAACGGTGCCTAGGTTTTGCCTAGGTTTTCCAGTGCTTTTGATGCGTGTACAGGTTTTGCACAGGTCCATTTTGCGATTTTGTGCGCTCTAAGTTATTGAAAAACAAGGAAAAAGTTAAGACCCCTGGCAGTTCAGGAACTTCCGGGTGGTGTGATAAGCCATCGATTCAGAGAGTATTTTCGAGGGAATAGTGACGGTGTGCAGGTTTTGTCCAGGTTTGGGACGCGAGTGATGGACTCGCCTCT
>Ga0255171_1000455_pt1 | contig 11302 bp, 10 predicted proteins | sample Atl_Yuk_RepB_8d_FD_183176 | JGI IMG/M metagenome (GOLD analysis project Ga0255171, IMG submission 183176) | Freshwater microbial communities from Altamaha River, Georgia, United States - Atl_Yuk_RepB_8d | ecosystem: Environmental > Aquatic > Freshwater > River | place: USA: Georgia | collected...
TTGGCCAAGGAAAAAGATTCCGCCAAGAAAGAACTTGGCAAGAGCATGTTTGATTCGATGATGCCCACCCTGAAGGCCGGCAAACTGGACTTGGGTATGGCCTTCATCCCATCCAAGGGAGATGACCATCTCAGCATGCTACTCGGCCTTCGGGTAGAGGAAGGTGCCAAGGTGGAGGAGCTGGTCCGCAAACTGGCCGCCGTGCCCACCAAGCCCGATGATGACAAAGTCACCCTGGATGTCGGCAAGCTAGGGGGCGTCTCCCTGCACAAGGTCGAACCCGGCCCCAACGGCGACAAGGACGCCCAGGAACTTCTAGGCAAGGGCCCCGGCTTCTTCGCAGTCCGCCCCGACGCGGTGATCCTCGGCGCCGGCCCTGAGGGCATGAACCTTTTGAAAGAAGGCATCGAGGCCAAAAACAGCCCTTCCCCGCTGATCTCCATGGGATTGTCTTTTTCGCAGTTTTCACGGTTCAACAACGACCGCAATATGCCCAAGAAAAAAATCGAGGAGGCCGCCAAGAAAGCCTTCGGCGACAAACCGGAATCGGACCGGCTGAAACTGCTGGTCGAATCCAAGGACGGGATACGGTTCAGCCTGCGGCTAAAATCGGCCGTTCTGACCTTTTTCAGCGAACTGGATCCGAACAAGGCAAACTGATGGAACGGATGGATCAATCGGCCAACAAGGTTTCTACCAAACGGTTGATGGAAAACAGCTTTTCGTAAAGCTCTTTTCCAGCCGCTCCTTTGGTTTGACGAAGGGGCTGGTTCTCCAGTAATTCAATAGCCCTTTCAGCCAATCCCTCGCTGTCACCAACCTGGGCCAAATCCACCACATCCCACGCATCCCACTCCGGGTCAGTGACATGGCCCCGTGTGGCCACGAGGGGTTTACCGTGTTGCAAAATTGCCATCAGGCTGGTGTTGCGAGTGGAGATCCCGCCTCCGTAGGCCTGAAGCATCAAATCGCAAGCTGATAACCCAATAGACAACTGTTCCAGTTCCTGTTTTCCCGGCGCTGTGACTCGATCTGACAGGTGAGGGTGATCCTTAATTAATTCCGCCAGGAACTGGTCACCGTTTTTTCCCAGCAGTAATGCCCGCACTGCTGGAGACCGGTCAAGCACCAAACGCAATGGCTCGCCCAGCACCTCCCTGGTATGGGCGCCGAAGGTCCCAAAATGCCCTATCAGGCCCGAAGCACCCGCCCACTTCTCCCTTGCAGCTTGAATCGCCTTCAGGTCATCCACCAACGGCAATGTGCTCGGCACCGGAAGCCACTCAACCTTTAGCCTTTGGGGACACCAAGGTGACAATGTTTTGATCCACAATTGATTCCCGGCAAAAACCCTTCCGGCCAATCGCAGTAAAACCCAAACCATCGTTCGGTGCACACAGGCCGCAAATCTCTGTTTGAATCCGTTCTCAAACGCCAAAAAAGGCTCATGCGCCATGATCCAAAGCTGGTCACGCCGCACCACCACCCGCCACCAAATCCAAAGCACTAGCAGCAGGTTCATCGACTTGAACCCGAATCCGTGCGGCACCCATTGCAAAAACAGTCGCCTCGGCTCAGCGATTCCATCGAGGACTTTGCTTCCGCGCCAAAACCCGATCGGCCCAAACTCTCCCAAAACGGGCTGCACATCCAACCCGTTATCAATGGGCGGCTGCCCTCTGGTTGGCGCCAAAACGTTGACCTGATGGCCAGCCTTTAGCAAATGGGTTGCGACTAATCGGGTGTAATCAGCAACACCACCCACGGTGGGCGGATATTCCGGCGTGATAAAACACCAATGCACCGGAGCTTTTTCAGTCATGGTTCAATTCAAAAAAGGAGAATCAATCCAACCAGCCTAGCATTAGCATTCCACCGCGTGAGCCCTCAGCTCCTCCAGCGTCGCGAACTCCAACATAGACATATGCGTTGCTTCCAGCACCACTTGGGGCGCCATTTCGGCGTCCAAGGCTTCCTTCCACCGCGTGGCGCACAGACACCAACGATCGCCCTGCTTCAACCCCGGAAAACCCCACTCCGGCACGGGGGTGGAGAGGTCATTCCCCATCGCCTTGGAGAACGCCAAGAACTTGTCCGTCATGACGGCGCACACCAGGTGCAGCCCATGATCACCCGGCCCGGTGTCACACGAACCGTTCCGATACCAGCCGGTCATAGGGTTGGTGCAGCACACTTCCAGTTCCCCACCCAAAACATTCCGCGCCATGCCACACCTCGGTCATTTATCTTTGGTTCAAAAGCCATCGTAGCGATCAGGGACCCTACTTCGCCAACTCCCCATACACCGGCAGCAACCACCCCGCCGTCTCAGGCCCCAAACTGTTGATCTCGCCATACGGCGCATCCTTCCGCCCATAGCTCCACGGCGCCTTCGCGTCCCAGATCCGCCGGGGAATGATGTACCCGATCTCATCCTGCGCTAAACCGATCACCAGCTTGTGCTTGGCCTTCAACTGACCCAACAGCGCCGGCTCCACCAACGCCTCGGGAAAATCCGCCCCCTCCGGTGCCGGATCGGGCACCTTGCCCAGCACCAGTTCCGGGTAAATCTCCCCGGGCACCAGCGCCACCTGAACTTCACCCAAAGTCAGCACTCCGGCGCGGGTCCGGACAGCAGGCTTGGCATCCTTGTTGGATTCATCCCCGGGCTTGGAAATATCCCCGCCCCACCGGTGCATCTTCCGCTTCAGCGCCCCCAACTGGTGCCCGGCACGGTAGATCATGTTGTCCACCGGCAGGTAGACATCGCGCTGGTTCAGCTTCCAGGGGGTGAGAGTCACCGGCTCGGTTCTCTCCACCGCCCGGGAGGCCCGGTCGGCGATCCTTTGGGAATAAACCCTCAAAGCTTCAAAGCTACCACTGCGGTGGGCCATGCCATCGGGGGATTCCCCGGCCTTTACCTCGAGAGGTATCGGCGCCATCAGCCCGCCGATCGCCCCGGTGGCGTAAAAAACCGGGCACTGGTATTTCTTGGCCAGCAGTTCAATCACTTCCCCCACAAAATCCGAGGTGATCTCGGTGGTCTTGGAGTTAATGAATTCCGGATGGTTATGCCACAACACAAACAGGCCCGTCGGAAGCTTCTCATCCGATTGCAGCCCATCGAAACGCAGGACTGTCAGGTCCTCCATTTTCACGTAGGGCTGCCGCGAGTCCTTGACCAAATCCCCGGCGTTCACGGTGCCGATGCTTGCCTTCACCGGGGTAGTTTTCTCGCCCGCCTGTTCCACCGCCAGGACCACGGCGTCCTCAACCCGCTTCCAGTATTTGTGATCGACCCCGGTCGAAAGCCCAGGCCCCCACAGCCCCAGCGTGTCCGGCCCGTGGTGGTTGTGGGTCACCGAGATGATCGTCTCAAAACCCTTCGCCCTCAAACGCTCTTCCGCCCCACGCACCTGCTCATCGAACAGCCCGATCAAGTCCGGGCAGGCAAACGCAAGCTTCTTGCCACCGTGCTCCAGGACACAAGCCCGCACCCACAGCTTGTCATGCACTTTCTGGGCCTGCCGGCCCCGGCCGAACCCGGCCATCCAGACTTTTTCCCGCACAGGGTCGGGGGTGATGTCCACACGGCTGAAACCGACTTTGAGGCCCTCGGCTGAGACGCCGGGTGCGTTCCCAACGGCACCAGCGGACACCGGGTCTGTCACCACCCACAGGGTGGCCACCCCCAACAGCAGCACCGCCAACCACGCCCACCTCGGTCCCATCGGCGTTTCCCCATCCACCGTTCGGCCAACCTCCGGGAAAACCACACCGCTATCCCGGTTACTTCCCAATGAATCCCCATCTTAACCGGTGACTTCATCCCGGTGGCAGGTTTTCCCGGTGGGAAAATCCCTAGGGGAATCAGCCACACAATAGAATGGTGGGTATATTCCGGGCCGCAGACCAACCATCCGCCACCCAACTGGAAATGTACTCGTAGCCGGCCCCACGCATCCCCATGCCGCCCACCACCCGCCTCACCCTCACCGTCTCAGACACCGACCATGACCTCGGCCACGGCTCCCGTCCCCGTCGCCACCCCTCGGACACCCACGGGAAGGGCCAGTATTTCCACGGGATCGATGACCACGGCCGGAAATCCCTCTGGTTCGCCCCCGAAACCCTCGGCAGCGTCCACATCGGCCACCGGGTGCAAATCACCACCCGGGAATGGAACGACCCGCGCCTTGGCCTCGCCAGGCCCCATGCACTTGTCACCCTCGACCATGTCCGGGCCCCGCTCCCCGCCTGGAGCCGCCTGGAAACCCCCATCGCATTGCTGCAAAGAGCCCTTGGCGCCCACAGGAACCGACTGCACCGCCAAGTCTTGGCCGACTGGCTGGCCGAAAGCGGCTACCCCATGACTGCCACCCTGGCCGAAGCCATCCGGCTCAGCCTCAAAACGCCGGAGACCTTCTTCCTGCCCTACCCCCAGCGGCTGGCGACAGTCCCGTTCACCTGCGCCTGGAACGGCTGGCTGCTGGGCTCCCCTTCCGATAACCCTCAAGACCTCATCCAGCATCTCTGGCTCGATAGGCCCGAACGCCTCGACCCGCCCCGCCGCCAGGGTCGCTACCCCGAGAGCGAGCCGAATACCACCCGCCTGCGAAGCTTCCGGGAACTCTGGCGCTGGATCGACCGGAACCACCCCGCCGCCGGTTTCAGCCTCACCAGCTCCATCGCGGACCGGATAGCCCGTTCCTCCAAACGGCCCAACTACTGGACGGATTGGTCCGCCTACCTCAAAGACCTAGACATCCGGGGCCAAGTGGAAGAAGCGCTTGCCCGACCCAATCCCTCCAGCCCCGGAGACCTGCACTTCCAGTTGAGCGAACAGGCTGTCCGGGGCTACCTGAACCAACCCTACGGCCAGTTGTCGCAGCAGATCGACAACGGGACCTTCCGCCGCGATGCAAGCCACGGGATCGACCATACCGAGGTCGAGCGTTTCCGCGAAAACCGCTGGGTGGTGGAGGACCTGAGGTAGGCCAGGGGCCTTGAGCGGGGATGGACTGTCCCAAAATGAGTTGGGCTTTGGTTCAACCAAAAGCTCACACCGTTGCCGGTTCCTGCTCAACAGGTTGGACCCAGCAGGCCACAAACCGTTTGGCTTTGGAAAAGCGATTGGACGCTGATGGAACAACCAACCCTCCCGGGCCCTCCAAATTCCCGAACCTGGCTCTTTCCAGGAAACCCGTCGAGTGCAACCCTACAAAAGCTTCAAGCGTGGACTTGCAAAGACTAGGTGCCGGCACCCACAAGCCTTGCGACCTGCCCTGAAAACCATGTGGGGTAACCGGCTTCTTCGGATCCCAGCGGGCTTGGGTTGGTTTGGTGAAGGGTTATTCCTGCCAGGGTGCTCAGCCGCATCTGGAACGGCCCAAGGGACAGTATCACCTGACGGAAGGATTCTCCCCTGGGAAGCCGCAATGGATCCGCCAGCCGATTCCTGAACTGTTCGCATTGGGATTGAATAGCCCCAAGTCGGGCTGACAGAGTTTTGCAGGCACGGGAAGGTGCGGGAACCTTCACTTTTCAGCTCCGTTCTCCTGGATGATTTTGGGCCGTCCAGCTCTTCGATCTGCTTGTTCACTAAGAAGCCCATGCCCTTTTATGCACGAGAGCACCCGTTGATCATTTGCGGGATGGGCCGGCCGGTTGGGATGGCTCATCATGACGGATAATCGGAAACTGAAAAATGCAAGCGGGTGGAGGTTAGGTCAAATCAATTCCGCGAATCGCCGAAGGCCCGACACCGTTTGAGCCAGCCCCAGAGCTTCCAGCGTGGCGAGATATTCATCAACATTTTTGGGAGGTTTCTTGAGACTTGCCCTGTGCCGCTTGGCGGCAGCACAGACGAAATTCGGGGCCAAGTCGAGCTGGAACGTCAGGAAGTCGTCAGGATGCTGGGCTTCCATGCCATAGGACTTCAAGATTTTTTCAGGAAAATCCCTGATATTGAACGTCACGATGAGGTCAGCACCAGCGTGGATCGCGGCTGCCAGAACGTGACGGTCGTCCGGGTCGGGCAGCGTGACGGAGTCGATCAGTGTCTCGTAGCCAGTCACAAGGCAATCCAGGACATGCGCGTTCATCAACTCGCGAGTCCTCTGAAGCTGTTCCGGTTTCAAATCCGGGCGGTCTTTGAGAACATTTCTTATCCACTCATCGTGGATGGCATCGGTCCATTTGGCGTGGAAAAAGTCCGAGACCGCGACATGCAATAGCAGGTCACGAAGGGGAGCAGGATAGAGGACCTAAGCGTCATACAGAACAGTGAAATGGCTCACTTCAATAGCCCATGCCGAGTTCCTGGGCCTGGGCAGCTAATTTCTCCAGTGCCTTCAACCGGTTGCGAATCATTGCCTCCTTGAAGTCCATCAAATCCTTGAAAAAGATGCGGCGATGGGTTCCGACCTTGCGGTATGGTATGACCCCTTTCTCCAACTGTTCGACAAGGAATGGGCGTGAGACATTTAAAATATCGGCGGCCTGTTGGGTGGTCAGTTCAGCATGAACAGGGATCAGCGTGACAGCATTCCCTTTCGCCATCTGGGTGAGAATTTCGTTCAAGAGGCGGAAGGCTGATTCCGGAATGGAGACTGTCTCTTCCGGCGCGTCATCGGGCTGAATCCGCAGTTGGAGCAGCTTTTTGCGCTTGGTTGAGACGAAACGGGAAAGCCTTCGACTGCTCTCCTGGGCAAGAATCGCCTCATCCGGAGTCGGGGTAATGGTTTCCGGAAAATCGCTATTCAGTGTTGCCATGTCTTTTGCTCCTCCAAACAAAATATACCCAATATTCGCAGCAAAAGAAACAATCGAAATAAACGAAAAGCTACTTTATGCAAAAAGGCCTGCTTTTTACAGGGCCCGCCCCAGGCAGTTCCGGGCGAAGGTAAATCCAGCGAAGGTGGGTGGAAAACCGGAGGCAACAAGCCCCAAGACCTGCCGGGAAACCCCCAAATCCTCCAAGAAAACCCTTAGCCTCCGCAGTGAGCCGATTTTTCACAGGTCAGGGCACAACGAACTATCTTGGAAACATGCTTGGCTCTGTGACCACCTCCATGCCGATCCAAACTCCTAGCGCGGGCAAGTATCCGAACCGGGACCAGTCGTTCATGGCATCCATCGGACTCCGTTCCGGCACCGGGACGAATGGGTTCCGTTACCCCTTCCGGGGTCCGGAACGATTCGGTGTCACTAGGGCGGCTAGCCAACTCTTGGATGTGTCCGAAATCTGGAGAACGGCACGGATACCCGGTTCCATTATCCTCCCGCCTCGTCCCGGTTCGCCGATTCCAGTTCCGAACGGCCCAGCCAATAGCAGGCCAGGGGTGCCGGGATTTTCATCAACTCCACCTCCGCGCCCCCCTCGTTCAGCCGCAGCAATCCGAAATCCGAAAGTTGCCGGGTGATCACGTAGCCGCGCCGCACTTTTTTCGTCGCGCAAAACTCCAGCATTCCGGTTAGTTCCGCCGGTCCGGTCTTTTGGCCACGGTATTTCACCTCGAAAGGCACCAGGCGTCCCGGGGTTTCCGCCACGATGTCCACCTCGGCGTCGCGTTTTCCCCTCCAGTAGGCGAACTGGACATTCGAGTCATAAAACCGGGTGTAGACATGCTTGAAAAAGGCCGTCTCGACCGCCCGGCCCAGCAGGATGCCGTCCGTGAGGAGTGCCCGACCCTTGGACAGCACGCTCGGACCGATCGCCGCATCCGCGAGGTAAACCTTGTGGCGGCCACGCAGGACCTCCTTGCCATACCCCAATGGCGACAACTTGTGGATCAGGTGCACACTCGCCAACAGCTCTATGAAATGCGTCGCCGTCGGCTTCCTCACCCCCAGGCTGGTGGAAAGCGCCTGCATGTCCAGCAACCCGCCGTCGTGCAGGCACAGGTACAGGAAGGTGTGCTCCAGCTCCACCACGCGCCTTACCCCGAAAAGCGCCGTCATGTCCCGCTTCAGGACCTTGTCCACGATGTCCTCCCGAAGTAGCTTTTGCGCCCAGTTCACGCTCGGGGCCAGGGCACATTGGGGGAATCCGCCCCGCTGGAGATACTCGTGGAATTGCACCACCAGCGACTCACCAGCATGGCTGGCCCGGGCAAATGCACCGCCACTCCAGTCAAAAAGCCGCGACAGGGAGGGAACCTCGGGTAGGTTTAGCTCCTCGACATTGCGAATGCGCAGGAACTCATAAAAAGACAGTGTCGCCAGATGGATGGTGTGCCAGCGACCCACACCGCTCTCCTGCCGGTCCGTCACCAGCGGGGTTGCCGACCCGGTCAGCGCGATGCGCCGGTCCTTGTGGAAATCCACCTGGTGTTTCACCCAGGTCTGCCAGTCCGGCAAGAACTGGATCTCGTCCACAAACAGGTACTCAAAACCCTGGTCGCGCGCCTCGGTTTCCCTCCAAAGCCGCAGGACGGTTTCCAGGCCCACCAGCTTCAACAGCGGGTGGTCGAAGGTGATGTAAAGGATGTTTTTGGGGCTCACCCCGCCGGCAATCAACGCCTCGATCGCCTGCAGGAAAAGCGTCGTCTTCCCAATCTGCCGCGCACCGCTCAACAGAACCGCCCGGGGCGCCGGGGGAGTCCGCAACCACAATTCCAGTTCGGCAAATGCCGCCCGCCGCCAGGCTGGCAGGTCCCCAATACGGTCGCCTCCCCACCATGGGTTCATTTCCCGGAGAATGGCAATCATTTCAGAATCAGGTGCGATCATGGTGTAAATGTCCCTAAAAATTAATTTTAAGCAAAGTATACTGTACTTAATTTGTCACTATAGAAAATAATGAGCCATTCCGGGAACCAGGGATGGCTAAAAAATATAAGAATATGTAATTTTATATTTTTAACTGCGTGCAGGAAAGTCTGGGGTATCCCACGAAACCATCTCGGTAACAGCCCGTAAAGGCGCCGACTTCGAAGCCCGCAAACGGCAAGGGACTGAATCCGCAAGGCTAGACAATGACCGGACCTGGTCTCCTTCCAATCCAGCCAACGCGTCTTATTCTTTGTCGCCTGTCAGAAGGCGCAGGTAGCCCTGGTACGCGTACACGCGGTCACGCTGCTTGCCCGTGGTTTCCCTCAAAATCTTGGCGGCCTCCAGCGCCGCAATCGCCTTCGCGGCCGTTGGCTTGCTTGTCCTCAACCTCCTCATGACTCCCGCCGCCGTGATGATTGGCTGCTTGGGCAAGGCGTCGAACAAACGGATGGCCGGAATGGTCGCCCCCTTGGACCGCAGGAGTCACTGGCGGTCCTGGTTCAGCAGCGTGAACAGGCTCCGGGCCGTGTCCACGCCATCGTCAGCCGCTTCGCGGACGCATTCCAGGAAATACGTGGTCCAACCTTCCCAATCCCCTTCGGTCCGAACAGCCGTCAGACGTCGGTAGTATTCCACCTGATGGCGCTTGAATGCCAGGCTGAGATAGAGCAGGGGTGACGAAAGCAACTACCAATGTTCCACGAGCAGGGCGACCAGCAAGCGGCCGATACGACCGTTGCCGTCCAGGAAGGGATGGATTCAAACTGGACGTGGGCCAATCCCGCGCGGACCAGGGGAGGTAGCGTGTCATCCCCGTGCATCCAGCGGTCCAAATCCGAGAGCGCTTCCGGCACGGCGTCCGGCGGGGGAGGGACATAGACCGCGTTTCCGGGGCGTGTGCCGCCAATCCAGTTTTGCGATGTGCGAATTTCACCGGGCGATTTGTCGGCTCCCCGCACTCCACGCATCAGCCGTTTATGGGCTTCCCGGAGCAACCGCATGGTCAGGGGCAAACCCCTTGGGCTCGCCATTTCGCCGCGGGCGTAGGTCAGCGCATCGATGTAGTTGCAAACCTCTTGTGCGTCCTCGGGTCGTTCAGACTGTTTTGTGGCCTCAAAGGTCAGCACATCCTGAAGAGTCGCCTGCGTACCCTCGATTTGCGAGGTGATGACCGCTTCCTTGCGTACGAAGCCGTAGAGGGACCAATCGGCGTCCGGGACCATCGTTCCAGCCACCTCCAACCTGGCCATGGCGGCGATGGCCTCCGCGTGACGCGCGGCCGATTCCCCATCGAGCGCCAGTGCCGGGCGGGATGGAGGAAGTGGATCCGGGATGAACGCGCGAACCGTTTCACCCCCGGCCTGGGTAACCTGGTACCTTCCCGTGATCCGTCGCATGCTGGTAAAGCTCGCTTCCCTAGGCCACTTCACTAGTAAAGAAATCTTTACCAGGAAGGAGTCCGAGTCAAGGGATCTTTACTAGTGGCTTCCCGGAGGGTCGGGCTCAGACCCTTCCCCTGCGAGTATGGCCGGCCTTCTTGAAGGGCCTCCTACTGTATGAACCCACCCTGCTGTTCGGTTGATCAGTTCACTTGGTAGTTATAGAAGGGCTCAGAAATCCTATCCGAATGGATCGCATTCCTGCCACCCGCAGGGTCATCCATGTCATTGGACAAAGCGGTCGCGCTCACGGCACCAGTGCCTCAACCCTGATATCGGTGAAGGAGGACAAGCGTTTGTCATTGGTGAGGTAAAGGGAGCAACCATTGCGAACCGATGCCGCAAGGTGAAGCGAATCACCCAGCTTGAAACCATGCCTGGCCCGGATATCTGCTGCAAGGAAGAAAGTCTCCCTGTCTATTTGGCACCAAGTATGGCCTTTTTTTCTGAAAAATTCCTTGAGTATCTGAATCTGGAGAAGATTGCCTGTTCGCAAGGGACGCACCAGACACTCCAATTCCACCAAGTCACTCAAAGCTATGCCAAAACCCTCTTCCCTGTACTGTTCCAGCTTTTCAATAACCAGATGATTCAAATGTCCTGAATTTTCCAAAAAAAGGATATATAACAGTGCAATAATCAAGATAGACTTTCACAGTTTACCCTGAATCCACTCATCCAAGGAATCTGTTTCTCGCATGGACCGGATGTAATGGGCTGTTTGCTCGTCATCCATCATGGGGATTCCGAGGGATTCCAATTTCGCCCGTGTTTCCCGAACAATCTGCAACCAGTCCGATGGATTCTGCAAGGGGTTTTCTTTTACCTGTGTAATCACCACTTTGACCGGACCGGCTGGCAAATCCAAGGGACCATCCAGCAGAAGGGATCCTTTGGGCAGAATTGTGCCAATGACTTGTACAGCAGATTCCATCATGCTTTTTCCTCTTCAAACCGTTTCTTTATAACCCGTATCAGCCGAAAGCGAGGCCCGATTTGTGCATGCCCCCTTTAATCCCTCTCACCCCGGTGCCTCCATGGAAAACGCCAGGGTGTAGCCATCCGGCCCCCGCACGCCGAACTCCAGG
>Ga0255171_1000461_pt1 | contig 11104 bp, 18 predicted proteins | sample Atl_Yuk_RepB_8d_FD_183176 | JGI IMG/M metagenome (GOLD analysis project Ga0255171, IMG submission 183176) | Freshwater microbial communities from Altamaha River, Georgia, United States - Atl_Yuk_RepB_8d | ecosystem: Environmental > Aquatic > Freshwater > River | place: USA: Georgia | collected...
CAATTTATGCGTGAGATCATCTGGCAACTGCTCTGCGAGACTAAGGACAACATCGGCATCATGTTCTTGGAGGAATCAGTCAAGCGCACCGCATTGTCGATTATGTCGCTGGCAGTCAATAAGCCGTTACACTTAGCGGAGGTATCCATTGATGACCGAGAGAAAAAAGAAGCCTTCGATAAGACGCTTGGCTCCGATAGACTTTATTTTTATGATTGCTTTGGCTCTACTGCTATCGATAACATTATCAATCGAGTTAGGTACTTTGCTAAGGGCCTTGATTGTCGCTACATTCTTCTTGACCATGTGTCTATTGTGGTATCTGACCAGTCGCATGGTGACGAAAGAAAAGCGATAGACGAAATTATGAGTAAATTGAGAATGATCGTACAAGAGACAGGCATCACTCTGTTTGTGGTGTCCCACTTAAAGAGGCCGGACGGCGGCAAAGGTCACGAGGACGGCGCAGCCACTAGTCTGTCCCAATTAAGGGGTTCAGGAAGTATTGGACAATTGGCAGATATGGTGTTAGGATTGGAAAGAGCAGCACAACACGAAGATCCAATTGAGCGCAACACAACACGCATTAGAGTTATCAAGAACCGTTACTCTGGAGAGACTGGCAAAGCCTGTGCTGTTCTCTATGACAAGTTTACAGGCCGTATGACTGAAATCAATGAGTCCTCACTTTAGGAGATAAACTTATGACATCCGCAGCACTATTAGGTATCTTTGCATTTGTATCATCAATTCTGAAAGGTCTAAAATGATTCGATCTGAATGGAGCATCAACGCTGCTTTGGCTAATGTCGAAGCACGCGACCGAGAACTTCAAGTGTCAGAAGCAGTCATCGATGATCTGAAACAAGTCATCGAAGATCAGCAAGACGAATTAAATGACCTTGTTCGCTTCATCAAGCGATTCAACCATCCAGAGGAATTCGGACACTTGCTCGACAGTGATGCAAAACAGGCAGTAATGAAAATTCTTTCAATCTATAAGGAGTATGACAAATGAGTATTAAAACAATCGAACTGGAGGTGGATAGTCATGTGGGCTTTGGCGATGAAGGTACTGTTGAGCATTGGGCCTTTGTTGGTCCTAGCGATACTCCTATAATGCACACCGTTGTCAAGTTAGAAGCGATGGCGCAGGAATTCATCGATATGCACCAAGTCGATGGAAAGATTGCTGAGTACCATTTCCGTGAGGCATCAGCACTCTGTAATGGCCTGGAAGATGCTATTGCACTGATTAAGGCAGCGATGCGATGAGCGCATTACTTATCATAGTCACCGGCTGTATCTATGCCTACATCGCAGCAGAGCAGGGTCTCAAAGGCAACATAGCGATGCTGGTGGTCTATGGTGGCTATGCTTTTTCTAACATTGGCCTTTATTGGATGGCAACGAAATGAACCTGATACCGTTTCTGTACATTATGCTTGCAACTGTTTTATTTGGACTATGGAGGTCTTATCGTGAAGGTTAGTGGCGTGCCCTATGAAGTTGAGTTACCATTTGGTTTAGACGAGGCGTCAGTCATCGCTGAGTTAGAGCGTGAGAATGCTATGATGCGAGCACGGATGGAGCGACTTGAAGACGAAGCCAGAACCGCTAACGAGTTGGCGAACCGGCTTAATATTCAATTGATTAACCTGCAGAACAGCCTAAAGGACGATCTGAAGTGACGCCGTGTAAGAAAGTCTGCCGACTGGATGACAATATGTGGTATTGTAAGACCTGCTTTAGAACAGTCAACGAAATCTCCAATTGGATTTTCTACACAGACGAACAGAAGTGTGCTATCATGCATGAGTTAGAGCAACGAAAGGAAGAATATGAAGCCTATAAGCGTCACTTCGGTGATGAATAAGAACGGCGTACTTACATTGTATGTACTGACAGATGACGGAACTTTACTGAAAAAGAGCGAAGATGAAAGCAGATGGACCGAAATCGATGCTATTCCTGGACATAGAAACGAACAGCCAAGCCAGCCAGATTTGGCTAGTAGTAACAAAGGACGCAAAAAGCGGGGAAGTTAAATGTCATCGCAAGGCAGACACTTTATTAAAAATGTTAGAGGCCAAGCCGTTGCTAGTAGCGCACAACGGAATCGGATTCGATTACCCAATCTTGAACAGGCTATGGAATACGAAGATCGTTCCGTCGATGTGCATAGACACCCTAGTCATGTCAAGGCTGATGAACCCAAACCGAGAGGGAGGACACAGCCTCGCAAACTGGGGCAGCATTCTAGGATTACCAAAGATTGAATTCACTGACTTTGATGCCGGCTGGTCTGAGGAAATGCAGACCTATTGCATCAGGGATGTGGAGTTGTTGGAGAAGGTTTATAAACGCTTACTAGAGGAGCAAAAACATTATGGTTTCGAAGAGCAAAGCATCGAACTTGAACACAAAGTCGCAATCATCGTCAACAAGCAAGAGCGAAACGGTTTTAAATTTGATCTGCCTAACGCTATGGTCCTTCTGGCAGGACTTAAAGATAAAATGGGCACAATTGAGGCATCCCTACAGTGTATCTTTCCGCCAATCGTCACCGCCAGAGTTAGTGAGAAAACAGGAAAAAGTCTCAAAGACCATATCGAAGTCTTCAACCCAGGCTCGCGGCAGCAAATCGCCAAGCGCCTCCAAGAAAAAGGCTGGTCCCCGAAAAAGTTTACCGAAAAAGGCTCGGTGATCGTTGATGAGACAACATTGGCTGGAGTTGATATACCAGAAGCAAAGGCCATCGCTGAGTACCTACTCATTCAGAAACGGGTGGCTCAGATTGAGTCATGGATTGAGCATACGACTGAAGACCAACGGATTCACGGTAAGATCATCACCAACGGCGCAGTTACGGGACGAATGACACACCACAGTCCTAACATGGCGCAAGTGCCATCAGTTGGCTCTGAGTACGGTGCTGAATGCCGCAGTCTGTTCACTGTGCCGAAAGGCTACAAACTTGTTGGTGCAGACGCTAGTGGCCTTGAGTTGCGTATGCTTGCTCACTATATGAAGGATAAAGACTATGTCAGCGAAGTTGTATCGGGTGATGTGCACACCAAGAATCAAAAGGCAGCAGGTTTGGAAACTAGAGCGCAGGCCAAAACTTTTATCTATGCCTTGCTATACGGTGCGGGGGCTTCCAAGATCGGGAAGATTACTGGTGGTGGAGCAAAAGAGGGTCAAAAACTCATCGATTCTTTTCTTAGGAACACGCCAAGTCTGCGAACTCTTCGTGAGAAAGTTGAAAGGCTCTCCCAAAAGGGATATGTACCAGGTCTTGATGGACGCAAACTATTCATTAGGTCCGCGCACGCAGCACTCAACACGCTCCTTCAAGGTGCTGGTGCGATAGTGATGAAAAAGGCTCTGGTTGTGCTGGATGAGTCAATCAGGAAAGAAAAGTTAGATGCCAAGTTTGTCGCCAATGTGCATGATGAATGGCAGATAGAAGTCTCAGAAATACACGCACAAAGAGTAGGGGAATTAGCGGTTGACAGTATCAAAAAGGCTGGTATAATGCTGAACCTTCGCTGTCCTTTGGACGGTGAATACAAGATTGGCAACAATTGGGCGGAAACACATTGAAACATCTTGACTTATTTAGTGGTATTGGCGGCTTTGCTTTAGGACTTCAGTGGGCCGGTTCTTATGAGACTATTGGTTTTTGCGAAATAGATAAAGCAGCACAAAAAGTATTGAAAAAGCATTGGCCTTCTGTACCAATTTATGATAATGTCAAAACATTGAAAGGATCTGACATTGGAGCAGTTGACATTATTACCGGAGGATTCCCATGTCAAGACATCAGCCTTGCAGGAAAAGGAGCAGGTCTTTATGGAAAGCGCTCAGGACTATGGTTTGAGTTCCACAGGCTCATCAAAGAAACGAGACCAAAGTGGGTCATTGCCGAAAATGTTTCAATGCTTCGATCTAGAGGATTGGATCAAGTGCTCAGGTCGCTCTTTGAGATCGGGTACGATGCGGAATGGCATTGTATACCCGCTTCAGCCGTTGGTGCGCCTCACCGCAGGGACAGAATCTGGATTATTGCCTACCCCAACAACAATGGGCAATCAACTGGCTCCGTCTATGATGAAACACCGAGGTTGTCAATTACTATCAAAAATGGCAGGTGGCCCAGGTGGAGTGGTGAGCCCAAAGATGTACGAATGGCTAATGGGCTATCCAGAGGAATGGACAGAATTAAACAACTTGGAAACGCCATCGTTCCTCAAATAGCACAAATAATATCAGAAAGTATTTTAGATTATGAAAAAAGAACTAAGTAAAGAATTTGAAGATCCTGAATCGGCAATTATGATCGCCGTGATCGGCAACGAGGTCCATGTGGCGTATTCTATGGACTTGTCTGGCGACTACGAAGAAATACTTGACATTCTGGAAACTGCTGCTATACTAGTTGCTACAGAGCAGCAAAAGAAGTCCAACGACAGTGTTCATTAACCTTAAAGGAGATAATTAAATGAACGACCTAGCAAAACCAGTGAAGATCAAAGCCACAGTGATGTGGTGCTTCCATAACAAGCCTAACGATATGTCAGGCAAGTTTCAATTAGATTTGTGTAATCTGTCTGACAATGCTGTTCAGGCATTAGAAGGACTTGGCCTTGAAGTGCGTAAGCGTGAAGACAAGCCAGAGAAAGGCTTCTACATCACTTGCAAGAGCACTGTGCCGATGAAAGTATTCGACGCTAGTGGCAACGATTTGAACAATGTTGCTATTGGTAACGGATCTACAGCAACCGCTGTAGTTGGTGCTTATTCGTGGACGTTTAAGAACAAGAAAGGTACTTCTGCGTCCTTGACTAAGTTGGTAGTTGATAACCTGGTTGCCTACGATGCGCCTGAAGCATCTGCGGAAGCCGAAGAAGTTCTGTAAACATAACCGAAAGGATAATTATGTACGTCGTTCGATTCAATGGTAAAAAAATGTCTCTCAAAGTCTTTGCTGGCCTGAGCAACTATGAAAAGGCTCGCAATGCACTGCGTAAATACCTTCGTGCTAAAGGACTGAGCCGTAATCACGGACAACTCGGTTACTCTATCGCTAAGGTATAATCAATGATCGCACTTGTTGATGGCGACATTGTTGCCTACACTATCGCTGCTGGTTGCGAAGAGTATGACGACAAAACAGCCCTCAGCAAGTGCTCTGAATATCTTGAGGAATTGGTCTACGTTCATGCTGGCTGCGATGATGCTGAAGGATGGCTCACCGGCTACCAGAACTTCCGCATCCAGATAGCGAAGACCAAGCCCTACAAAGGCAACAGAACAGGCGAGAAACCGAAGCATTTAGACCTATTGCGTGATTATCTTAATTCTGCTTGGGCCTTTCCGGTAGAGCAGTTTCAAGAGGCTGATGACGCAATCGGTATAGCAGCATATTCGCTAGAGCCAGAAGAGTACGTGATTTGCACCACGGACAAAGACTTGAACATGATCCGTGGATGGCACTACAATATGAAGCGAAATCAGAAGTTCTGGGTTGATGAAGACGATACGATGTATGCTTTCTACACACAAGTCCTGACCGGCGATCGTGTAGACAACATACCAGGATTGCACGGAATCGGCCCAAAGAAGGCAGAGAAGATTTTAAAAGGCTGTAAGACTGAGGACGCCTTATACGAAGCAGTATTAAAGGCTTATGACAACGATGAAGACTATTTAACGGAGCAAGCGAGTTTACTATGGATTCGAAGAAAGCCAAATCAGGTCTGGAGAAAGCCCCGATAATCTATGTCGAATGGGTGGACGCTGTAGCAGATGTGGAATGGAACGAAAAAGTCAAAGCGGAGGTACACAACTGCTTTACCATCGGCTATGTCGTCGATGAAAACGCGGAAGCAATCTGCATCGCTAGTACCGTCAGCATGGACTCCAGCAACGCACGTATGCACATCCCGAAACAATGGATTAAAAACAGAAAGGAAGTCAACATTGAAGCCGTCTTCAGCGAAAGCAAAAGGCCGAGTTCTTCAGCAGGCCGTAAGAGACTTAATAATAGCAAAGTTCGATCTGGAGCCTGATGATGTTCGTTCAGTTAGCATGGGCGTGTCAGGGGAAGACTTGCTACTTAGTCCAGCAGCCAGACGGAAGTTACCAATCAGTGTGGAATGCAAGTCAAGAGCAAGCATCTCAGTTTACGGACACTATCAGCAAGCAAAGGACAACGCCAAAGGATACGAGCCAGTTCTCGTCATCAAGCAAAACCGAGATAAGCCCCTGGTTGTGGTAGACTGTGTGTATTTCTTTAACCTATTGAGGAGAGTAAATGAAGACGTTTAAATTTTTTTATGAAGATATTGAGTATGTTGGTGATAACGACAACTGGCCTCATACCACCACAATTAAAACAACTCACGAATTTGATGACACTACCACATGGGTTCCGGTGCTGTATCAGTTTGCAAAGTTTTTAGAGAGCACTGGTTACGTCGGTGTAATAGATAAAATCCAAGTTCAGGATAACTACGGAATGAATATCGACTGTGGATTTGAGACTTTTACTACCGAAGAAGACGACATTGTTGGAGTAGCAAAAGTAGGTACTCCTGAGTGGGATGAAGCAATGGGAGAACTTAATACGTATCTTAATTCTTTAAGTAAAAAAGAAAAAGACGACATTGACAGTATTCTTGACAACAAGGACAAGGACGCACAATGAAACTGCTAATGCTGGACATCGAAACGTCACCTATGACGGCTCACGTATGGGCTTTGAAGGATCAGTATATCCAGCCAGAGCGCATCATTGATTCGTCCTACGTGATGTGTTGGGCAGCAAAGTGGCACGGCAAGAAAGAAGTGATGTTTGATTCGGTTTACAAAACCAACAAGCCTAAAGTAATGCTGCAGCGTATTCACGACCTTATCTCTGAGGCCGATGCTGTTGTGCATTACAACGGCAGTCGCTTCGATATGCCGATTCTCAATAAAGAGTTTCTGCTGCATCATTTAGCGCCACCAGCGCCTTACAAGCAAGTGGACCTGCTGCGAGTGGTTCGCAAAGAGTTTCGCTTTCCTAGCAACAAATTAGACTATGTGGCACAGCGCCTTGATCTTGGCTCCAAGACATCGCATGAAGGATATCAGTTGTGGGTCAAGTGCATGAACAAAGACCCTTCCGCCTGGAAGGTTATGGAGAAGTATAACAAGCAGGACGTTGTTTTACTGGAGAAAGTCTATGATCGTTTGCTCCCTTGGATTAAATCTCATCCTAATCATAACCTCTACGGAGGTGCAGGTTGCCCCAACTGTGGAAACCATAGTCTGCAAAAGCGAGGATTCTCCTACACAACCACAGGAACCTTCCAAAGATTCCAATGCACGAGTTGCGGAAGTTGGTCCAAATCCACCAAAGCAATAAAGGAGCACGCCAGTGTCACAGCAGCATAAAACATTGGGCGACTACATCGCCAGCAAACAAGTCGGCGGTAGCCACTATCAGGTCGGCATCCAGCCGTGGGATGTCTTCATGGAGTGGAAGTTAGATCCGTGGCTGTGCAATGTGGTAAAATACGTACAGCGCCATGCACGTAAGAATGGCGTTGAGGACTTGGAGAAGGCAAAGCATTACTTAGAGTTTGCAATTGCTAATTACGATCGTATCAAAGAAATTTATTATAAGTAACAACTGTATTAAAGAACTTTTAAATGAAAAGACTATTCATCAGTTTTAGCGGCGGTAAAACAAGCGCATATATGACGCATAAGATTTTATCTAGTCCCAAAAAAGATGAATACGACGAAATAGTTGTAGTGTTTGCTAATACAGGCCAAGAGCACGATAAAACATTAGATTTCGTCAATCAATGCGATAAACACCTGGGATTTAACACCGTCTGGATTGAGGCCGAAGTAACACACGAAAAAGGAACTGGAATTCGTCCTAAAATAGTTACTTTTGAAACCGCAAGCAGAAACGGTGAGCCATTTGAAAATGCAATTAAAAAGTACGGCATCCCAAATATGATTTCTCCGCAGTGTACAGCGCGGCTAAAAACAGATCCAATGCACTATTACATTAGAAATGTTCTTGGTTGGGGTAAAGACTATGAAACCGCTATTGGAATCAGAACAGACGAGACTAGACGAGTATCTAAAACAGCAACCGACAATAAAATAGTTTATCCGTTGATTGATTGGTTTCCTTCTGATAAAATAGATGTTAATGACTTTTGGGAAGATATGTCATTTACGCTTGAAATCAAAGAACATCAAGGAAACTGTAAATGGTGCTGGAAAAAAACTACTAGTAAGCATTATAAAAATTTAGAAGAAAATTATGACTGGTACGATTTTCCAGATCGCATGGAGAAACTTTATAGCACAGTTAGAACAGATGGTGACGGAAATCCCCAATACTTCTTCAGAGGAAAGAAGTCTACAGAGATGCTTCGTAACGAATGGAAGGAAGTAAAGTTTACTAATCAGCGTCAGATTCAGTTGTTCGACGCAGATGAAAACAGTGGTTGTGCAGAAAGTTGTGAATTATATGAAACTATTTTACAGGGGTAAGGGATGTCTTTAACACTGCGGGATATTATGGAAAGGATGGCGACACTTGATGAAATAACTTTATTGGAGGTGCTAGACATAACGTCAGAAGAACTTATAGAGAGATTTGCTGATAAAATTGAAGACCGTTTTGAAGACTTAGAAAGAGACCTAGATGAATAATACAATACCTTTTTATGTATATCATCATATTGATCCTGAAACAAAAGAAATTTTATACGTAGGAATTGGACAATATGATCGCGCTTGGTGTGTTAGAGGAAACAACAGAAATAAACAACACGAGGCATATTTAAAAGAATTGTTTTTAAAAGGATTTACGTTAAACGACATAGTTTATGTTTATGCAAATATGCTTTCTAAAAAAGAAGCAATGGAAATAGAAGCAAAACAAGTTGATAAATATAGGCCGCAATTTAATAAACTTTTAAATAAAAATCACTGGTCTAAATCTAGACAAAAAACACCAGAAATGTGTTTGTTTGGGAAAACATTAAAAGAAATGGGTTATGGTTATCAGCGTATTGCCTACTTAATGGGCGCAGAACAACCAAAAAATCATGTTATGGCTATCAAAAGGATGATAAGTTATGTCTAACGTAAATACAGTCTATACTCAGTTTATTTCAAAAAGCCGCTACAGCCGTTTTCTACCAGAGATTGGTCGCCGTGAGCATTGGGAAGAGACTGTCAATCGCTACATGGTGTTTATGCACAGCCATCTGAAGCAAAAGCACAACTACAACATCAGCGAAGAACTGTACAAAGAACTGCGTGATGCCATTATCAACCTGGAAGTGATGCCGTCTATGCGGTCGATTATGACCGCTGGTAAGGCGCTAGACCGCGACAACACAGCAGGCTACAACTGTTCTTATCTGCCTATTGACGACCCCAAAGCCTTTGATGAGGCCATGTACATCCTGCTCTGCGGAACAGGCGTAGGCTTTTCTGTGGAGCACAAATATGTTGATCAATTACCTGAAGTGCCAGATCAGTTGTTTGATTCTGAGACTGTTATTTCTGTTGCGGATTCCAAAGAAGGATGGGCTAAGGCACTACGCCAACTCGTCGCTCTACTATACTCTGGGGAAGTGGCAAAGTATGACTTATCCAGAATTCGACCTGCTGGAGCAAGACTCAAAACCTTTGGAGGAAGAGCCTCTGGACCCGGACCTTTGGACGAACTTTTTAAATTCACTATCGCCAAATTTAGAGGAGCCACTGGTCGCAAACTCACTTCCTTGGAGTGTCATGATCTTCTGTGCAAGATCGGGGAAGTTGTTGTTGTCGGTGGAGTTCGTCGATCAGCGATGATTTCGCTGTCGGACCTTGAAGATGACCGCATGAGGAGCGCAAAAAGTGGAAACTGGTGGGAACAGAACGGACAACGAGCACTTGCTAACAACTCAGCAACTTACGTTAATAAGCCAGATACTGGACAGTTTCTTGCAGAATGGACAAGCCTTTACAACAGTCACTCTGGAGAGCGCGGTATCTTCTCACGCGCCGCAAGTAAGAGTCAGGCTGGAAAAAACGGAAGACGGGACGCGAATTATGACTTCGGAACTAATCCCTGTAGCGAAATCATACTACGACCCTACCAGTTCTGTAATCTCACAGAAGTCGTTGTACGTGCAGAGGACACTATAGAGTCTCTTGGGCGCAAAGTACGCATAGCGACGATTTTAGGTACATTCCAGAGCACTCTGACGCACTTCCCGTATCTGCGTAAGATTTGGCAAAAGAACACCGAAGATGAGCGCCTCTTAGGCGTGTCACTAACAGGCATTTTAGATAACAAATGGATGGGTGAAGTCAATGACAGCACTGCGAAGGCTCTTGAACTCCTACGGCAACACGCAATTGATACCAACGCTGACTTTGCAGCACAGTTGGGAATTCCTCAGTCTGCTGCGATTACTTGCGTCAAACCTTCTGGCACTGTGTCTCAACTTGTTGACTCTGCCTCTGGTATTCATGCTCGACATAGCCAGTATTATATTCGCCGTGTTCGCGGAGATAAGAAAGACCCTCTTTCGACGTTCCTAGTGAACTCTGGCGTGCCTGCTGAAGATTGCGTAATGCGACCAGACAGCACAGTAGTCTTCTCATTTCCGATGAAGGCTCCCGAAGGAGCAAGACTGCGTGACGATCTAACAGCATTGCAGCACCTTGATCTGTGGTTGATGTATCAGCGCCATTGGTGTGAGCACAAGCCTTCGGTGACTATCTCGGTCAAGGAAGACGAGTGGATGGACGTAGGAGCATGGACTTGGCGCAACTTTGATGAAATTTCTGGCGTGTCTTTCCTGCCTTGGGATGGTGGTTCTTATCGTCAAGCACCGTATGAAGAATGCTCTAAAGAGGCTTATGAGGCTCTGTTGGCAAAGATGCCTAAGCACATCGACTGGAACGGCTTAGTCGAGAAGGATGATAATGTCGAAGGCGCACAGACATTGGCGTGCGTTGCTGGCCACTGCGAGATCTAATATGCACATCGAAACCTATCTTATCCCAGGAATGATGCTCGGTATTG
>Ga0255171_1000468_pt1 | contig 11047 bp, 5 predicted proteins | sample Atl_Yuk_RepB_8d_FD_183176 | JGI IMG/M metagenome (GOLD analysis project Ga0255171, IMG submission 183176) | Freshwater microbial communities from Altamaha River, Georgia, United States - Atl_Yuk_RepB_8d | ecosystem: Environmental > Aquatic > Freshwater > River | place: USA: Georgia | collected...
CCCGAATAATCCTAATAACAACTCCGCCAGCTTTACCGCAAATCTGGATGATGACGGAAATTTCATCGGCCTAAAAAATGTCAAGGGAGGCCAGGGATACGATCCGGACAACCTGCCAACGGTAACAGTGTCCGGCGCGCTTGATCCAACCAAAAATGCCACAATCCTAATCAATAAAACCGGTAATAATAATGGCATCAAAGGTGGCAATTTCGACGGTATCACCGATGGGGTCGTGACAGCCATCACCGTCAACAGCCCCGGTAAGGGCTATGCCCCGGACGAGCAGGTCACCGTCACCATCGCGTCGCCCCCGTCCGGGGGTATCCCCGCGGTTATTGGCAGTCCTGTCTCCGCCGGGGCCGTCGAGGTCGCCAGCCGCGCCAAATTCCAGGCCTGGGCAAACGACTACATCTCCTTCGTCGCCAACACTGGCGTCAGCACCGCCATTATCAACATCGGCGATTACAGGGCCGACACCAAGGGACTCTACAACTACCTCCGGCCGGAACTGGGATCCAACGGCATACCCTGGATCGTCACCGATTTCCTCGAGCCTTTGGGCAAACTGCAAAAATCCGATGGTTCCCCCGCCGACATCCAGGTGGGGGCATGCGCCTACCTCAAGGATGCCTGGCACCTCTACGGCAATGAAACACCCGATGGGTCCGAAGATCCCGCCAATGTCAATTTCGAGGGCAATGTCTTCATCACCGATGGCAAGAAGAACAGTCCGCCCAAGAACAACATCTACCAGGCCTTCGAGTTGATCAACGACATCAACAGCATGGCCTCCACCAAGTTCATCACCTACTTCGAGTTCGATGGCGAGGGCGGCAGCGCCTTCGTGCCCGACACAAACTACGCCTTCAACGGGTCCACCACTCCCAATTCCTCCTGGTCCTACACACCCACCACCGATCCGACCAGCCCCGGAAAGGGAACCTGGCCAACCACAGGCACCGGCTACACCAAATGGCTGTGGAATCACCTCATGCCCGGCGTGGCCCAGGCCGACCTCGCCCTCGGGGGATCATTGCCCGCGAGCGCCCCGGGCATCCCGGCCCCCGCCGATATTCCGGATGTCGTCTGGTCAGATGCCCAGGCCATGGATCCCCTCACCTGGTCCGAAAACAAATATGGCAACGCCGGTCCTTACCAGTACGGTTCCATCTCCTACAAGCAACCGGCATGGTTCATCAACAGCCTGGGACCCGTCCGCGCCTACTCCGAGAACTATTGGTGGGGCGAGAACAACTACATGCCTGGCGGCCCTTCCGCCATTTCCCCGGATGGGAAAAGCTCCTCGGTTCCCTTTCAGATTCCGGTGACCGATTCCACCGTTTTTGATCCCAGCAAACCCGTCACTGTCACCTTCAACACCCCGACCCAAACCGGACCCGACGGCTCCACCATCACAGGCACCCCCGCGGCGGGCTACGCTGTCCTTGCCACCGGATCGGTAGCGATTGCCGAAATAGGTACGACGGGAATCTACTCGCCTGCGGACCCTTCCGGACTCATTCCGACCAACTCCGGCACCGGCTACAGCACAGGTATTTGGATCTCGGCTTTTCCTGCCGAACCGGGCGGATACCAAAAAACGGATACTATTTTCTTCAAAAACCCAAATCTCCAGGGCCGAGGTGCGACCGGCACCCTGGATGTCGACAACAATAACAATATCACCGGCGTCACCATAACCGACCCCGGAACCGGTTGGTTGCAGGAGCCAACCGAATACACGATCAACAACAATCCGGACCCGAATACTGGCTCCAAAAAAGCCACCTTCACACCGCTCCTGACGCCAGCTAATGGCTACCCGACCCTTTCCTTTCAGGTACCCTCTGGTAGTGGTAGCAAGCCAGCTCAAGGATACGCTCTGGTCACCTCCCAAACCTACAAACCCGGCAGCATCGCCGGGATCGTGATCACCGACCCGGGCGAAGGCTACGAAAAGACCAACAACACCCAACTCGACGGCCTCAGCACAGCCCTACTGCAGGCTAACATCGCCGGCGGCAAAGTGGTTTCGGTAACGGTTCTCAATGGCGGGTCAGGTTACACCTCGCCACCCACGATCACATTTGCCAACCCTTATCAGGTCACCCCATCTACTCAGGCGGCGGCCACGGCTGTTCTTGGCCCGAACGGACAGATCCAAAGCGTGACAATCACAAACGGGGGTGCGGGCTATTACCCGAACGATAAATCCGATGGCATCCCTCCGGTTACCGCCACTCCTCCCACCAGCGGCAAGGTGTCCGGTGTGACTTTGGCCATTTCGAGCTCCCCGGCACCTTCAGACATCCTGGGACAATACTCAAAAACCTCTGGTGCCACCACCTTCACCCAGGCCGGGATCTCCCTGGCTGATGCAGTCCACGGCTTTTATCTGCAGGTCTCCCACTCCGCCAACACCGTCGACCATGTCGTCGTCACCCGCTTGGGCGACCATTACAGTGCCGAGTGCAAACCCACTTTCACCATCAGCGATGGCGCCAAAACCAGCCCAACCTTTGCGGCATCCCTCAACACCGCCACCTACAACAAGGCCTACGCCCCCATCTTCGATCTCAGCGGCGGTTACATCATCAACGGCAACGGCCAAAGCCTGGTCACCGTCTTGGACGGGGGCTCCGGTTACAGCGCCGGTGCCGTTGTGACCAATCCGGGCCACTACACATTGGCCCCCACGGTTTCCTTTTCTTCCCCTACCAGTGGGGGGACAACCGCCACCGGCTTCGTTAATTGGGATCAAAGCTCTGGCAAAGTTATCAGCATCCAGGTGACTAATCCCGGCTCGGGATACACCCAGGAACCCACTATCTCTTTCCAGGCGGCACAGGGTGATACTTCTTTCACACCCGCCACTGCCGAAGCCCATGTCCGGAACTATCCCATTGTCTCTATCCAGGGCGGAATCGCAGGGTCCAAACCCGCCACTGCCTATGCCCTCGTATCCCCCACAGACACACAAAGTCCAGACTACGACAACGGCTGCTATGTCACCGGCATCGCCTTCACTTTTGTGGGCTCGGGCTATGTTCCTCCGGGCTCTTCCACGGGCGTTCCCCCGGCGATCACCCAGGCTTTCATCAATGCCCTTCCCATCATGACGGTTTCCGCCCCGCCCCAAAATCCCGCTGGCACCCCCGCCATCGTCGATGGCCAGTTCGCCATCGCCTCCAAATGGAACGCCTTTTGGCTCGATGGGGTTGGTTCCATCAACTCACAGATGGGCAAGGCTTCCACCGCGCTACCAGAATCCGTCGGCAGCGTCACCGTCACCAACCCCGGCTCCGGCTACGGTTGGGATGTGCAGGTCACCTTCTCGGCCCCGTCTCAGGGAATCGACATCGCGACAGGTTATGCCGTCCTCAATCCAGACGGCTCCATCAACCGCGTCGCCATCACCAATCCGGGCTCGGGATACAAATCGGTCCCAACGGCGACCATTTCATCCCCCAGCAATACCGGCACCGGTGCTTCGCTGAATGTCAACCCGCTCATCCCGAAAATCCGCGGTGGCGGCAATGTCTACAACTACACCATCTGGAACGGCACCCCCAGCGATCAGGTCACCAGTATCGATTTCGTTCCGGTGCAGAATGATGGCTCCCACACCACCGGAGGCAATGTCTACCAGAACGGGTCTGGCTACAAGCCGAACGACACGGTGGTCTTCACCCGCAATCCAGCCGACCAACCCGCGCCGGCTGGTCAAACCTATGCGGATGCCGAGGCTGTGGTGTCCCAAGTCGATTCCAATGGTGCCATCCTCGCTTTCTCCATCACCAAAGGTGGATCGGGCTACCAGGCCGCCCCCTCTGCGGTGGTGCAAAGCGCCGCAGGCACAGGGGCAGCAATCCAGCCCAGCCTGCAGAACCTGATCCTCAGCGCCAATGGCGCCGATGCGGTCTACGCGCATTATGCGGCCTACCCCGAAGCCCTCGCCCAGATGTTCAACGATCCCCTCTATACCGCCGAACCGCTACCCAAGCTGGGCAGCAGCTACTACCAGAAGCTTGACTACCAGCAAGACAACGCCCAGTCCGGCGGCGGTGGAGTATCCAGTAATTCCAATGGCATCGGCCAAAGCGGCATCGCCACCTTCTCACTGGAGTCCGTGCTCCTGTCTAACACCGGTCCCGAAGCCGTGAAACTCGGCGCGGTCCAGGTCGCAAATGCGGTAGCCACCGTGCAAAACGGTGTGGTCACCCAGTTGGTCCTCGCCCAGGGTGACACCGGCGGCGCCAACTACACATACCCACCCCAGGTTGTCTTTGGTGGGCCCGGCACCGGCGCGGCGGCCACGGCCATCATCCAAGGTGGTAAAGTCACCGGATTCAACATCATTAACGGCGGCTCAGGCTATTCCACCGCGCCAACCGTGACCCTCGCCAGCGGTTGCTTGGATTCCAAGTACCACAGCACCGTGGAACTGAACGACCTCAACGGCCTCGGCGGCACCTTCGGCGGCCTGTCCATGCTGACCTACAACGACTTCATCCGCTTCCTCAACAACGCCGCCGACATCATCGTCGGCTCCCAGAAGCAGATTGCCAGCAATGTGACGGCCACCGACTACACATACAACCAGGCTTCCCCGTCAACAATCCTGTTCAATGGTGCCAACACCAATGCCGCCAATATCCGGGTCGGCATGACTGTGGAGGGTGTTGGCGTCCCAGCAGGCACAGTCGTCCAAGCCATACCCAAGGCGACGGCCACCGCCGTGAAAAACCCCAGCAACGGCAACTGGACCATCTCGGTAGACCAGGGACCCGAAAACACGGGATATTTGGCTTCTGGCCTCCCCAATGTGGTGATCACCGGCGATGGTAGCGGTGCCACCGGTACCGCCACCGTCGATCCCGCTTCCGGCAAGGTGACCTCCATCTCCCTAACCTACTCATCCACTGCCACTTCCTACACCTGGATGAATGTTTCCATCCAGCAAAGCCAACAAGTTTTGCTCAGCAAACCACTCACCGCCACCCCCGGGGCCCTCACCTTCTACAACCCCATCTCCGCCAGCGATGTCACCTTCTCCATCTACGACTCCGCCTTCCTGCCGCTCTCCTGGCTCGATGGTCAGGTGACCAACGGCTGGAAGGAGGCCAACACCGCGCCCAAATTCTCGGGCCTGCTCACCGCCGGAACCATCGCGCACAACGCCCTGGCCGGCACCGTCATCCACACCGAGGTCGCCACCGACAACGACCTGCTCGCCGCCAACAAGCGCATCACCTACGACCTCAAGCGCGGTCTGGCCGATGATGCCAGGCTCTTGCGGATCAACCCCTCCACCGGCCAGGTGATGCTGCGCTACGATGCCAGCCATTTCCCCCGCCAGTCCTACACCTTCACCGTGGTGGCCACTGACGGCGGCGGCTTGTCTGTGCAAAAAACCGTCACCGTCCCGGTGGTCTACACCTGATACCGGGGCCCCATCCCCGTCCGGTAGGCTAGACTGTCAAAACCTCATCGGGTCGGCGCCGCCTCAGGTGCCGGCCCGTTTTTCCAAGCCGGTCGAGTCCCTGCCCCGGAATCACCCGATGCTCACGCTGCCCGACCTGCTGCTGCCGCCCGAGTTGGCGGAAATCAACGCCCTCATGGATGCCGCCGAATACGATGACGGCCGCGCCACCGCCCGCGGCATCGCCGCCGGCGTGAAATCCAACCGGCAGGTCTCCCGTCGCTGGCCCAAAGTTGCCAGACTCGACGAAATCCTCGAGGCCGCCCTCCGGCGCTGCCGCCCCTTCCGCGAGGTCCTCTCACCCAGCGCCTACACACCCGCCCTGTTCGCCAGATATTTCCCGGGCGACGCCTACGGCCCCCATGTCGATGCGGTCATGGGCGGCAACCCGCCCATCCGCCAAGACATCTCCATGACTGTTTTCCTCGCCCCACCCGAAACCTACCAGGGCGGCGAACTCTGCATCCACCACCAAGCTTCACCAAGGCAAACCATCAAGCTCCCAGCCGGCCACGCCTTCGCCTACCCCACCAACTGCGTCCACGAGGTGCTGCCCATCCAATCCGGCGAGCGCCGCGTCGCCGTCGTCTGGATTCAGTCCTTCTTCCGCGACCCCGACATCCGCGAAATGGTCGCCGACCTCCGCCGCTGCGTCGAATCCGCCAAATCCACCCCCAACACCGATCCCCTCCCCATCTCCAAGGTCCTGAACAATCTGGAAAGGAAATTCATCGGCACCTGATTCCTAAAGAGGAAGCGGCCCAAAATGAGTTTGGTGTGAGGATTTGGGATCGATAGAGAAGATAGCGCCAGAACCGCTGAATCACCAACAAAACCAAAAACCCAAGAATTCCAGTCCGGTCAATCAGCTTGCCCGTTGGCCTCCAGGCGATTTTCCGCGTGTTTCCCCTTGGCCCGCCTTCGCCGCCACCAAGCCCCTGCGCCACACAAGGCCGCCACCGACCCAAGCATTAGCGTTCCAGGTTCCGGCACACCAATTAGTTCAAATCTTGGATTTGCAGGAAATGGGGTTGTAAAACTATTATTTACCTCACTGTACCCAAAACTGGAGAACCCCGAAATGTAATTGATGGTTGCATTGCTTGTGGATCCAGCCAAAATCGCACTCGATGAATTCTGGAAGTTATAAGCCCCATAATATCTACTTTGACTATTAAGACTGGTTCCAGAAAAATTAAACTGATAAAGGTCATATCCGTTGCCATCTGCTCCCAAATTTGTCCCGGCCAAACCTACACTATTTCCATCGCCATCCCGAAAAGTGCCCGTCACAGCCCCGGACAATCCTGTGATGAAAAAAAGCCGCATTCCGGTGATTCGAACTTCCGGATTGCTGTAGTACATTTCCAATTCAAATTGCGAAATATTTGCAGCCTTGCCAGCGGCACTGGTATTGGATGCCAGCACCACATCCGCCTTAATGGTCCCGGATGCCAAAAACATCCCAATAATCGCAAGGGAAAAAATCGGGCGCATGACCGTACTCTTAAAATCAACAAAAAGCAGTGGCCGCGTATTACTCATAACATTTGATATTCCCCTTTTACATCCCACCTTTGTTTCATGAACACCAATTAATCCAAAGCAAAAGCATTCTGCTATCGCCCTACATCCCAGCCAACCGCCTGAAAAACCCCAGCCACATATCCGCCAATACCCTTGCTAGACATTTCCCCAAAACACTTCTCACAAAAATCCTCTGCCCCCGGGGTAACCCCCAGTCCACTTCTGCCATTATCCAATGATGGACAGTCATCCCGGCCCCACCGACCAACAGGCAGAGGAGGCACTCCGCAGGACCCGCGCCGGCGATTCCGAGGCCTTCGCCGTCGTCGTGGCCCGTTACGAGCTCCCCATCCGGGCCTGGCTGGCCTCGGTGGGTGACCCTTGCATCGATCTGGACGAGGTGGCGCAGCGCACATTCATCGCCGCTTTCACCAACCTGCACCGGTTCGAGGAGGGAACAGACCTGGCCGCCTGGCTTTTCGCGGTCGCCCGCTTCCAGCTCCGCACCGAGCTGGCCACAAGGCGCAGGGCCCGCCAAAGGCTGGCTTCCGGCGGTCACGAACTGGTCCAGCGCTTGGTCGACCGGGCCGTCGAGGAGCCTCCCGAAACGGCCGTGCGGCGGTTGGCCTGGCTGGCCGAATGCCTGAAAGGCCTCGCACCCCGGGCGCGTGACCTGGTCCGCTGGCGTTACGAGGACCGCCAGCCACTCGTCACCGTGGCCAAACGGACCGGCCGGTCCCTCGGGGCCGTCAAGAAGCATCTCTGGAAGGTCCGGCGCGCCTTGCATCTCTGCATCGACAGGAAAATGGCGGAGGAGGACCGGCACAACAATCCCGGCCAAACACCATGAACAGCGACCATCCCGGCGATAACCCGGACGCCTCAGGCACCCCCAACCCCACCAATCACCGGGCCCTGGAGTCCTTCCGCCAGCGCCGCACCGCCGCCCTGCTCGCCCTGGCCTCGCGCAGGCGCCAGACCCCACCCGGCCATGCCGACACCGCCTTCGTCCGCCAAACCATGGCCCGCATCACCGGCATCCCAGCAGGCCTCCAGCACCGTGCCATCCCTCCCCGGCACTCCGCCTCGCGACTATGGGCTGGTGCCCTGGCCGCGGTGGCTTCCCTGCTGGTTACGCTGGTCGCCTTGGCCCCCACGCAAGCTCCCAACGCCCGCCTCACCGATGCCTCAGGCGCTGTCACCTGGAAACTATCCCTCCAGGCGATCGGCGTCCTCGCCCGCCCCGGCCTCCCGCTTCGCGATGGTTTCCTCGAGACACTCACCGCCGATTCGTCCGCCAGGGTACAACTTGCGGATGGCACCCAACTCACCCTGACCGGCAACGCGCTGCTCCGCCTGGGGTTCAAGGAGGGCAAAATCCTCGAGCTGGCGCGGGGCGGTCTCTCCGCCGATGTCCGCCCCCAGCCAACCGGTCACCCCCTGCTCGTCGGCACACCCGAGGCCCGCCTGACCGTCCTGGGCACCCGCTTCCTCCTCGAATCCCAGGCCCAATCCACGCGCCTCGAGGTCACCGAGGGCCTCGTCCGCATGGAAAGGCTCTCCGATGGCAGCGCCACCGAGGTACCCGCAAGGCACCAGGCAATTGCCTACCCTGGCAACCGCGCAAACCTGACCAGCCGGCCCACACCCGATCCGGTCTCAACCTGGCGTCCCCGTATGCGCGACCAGCTCACCACCGGGATCTGGAATCCCGGCGACAAGACCAGGCCGGCCCGTATCGGTTCCGTGCCCATTCAGGTGCCCGGCGACACCGCCCCGGAGCTGCTGCAGGTTTGCTCGCTCCACCCCACCGCTGATGAAACCGGGCCGGTACTGCTGTCAGGCGGTGCCAGGTTCCTGGTGCGCGGCTCCAGTGATCCGGGCCGTGAAATCTTCGTCGGTGCCACCGCCCGGCATCCCGGCGGTGGACTTGCCGGCCCCTACTCCGCCCGATTCATTCCCACACTCGCCGGCCCGGACGGTACCTTCACCGCCGAGGTGCCGGTGTCCGCCCTGCGCCCGAGAGTACAGGGGCTGCCTTCATCGCCCGAGGGGATGGAAATGGTCGATTGGTGGGCCGGCTCCCGCGTCCCCACCAACGCCGTGGAGATCGAATCGGTCGAGTTGCTTCCCGAATCCCCGGTCCCGGCGGGAAAGGCACCATGAAGGTTTTCCCGGTCAATCCGCTGCCGCTTGCGTGTTGCCTGGTGGCTGCCCTCGCCTGCGGGTGCGCGCGCCCCCTTCCAGGTCCGGCAACCTCCGACCCTGCCGCCTTTTGGCGATCCGCCCGGGAAGGGGACCTGACGGCGGTGCTCCTCGCGCTCGACCGGGGCCGCGATGTCAACGCCGCCTTGGTTCTCCCCGGCGAGCCGGACACCGGCGGTACCGCCCTGCACTACGCCGCAAGGCAAAACCACCAGGATCTGGCTTCCGCCTTGCTCCGTCGGGGGGCCGATCCCAATGCCCGGGCCCTCGACCGCCACGCAGCCACTCCACTCCACTGGGCCGCCAGCCGGGGCCATGCCGGCATGGTCACCCTGCTGTTGGCCGCCGGGGCCCGTCATGACCTGCCCGACAAAAACGGGTGGCTTCCACTCGACCTCACGCGTCTGCCATCCGTCGGTGGCCGTGAACGCGGCAGGATCACCCGTCTCAGCCTTGAACAAGCCGGTGCCCGAGCCTCCGCCAGACCAAATGTCATCCCCTGGGCCGATCCCGATCTCTGGGCTGCCATACTCGAGGACAACCTCCAGGCGGCTCGCATCGCCATCGATACCGGGGCGGACCCCAACGCCACCGAGCCCGTCTCCGGCGCCTCCCCGCTGCTACTCGCGACCATCCACGGCCGGGGCGAGATGGCCTCGTTCCTCGCCTCGCGTGGTGCCAGCCTCGATGCCCCCGCAGCCGATGGTTCCACGCCGCTCATCGCCGCCGCCTACCTCGGCCGGGCCGACCTGGTCCGACTGCTGCTCCGCCTCGGTGCCGACCCGGAGCGCCGAGGCAAGGATGGCAAGACCGCCCTCGACCAGGCCGCCACCCCCTGGACACGCGACACCGAGATCCAGTGCCGGCAAGTCATGCGCGCCACCGGTGTTGACATCGATATCGAGCGCGTCCAGGCCGGCCGTGTCACCTGCGCCGACATCCTCGCCGGCAGGAAGTCATAAAACAGATATTTCCCAGGGGTTTTTCATGGACACCACCCGCGAACTCATCCGCCAAAGCCCGGGCCGCCGCCACGACCTCGACGCCCTGCGCGCCTTCGCCATGTTCCTCGGTGTGCTGCTCCACGCCGTCCTCTCTTTCACGGGCAACCCGTGGGTCATCCGCGATGCACGCTCCGCCCCCTGGCTCGGTGTCATCACCACAGGCATCCATGGCTTCCGCATGGAGCTGTTCTTCCTCGTCAGCGGCTTCTTCACCGCCATGCTCTGTAGCCGCCGCGGCGTGCCCGGCATGCTGAAAAACCGCGCACTCCGCATCCTCATCCCCTGCCTCCTTGCACTCGCCACCATCCAGCCCCTCACCGGCTGGGTCATCGGCAAGGTCAATCCACCCACTGGTCCCAGGCCAGACTCCGAACTCGTCCAGGCGGTCCGCTCCGGCGACACCGAGGAGGTCGCCAACCTGCTCCAGGCCGGCGCGGACCCCTCCGAGGCCGAGGAGAACCACGGCATGCGCCTCCTCACCGTCGCCGCCTACGCCGGCCATACCGACATCGTCCGCCTGCTGCTCGACCGCGGCGTCGACCCGAACTCCATCAACCGCTCCGGCAGCAGGGCACTGCACGCCGCCGCCCTCGTCGGCAAACCGGCCGTCGCCGAACTCCTGCTCGCCCGCGGCGCCGATCCCCTCGCCAAAAACGGCTCCGGCGCCACCCCGCTCGACCTCACCCGCGCCGACGAGGAGTTCACCCGCGGTCTCACCGGCTCTATCGGCATCCCCGCGGGGCCCTGGCCCCAGGTCGAGCAGGGCCGCGCCCGCGTCCGGGAACTCCTCGCCAAACAAGCCGGAATCGATCCCACCGCCACGCCG
>Ga0255171_1000470_pt1 | contig 11042 bp, 8 predicted proteins | sample Atl_Yuk_RepB_8d_FD_183176 | JGI IMG/M metagenome (GOLD analysis project Ga0255171, IMG submission 183176) | Freshwater microbial communities from Altamaha River, Georgia, United States - Atl_Yuk_RepB_8d | ecosystem: Environmental > Aquatic > Freshwater > River | place: USA: Georgia | collected...
CTTTGTTGGCGTTAGAGAAGCAAATTATCGAGGCAAGTACTTCGATCGAACGCTGGTTTCGCCTCGCTTGGCAAGATCACACCCCGCCCTTCTACGGTTCGGTCGATTTAAGGCATGCTGGATTTAAGCTTTCGCCGGTCGATATGAATTTGTTTCCGGGCGGATTTAACAACTTATCCGACGAGATGATGCCCTTGGCCATCCAAGCGGCGATGGCGGCGATTGAAAAATACTGTGCTGACGCCCGCAATCTCTTATTGATCCCCGAGAACCATACGCGTAATAACTTTTACCTGATGAATGTGGCGCGGCTTGCAAGCATTCTTCGTCAAACAGGTCTTGAAGTACGCTTGGGCAGCCTAAACCCAGAAATCGTGAAGGCCACCGATATCGAATTGCCTAATGGCCAGCGGTTATTGATTGAGCCTTTAAAGCGCCAGCAACAAGCCGACGGTTCGGCACGATTAGGGCTTGAGCAATTCGATCCCTGTGCCATTTTGCTCAACAATGATTTATCGGCCGGCATTCCCGAGCTTTTGCAAGGCATCGATCAGCAAGTGCTTTTGCCGCCTTTGCACGCAGGCTGGGCGGTCCGACGCAAGTCCAAGCACTTTGCTGCGTTTAACCAGGTTGTCGATGACTTTGCCGAGTTGCTGCATATTGATCCGTGGTTGATCAATCCTTATTTCGGTCTGTGCGAAAACGTCAATTTTCAAGAGCGAACGGGCGAGCAATGTATGGCCGAAGAGGTCGATCGCCTGCTCACACGTATTCGTGCCAAGTACAAGGAGTACGGGATAGCAGAAGACGCCTTTGTGATTGTCAAGGCCGATGCGGGCACTTATGGCATGGGTGTGATGTCGGTTAATGATGCTTCGCAGGTCATGAATCTGAATCGCAAGCAGCGCAACAAAATGGCAGTGGTCAAAGAGGGGCTTGAAGTCAGTCAGGTGTTATTACAAGAAGGCGTGCCAACCATCGAGCAACTCGAGGGCTCAAGTGCCGAACCGGTGGTCTACATGATCGACCGCTACGTGGTGGGTGGTTTTTACCGTGTGCATGAAAGCCGCAGCAGGCAAGAAAGCCTCAATGCCCCTGGCATGCATTTTGTCCCACTGCCTTTTGAAACCTCTTGTATTCGGCCCGACGACGCCGAGCCACCCGAGGCCGCACCCAATCGTTTTTATGCGTATGGGGTGGTGGCTCGTTTAGCCTTGCTGGCGGCAGCGATTGAATTAGAGCAAACTGAGCCTGGCGAGGTTTAATCGTGGGCGCTCGAGCCGCTCTTGGCGTGCTCGATAACCGCTTGTCGGAGAGAACTAGGATGCAATGGCTATTTATCGTTGACCCGATTAACAGCTTTCAAATCAAAAAGGACAGCAGCTACGCAATGATGCAGGCTGCTCAGGCGCTTGGCCATGCGATTTGGGTGGCCGAGCTGGGCGATCTTTTCGCACGAAGCGACAGGGTTTATGCGACAGCCTCGCCGATCACCTTACAAGCGCTCTCACCGGGGGCCATGGCACTCAAAAGCCCGCGATGGTATGCCGAGGGTGAATCGCAAGAGCGATTGCTGAATGAGTTTGACGCAGTCTTGATGCGCAAAGACCCGCCCTTTGATCTGGAATTTCTCTACGCGACACTTTTGCTTGAGCAAGCGCAGCGTGGAGGAGCCAAGGTGTTTAACCGCCCGCAAATGCTGCGTGATCACAATGAAAAGCTTGCCATTTTGGAGTTTCCGCAGTTTATTGCCGACACCTTGGTGAGTCGCGATCCGCAAAAGCTGCGAGCCTTTGTGCAAGCGCATAAGCTTGCGATTTTCAAGCTCTTGGATGGCATGGGTGGGGCTTCGATTTTTCAAGCGCGTGCCGATGACCCTAATCTGTCGGTCATTCTTGAAACCATGGCTCAATTCGGTCGCCGCAGCGTGATGGCCCAAGCTTATATCCCTGAGATTTTGCAAGGCGACAAGCGGGTGTTGTTGATCGGCGGCGAGGTCGTGCCTTTTGCGCTTGCAAGAATTCCCCAGGCCGGTGAGTCGCGAGGTAATTTAGCGGCTGGAGGCCGGGCCGAAGCTCGCCCCTTGACTGCCTCAGATCGACGCATAGGCGAATACCTGGCGCCCAGGCTTTACGAGCGCGGCTTATTTTTGGTCGGATTGGACATTATTGGCGAGCGCTTAACCGAAATCAATGTCACATCGCCCACATGTTTTCGTGAAATCATGGACCAGACCGGTTTTGATGTGGCTGGTATGTTTGTCCGCAAACTGACCGAGGTATGCCAGCAATGATCGGGGTCTTAGTGATCTCGCATGAGCCGCTGGGCACAGCACTGATTCGTGCGACCCGTCATGTATTTGGTCGCTTGCCTGCGCAATTGGCCGCACTTGATGTAATTCCCGATGAAGACCCTGAAGCAGCGTATCGGGCAGCGTGCGAATTGGCGCTGCGCATCAACGACGGATCGGGGCTCTTGGTCTTAACCGATTGTTTTGGAGCAACCCCATCGAGGGTTGCCATACGTCTGGCACAACCCCAAAGGGTGCAAGTGCTCGCGGGTGTGAATTTGCCAATGTTACTGAAGGCCCTCGGTAATCGGCGCATGGAACTTTCAGAACTTGTGGCTGCGGTCAGTGCGACCGGACAGCATGCGATTTGCGAGATGGCCAACCCATCGAAGGAGGCCGCGTAATGACCCAAGGTGAAGTAAGCCTCGTCAATAAACTTGGGCTGCACGCCAGGCCTTCAGCTAAGGTTTCACAGCTCGCGTCGAGCTTCAAGTGCGATGTATGGCTGGCACGCGGCAGCCGCAAGATCAACGCCAAAAGCATCATGGGCGTGATGATGCTAGCTGCGCCTCAAGGCGCCACCCTCACGGTGTCGGCCGATGGCGCTGATGAGCAAGAGGCGGTCAAGGCCATGTTGGACCTGTTTGCAAGCGGTTTTGGGGAGCTTGGCTGATGTTTAGCCTGCACGGCATCGGGGTGAGTGCTGGCATTGTGGTGGCACGAGCGCGCCTTATCGAATCGGGCCATCAGGTCGATGTGCCGCACTATCACATCAAAGCGGCCGAGACAGAAGCCGAGGTGGCGCGACTGCAATCGGCGATGCGTGAAGTTCAACATGAGCTTCAGTCGGTCGGCTCGCAATTACCTGATGACGCGCCTCCGGAGGCCAAGGCCTTACTCGAAGTGCATGCCATGCTGCTCGATGATCCAGCGTTTACGGGAGAGGCTGCGCAGGCGATTCGTCAGTCGCGCTGGTGCGCCGAGTGGGCTTTGTCGGCACAAGCAGCAGAGCTTTCTGCCCAGTTTGAAGCGATCGAAGACGAATATCTTCGTGAGCGTGGCCGCGATGTGCAACAAGTTGCCGATCGTGTGCTGCGCCGACTCGCAGGCAGCCCTAGTGCGCACGCGATGGCCGATGAGCCCGCAGTGATTGTGGCTGCTGATATTGCCCCCGCTGACATGTTGCAGCTTCGCCATGCGCTGGGCTTTGTTATTGATCAAGGTGGGGTGACCTCGCATACGGCGATCCTAGCCCGCGGTATGAATGTGCCGGCGCTGGTGGGCGCAGGCCGGGCAAGCGAGTTGATTCGCGATGATGATTTGGTGATCCTGGATGGTCATCGCGGCGTTGTGGTGGTAGCGCCCGATGAGGCGATGCTCAGCGAATACCGCAATTTGCAAGCGCAAGAGGTGCTCGATCGCCAGCGTTTGCTACGTCTCGTCCATGTGCCTTGCGTAAGTCTTGACGGGCAGGCCATCGAGTTGCAAGCCAATATCGAAACGCCTGCCGAGGCAAGCGATGCGATTGCGGCTGGTGCACAAGGCATTGGCCTTTTTCGCTCAGAATTCTTGTTTTTAAACCGTAGCCGTTTGCCCGATGAAGAGGAACAGTACCGAGCGTATAGGGCTGCGATTGAAGCGATGTCACCACGGCCTGTGACCATACGAACACTTGATGTGGGTGCCGATAAGGCCCTTGGCGTGAGTGGCGAGGACGTTCACCAGGCCCCCAATCCTGCACTTGGCCTCAGAGCAATCCGTTTTTGTCTGGCAGAACCGAGCTTGTTTCTTACCCAGTTAAGGGCGATTCTTAGGGCGTCTGCCCACGGAAAGGCACGTATTCTGATTCCGATGCTTGCGCATGCCCATGAGGTTGAGCAAAGCCTGATGCGTATTGAGCAGGCCAAGCAGCAATTGCGCAAGCAAGGCTTGCAATTCGATGAAGCGATCGCCATCGGCGGGATGGTCGAGGTTCCAGCGGCGGCAATTTGTGCGGTGTCCTTTGCCAAAAGGCTCGACTTCTTATCGATTGGCACCAATGATTTGATTCAATACACCCTGGCGATTGATCGCGCTGATCATCATGTGGCCTCGCTTTATGATCCCTTTCATCCGGCTGTTTTGAGGTTGATCCAGCAAACGATTCGTGCAGCCCAACGCGCAGCCAAGCCTGTTGCCGTATGTGGCGAGATGGCCGGAGAGCCTCGGGCTGCGCTGCTTTTAGCGGCGATGGGTTTGCGCCAATTTTCGATGCACCCAGCGCATCTCTTGCCGGTCAAACAAGCCCTGCTGCGCGCGGACCTGGCCTCGCTGAGCGTCCGATTGCAAAGGGTGTTGGCAAGCGACGATTTTGAGCGTTTGCCGCAGTTTCTTGCCCGGCTGACGCCAGCTTGAGGGAGCTGCTGTGAGCCCTAGTGCCATGCAGGTTAAGGCTGAGCGGATGTTTTTCAGCGAGCCACTCGCTTTGGCTGCGGGGGGGAGCTTTGCCGACTACGAACTGGTCTTTGAGACCTACGGCAAACTCAATGCTGCGCGCTCGAATGCGATTTTGATTTGCCATGCCTTAAACGCTTCGCATCATGTTGCAGGACTTAATGAAGCCGGCGAGCCTGGCTGGTGGGACAACATGGTTGGGCCAGGTAAGCCGATCGACACACAACGATTTTTCGTCGTGGGTGTCAATAACCTTGGGAGCTGTTTTGGTTCGACCGGACCAATGTCGATCAATCCGGCCACAGCCAAGGCATGGGGCCCCGACTTTCCGGTGCTCACGGTCGAGGATTGGGTACACGCCCAAGCAAGGCTTGCCGACAGGCTTGGCATAGCGTGTTTTGCTGCGGTGATGGGGGGTAGTCTTGGCGGTATGCAAGCGCTTGCATGGAGCCTGCTCTATCCCAAGCGCCTGGCGCATTGCATTTGTATTGCCTCCACAGCGAAGCTGTCTGCGCAAAACATCGCGTTTAATGAAGTCGCAAGGCGTGCGATCATCACCGATCCGGAGTTTCACGGCGGGCGTTTTTACGACGCTGCGGTGGTGCCAAGGCGCGGATTGCAGGTGGCGCGCATGATTGGCCACATCACTTACTTGTCCGACGATGTGATGGCAGAGCGCTTTGGCCGCCTTTTGCGCGATCGCGATCCGGATGAGGCTTATCGGTATACATTCGATATCGAATTTGAAATCGAATCTTATTTGCGCTATCAGGGCGAGAAGTTTGCAGGCTATTTCGATGCCAACACTTATTTGATTATCACCCGAGCGCTTGATTATTTCGATCCCGCACGCGCATTTGCTGGCGATTTGAGTAAAACCATGGCGCAGGCGAGCTGTCGCTTTTTCGTTGCATCCTTTACCACCGATTGGCGCTTTTCCCCGGCGCGAAGCCGTGAAATCGTTCAAGCCCTACTGGCTTGTGATTTAGAGGTTACTTACGCTGAAATCGATGCGCCCCATGGCCACGATGCATTCTTGCTCGATAACCCGCAATACCATCAACTTGTTCGGGCATACGCCGATCAGATCGCGATTAATCTGGGCTTAAGCGCATGAGCAAGCAACCGCTTCGCCCCGATCTTGCCTTGATCGCCGAGTGGATCAAGCCTGGCGCTCGTGTGCTTGATTTGGGTTGTGGTGATGGTTTGTTGCTCGATGTCTTGCAACGCGAGCGAGCCGTTCGCGGCTACGGCGTTGAGATCGACGATCAAGCGCTTTTGGCCTGCGTCAGGCGAGGCGTGAATGTGATCCAGGCCAACATCGAAAAGGGTTTATCAATGTTTGGGCAGGGTCGCTTTGATGTGGTGGTCTTATCGATGGCCATCCAGGCCACCCATCAAACCGAACAAGTGCTCGCTGAGATGTCGAGCGTGGGGGCACAAGGCATTGTTTCTTTCCCGAACTTTGGCCATTGGTACCATGCGGTGTCCATCTTGCAAGGACGTATGCCGGTCTCTCGCGAAATGCCTTATCAGTGGTACGACACACCGAATTTGCATTTATCAACCCCGGCTGATTTTGAGCAATTGCTCGCCAAACTGGGTCTGGTGGTCTTACAGCGCGCTTTTCTTGCCAATGGTAAAGCGGTCAACTGGTTGGCACCCTTGCGAGCCACCCAGGCGATTTATCGTTTTGCCCGAGCCTGACGAGCGGCCTCAAGCCGTTGTCGAAGCGAGCTTGATCGAACGCTTGCGACAAAGGATTGGCGGGCCGCGTCCGGGTTGAAGCGGTTGAGCGCAAGCGCTGCAAGATCACGTTTCATGGCGGCAACCACCGCTGCATCATTAGCAAGCTGGGACCTGACCAAATCGGCTAGTCGATCGCTTAGCGCCTTGATCGATTCATGGCGTTCGTGAAGAAAACCAATGCGTAGCATGTGCTCGTCGTCAATGCTTTGTGCGGTGAGCATGAGCATCGATGCTGCACTCAATCCGAGTCGGTGCACATAGCGACGCAAGCCACCGGGGTAGTAGTGCAAACCGAATCGAGCCGCAGGCATGAACATGCGGCTTTGGCAAAGCCCCAACCTTAGGTCACAACAAAGTGCCAGGTCGGTGCCGCCCCCGTAAACGCTGCCATTAAGTGCTGCAATCGTGAGCAGGGGTAGCGATTCGAGGCTATCGAGCATATGTTCAAAACGATCATCGAGGTCTTGCACAATGGCCTCGATGGTGTAGCCACTGCTGAAGGTTGTAGCACCCATGGCGGTGATGACCAGGACGCTCGCTTCGTGCAACGAGTCCCAAAAAGCCCGCATGGCATCAACATCGGCCGGATCAAGGCGGTTGTGTTGCTCGGGTCTGGCAAGTACAAGTAGGGCGAGGCCCTGGTGAACGGCCCCCCAGGGCGCGCCTTGGCCTGCATGCAAGGGCTTTAAGGACTGCCAGTAATCGGCGCTAAAGCCTGAAAGCGTAGGGCATTGATCGGGTGAAGGGAATGGCATCGATCTTACTGAGATAATGACTTAGGGGAACTTTAAGCTTGCCTGATACTTGCGCACTTTAGGCGCTTTGTCGGGTTTCCTTCTCTGGTATGGTTTCTGAGTTTTGCATGATTTTGACGGCTTTCGCTTAACGGATGCGTGATTCGCGCTTCGCCGACGCAAGGCCTCGCTCATTCGGAGAAAGTTGATGACCGATCTCTCACACCCGATGCACGCTGCAAGCCTTGAGGCTGCAGCCTTGAAGCAGCCAACCGGCAAGGCGCCGCTTCGTTTTGTCACCGCGGCATCGCTTTTTGATGGGCATGACGCCTCCATCAACATCATGCGAAGGATTTTGCAAGCACAGGGCTGCGAGGTGATTCATTTGGGTCACAACCGCTCCGTGGGCGAGATCGTCGACTGCGCCTTGCAAGAGGATGTGCACGGTATTGCGGTGAGTTCGTATCAGGGCGGCCATATGGAGTACTTCAAGTACATGGCCGATCGCTTGCGTGAGGCAGGTGCTGCCCACATCAAGGTTTTCGGTGGCGGTGGTGGGGTTATTGTTGCTGAGGAAATCAGACAGCTGCACCAATGGGGTGTTGAGCGGATTTACTCGCCTGAAGATGGCCAAAAGCTTGGCCTTGTCGGGATGATTCAAGACATGATGCGCCGTGCTTGCTGCGATCTTGCTGCGATCGCTCCCCAATCCCATGAGGCGCTCTTACAAAGCGATCGCGCCAAGGCTTTGCGTGCACTTGCCCAAACCCTGACGGCGATCGAAGTTGGGCACTGGGACCATGAAGCGATGCAGGCTTTGCGTGGGCTTGCGGCAGCCAAGGCAGTGACTACGCCTGTGCTTGGCATTACCGGCACGGGCGGTGCAGGTAAGAGTTCGCTTACCGATGAATTGGTGCGTCGATTTAGGCTCGATCAAGACGATCAATTACGAATCGCTGTGCTCTCGGTCGATCCAACCCGGCGAAAATCGGGCGGTGCCTTGCTGGGCGATCGAATTCGCATGAATGCGATACACCATCCCAACATCTTTATGCGCTCGCTGGCAACCCGCGATGCAGGCAGTGAAATTAGCGCGGCCCTGCCTGATGCGATTGCTGCGTGCCGGGTCGCTGGCTTTGATCTGATCCTGGTTGAAACCTCGGGGATCGGTCAGGGTGATGCAGCGATCGTGCCGCATGTTGACTTATCGCTTTATGTGATGACGCCCGAATTTGGCGCTGCATCTCAGCTTGAGAAAATCGATATGCTCGATTTTGCTGATGTTGTAGCGATCAACAAATTTGATCGCAAGGGTGCTGCCGATGCTTTGCGCGATGTCGCCAAACAATTGCAGCGCAACCGCGAAGCTTTTGACCGAAGCCCTGAACACATGCCTGTTTTCGGAACCCAGGCATCACGTTTTAATGATGACGGTGTAAGTGCGCTTTATCAGCATTTGCGCGAGGTTCTTTGCACAAAGGGCTTGCGCCTTGCCCTGCCACAAGGGCGACTGCCAGCATGCAGTGTTCGCCATTCAAGCATGCAAATGATGATTGTGCCGGCCGACCGTACTCGGTATCTCGCAGACATCGCAGCGAGCGTGCGCGGCTATCATGCCAAGACACGCGCTCAGGTGAAATTGATACGAGAAATACAACACTTGCGCGAAGCTGCCCATATGTTGCAAACCGAAGACGAGGCCGTGGTGCGACTCAAAGCACTCGCAGACGAGCGGCGCTCAAAACTCGATCCATCGTGTGTAAGCCTTTTGCAAAGCTGGCCTGCGCTCGCTCAAAGCTACCAGGGACGCGAACAAGTGACCAAGGTTCGCGATCGTGAGATACGCACCGCACTCACCACCACAAGTCTATCGGGAACGGTCATTCCAAAGGTGGCACTGCCTCGTTATGAAGACGATGGCGAAATGCTATCGTTTTTAAGACGCGAGCATTTGCCGGGGTTTTTTCCATACACCGCAGGTGTCTTCCCCTTTAAGCGCGAAGGTGAAGACCCCACGCGCATGTTTGCTGGCGAGGGAGACCCGTTTCGCACGAATCGGCGCTTTAAGTTGATCTCCGAGGGTATGAAGGCCAAGCGTTTATCAACCGCTTTCGACTCGGTCACACTTTACGGGCAGGACCCCGATGTGCGCCCCGATATTTACGGCAAAGTAGGTAACTCCGGGGTATCGATTGCAACCCTCGATGATATGAAGGTGCTGTACTCAGGCTTTGATTTGCTTGACCCATCAACCTCGGTATCAATGACCATTAATGGGCCTGCGCCCACGATTCTTGCGATGTTTATGAACACCGCGATCGATCAACAAATCGAAGCATTTAAAGCCAAAACAGGACAAAGCCCCGATGCGCAAAGTCTTGAGAATATTCGTGCTCAAACCCTTGCCCAATTGCGCGGTACGGTTCAGGCCGACATTCTTAAAGAGGATCAGGGACAAAATACTTGTATTTTTTCCACCGAGTTTTCGCTCAAGGTGATGGGTGATATTCAGGCCTATTTTATTGAGCACAGCGTGCGCAATTTTTATTCGGTCTCGATATCGGGCTATCACATTGCTGAGGCGGGGGCTAATCCGATCTCCCAACTTGCCTTCACGCTCTCCAATGGCTTTACTTTTGTTGAAGCGTATTTGGCGCGTGGCATGCATATTGATGATTTCGCACCTAATTTGAGCTTTTTCTTCTCCAACGGTATGGACCCGGAGTACAGCGTCATTGGTCGCGTAGCGCGACGGATTTGGGCTGTGGCGATGCGTGATCGTTATGGCGCTAACGAACGTTCTCAAAAATTGAAGTATCACTGCCAAACTTCGGGCCGCTCGCTGCATGCACAGGAAATCGCATTCAACGATATACGCACCACCTTGCAAGCGCTGATTGCGACCTACGATCAGGCTAACTCTTTGCACACGAATGCTTATGACGAGGCGATCACCACGCCCACCGCAGAGTCGGTGCGCAGGGCGCTTGCGATTCAATTGATTATTAACAACGAATGGGGTCTGGCCAAGAATCAAAATCCGAATCAAGGCAGCTTCATCATTGATGAATTGACCGATTTGGTCGAAGAAGCAGTGCTTAAAGAATTTGAACGTATTGCCGAGCGAGGCGGCGTGCTCGGTGCGATGGAAACAGGTTATCAGCGCGGCAAAATCCAAGATGAATCGATGCATTACGAGATGCTCAAACACGACGGAAGCTTGCCAATCATCGGTGTGAATACCTTTCGAAATCCCGAGGATGACCCAGTGCCGGCAAGTCTCGAATTGGCAAGATCGACCGAAGACGAAAAGCAAAGTCAACTGCAACGTCTTGCTGATTTCCATGCACGGCATGCCGAGCAAGCACCTGCGATGCTTGCGCGCTTAAAGCAGTGTGTAATCGATCAAGGCAATGTGTTTGCGGTGCTCATGGATGCGGTTCGCGTGTGTTCGCTTGGTCAAATCACCCAGTGCCTTTTTGAGGTGGGTGGTCAGTACCGTCGAAACATGTGAACTGGTAGCCGATTTGCGGGAAATGCACATGAAGAAGGCCAAGGCCTTCTTCCTCGCGTGCAATGGTCAAGCGCTTTTGGTCGGCATAACAAAGCCTTCCGCGCACAGCATCCATGCCGTAATCGGTGGGCTTGACCTCAACCATAGCGCCAAGCTTGAGGCCCTCTGCGGCCTGAGCGCTCGGCACACCCGCTTCTTGGCTCGCATGCATGGCGATCGGTTGATGGCTTGCCGCGATCCTGAGCGCTTCATCGGCGCTGATCGATTCGGACTTGCCATGGCCAAAGTGGCCCATGCGCTCGAGCCACAAGCCCACTTGCGG
>Ga0255171_1000472_pt1 | contig 11005 bp, 9 predicted proteins | sample Atl_Yuk_RepB_8d_FD_183176 | JGI IMG/M metagenome (GOLD analysis project Ga0255171, IMG submission 183176) | Freshwater microbial communities from Altamaha River, Georgia, United States - Atl_Yuk_RepB_8d | ecosystem: Environmental > Aquatic > Freshwater > River | place: USA: Georgia | collected...
TGAATCTTACGACTCAAATCCAAATAATTCGATATGGTATCGCTCATTTTGGCCATGGGTTGTATTTTTACCGCGGTGCAAGCATTACATTTTCCTGATTATGATTTTCGTATTCAGGAACAGGAGCAAAAAAAAGTCATTTTTGATCCTGTTCGCAAAAAATTTATCCCCCTAACTCCTGAAGAGTGGGTAAGACAGCACTGTATTGCACACTTATTTCATCATTATCAATTGTCGTTGGGCTTGATCGCCGTAGAAAAAGAAATTTCCACCTTTGGATTGCGCAAACGCTTTGATATTGTGGTATTTGCGAGCGATGCCAAACCATTTATTCTGGTCGAATGCAAAGCACCTGAAGTAAAAATCACACGGGAAACGCTGATTCAAGCAGCCACATATAACAATAAATTAGACAGTAAGTACGTGTGGATTACCAACGGCCAACAACATGCCTGGTTCGAAAAACGACAGGGGAATTTACAATTGATTCCTCCCCCGGAGCAACCCTTGATGCGCTAGCATCACTCCAATACGATATCGGTCTGTTTGCCTGCATTGACAATGCGGACAATTCTGTCGCAAGACTCGTTCTCAAAAGGATCGAAATCTACCACAATTTTGCTGTTGGTAATGTTCTTGGACGACTTTTCAACGGTAAAATTCAACAGCCCTTGCACGGGAATCATACCACAGCCAGGTTCAACTTTTTTCTTCAGCGGGGCACCTATGTCCCATTTGAACTCCTCATCACCCAACTCTGCAGTGCCATTTCCCGTTAATAGGTAATGATCACCAAATACGCCCGGGGTATTGATGCCGGTAATTTTCTCCATGGAAAGAACACCGTCAAAATCCAAGGACTTGTTATCTATTTCAAGGTTTTTAACTTCAAAATTTAACAACTCGCGCAATTTCCGTTCTACATTCACCTCCAACTGGCTAATAACCAGGAATTTACTCTCTGTACCCACAACGAAACCATTGTCATCGTTTACCAATATGTGTGACTTGGCGGTATTCTCAATGTAATGGGTTTCTAGCATCACTTTTACTACCCCACCTCGAAACCTGCCGTCGAGACATTTCTGGGTTGGTTTTAATGGGGTGGCTGTTGGACCAAAATCAATCAGGAACTCAACGCCATCACCATCGTAGTAACTAGAATCGAGCACTAGAATTTTGGTTTCCTTGCTAAAATTTTGGGTTTTAAAATACGCTGGGGCGCCCTTGCCCGTGGTTTGGTCTGCTGCCTCATCGAAATATTCAAGAATTGAACCCAACTCGGTCGTTACCAAAGCCAAATCACCTGCTACTTCTTCGCGGGGGCTGTTATTCGGATTAATACGCTCACAAGAAGAAAAACCCATCAATAAAATGAATGGCATGGATAAAAGGATACCAAATTTCAGTTGCGAAATTCTCATGCGCTTGGGTTTTGGTTGCAATTTTCGCAAAAACAACAACTTACATACAAATATAATGTCTTTTGCCCCAAAAAATGTTCAATTTTCTTGCAATGCTTCCACAATCTTGCGGCAAGCTTCCTCAATCTCTGCGATGGTAATGGTTAGCGGGGGCGACAATCGAAGACAATGAGGGGCAAAAAGAAACCAGTCTGAAAAGAGTCCTTTGTTTAACATCTTTTGAATACAAAGTTGCACAGAATCAAAGTTTTCCAATTCCACGGCCAACATCAATCCCTTACCGTGGATGGCTTTGATTCTGGGATGTTTCAGGCGATCCCTAAACATTTGTTCCTTGGAAAAGACGGAAGCAATGAGATTTTCGGATTTCAACACCGACAGTGCGGCAGAGCCAGCGGCGGCAACCACTGGATGTCCCCCGAAGGTTGTGATATGTCCGAGGATGGGTTGATTGGACAGGGTCAACATCAAGGCTCGATCAGCGACAAAAGCACCCATGGGCATTCCTCCGCCCAAGGCTTTTCCCAAAACCAAGACATCCGGAACCACACCGGTTTGTTCAAAGGCGAATAAGGTCCCTGTTCTTCCAAAACCTGTTTGAATTTCATCAAAAATCAAAAGACAACAATGGTCATCGCATTTTTTTCGAAGAGCCTGTAAAAAGGCAACATTGGATAATTGATCCCCACGCTCTGCTTGAACCACCTCTACAACCACACCGGCGATTTGCTCCCAGGGCAGGTGTTCAATGGAATCGATATCATTTTGGTTGATAAAATGTACGGACGGTAGCAACGGACGGTAGGCCTGACTGTAGTATTCGTTGCTCATCAAACTGAGTGGTCCTTGGGTACTTCCATGGTAGGCATCTGTAAGCGCTACAAAATCGGTTTTTCCCGTTACGCGTTTGGCCAATTTCATGGCCCCATCGATGGCTTCGGCACCGGAGTTTACGAAATAACAACAATTCAATGATTGGGGTAAACACTCAATTAGCTCTCTCGCATAATTGGATTGCGGTGTTTGAACCGTTTCCCCATACACCATCACATGCATAAATTCTGCGGCTTGTGCCTGTACAGCACGAACCACCTCGGGATGTTGATGCCCGATGTTACAAACCGAAATCCCCGCAATCAAATCCAGATACTTATTTCCATCAACATCAAACAGATAATTCCCCTCCGCACGGACCACATGCAAGGCCAGCGGATTCGGACTGGTTTGCGCCATGTTCTCTAAAAATGTTTGTCGGGCAAACGAATGCATGACACAAAGGTAGGCAACATTGAATGGACATAAAAAAACCCCGCCAAGGCGGGGTTTCTAAAGGTTTTGTTGAAAGTAGTATTAGATACCAGCGTTCAATTCAGCACCTGCTTTGAATTTTGCTACTTTCTTAGCAGCAATTTTGATTTCAGCACCAGTCTGTGGGTTGCGGCCAGTACGTGCATTGCGCTCGCTTACTGAAAAAGTTCCGAAACCTACCAAAATCACTTTGTCACCTTTTTTCAAGGCTTCAGCAGTAGCGGTGGTGAAGCTGTTCAATGCAGAAGCAGCTTGAGCTTTGGTGATGCCAGCATCGCTAGCCATTCTTCCAATTAAATCTGATTTGTTCATGATTATAAATTTAGTTTTTGTTAGTGTTCCAAAAGTAAACAAGGGATTTAGTTTGTCAAGTACTGCATTTCCACTAGCCTCATGAACTTTTACACGAGAAATTAACAATTTGAAAAAAAAGCAACGACCCTAAGCCTCAACTAATTGATTTACAGCGCGATAAAGAAAATCTCCCGGCTCACTTTTATTCCAAATAATTTTGGCAGAACTGTAGTAAACACGGCGCTTTTCCGCGATTTCCGTGAGTTTTGACAAGATTTCATCCTTATTACAACCCTGAAACAGTGGGCGCTGTGCCTCGTTTTCCGCAATTCGCTGCACCAAAACGTCAAAAGAAGTATTCAAAAACACGGTTAATCCCTGCGCTTTCATCCAATCCATGTTATTGTGAAAAGCCGCCGTACCGCCACCACAGCCAATAACCGTGCTGTTCATCGAGGCGGTTTCCCTGAGACATTGCGACTCCAATTCGCGGAATAATTCTTCTCCCATGGTCAGAAACATTTCGGCAATGCTCATTCCCACCTTGGCTTCGATATACGCATCCAAATCCAAAAAAGTCCATCCCAACTTTTGGGCAAGCCACTGTGCAGTGGTCGTTTTTCCGGAGGCTGGCAAACCAACTAAGTAGAGTTTATTCATAGCGTACACGAGGATCTATCCAAACATACAACCATTCTGTAATTGTGTGCAAAATGAAAAACACACAGGCTGTGAATAACACCGCCCCCATGACCACCGGAAAATCGGATTGTTGCAATGCCTCGATGGTTACTTTCCCTAATCCGCGCCACTGAAAAATGTATTCCGTAAAAAAAGAACCGGCCAATAAACTACTGAACCACCCGCCAACACTGGTAATTAACGGATTCAATGCGTTCGGCAATGCGTGTTTTAAGGTAGCCTGCCATTGCGACAATCCCTTCGCTTTGGCCGTGCGTACAAAATCTTGGGCAAGCATCTCAACCATGGTATTTCTTGTGAGTTGAATGAATACTGCCAACGGACGGATGCCCAAAGCCAAAGCCGGTAATATCATATTGCTCCAAACCCAAATCTTATGCTCACCGAGTTCATCCAACTCCCACAAGCTTCCCGTCATGGGCAACTGTGTATATTCATGCCATACAAATCCGAACAACCACGAAAAAAGCATCGCCGAGAAAAAACTGGGCATGGAAATACCCAAAGCAGACAGTCCCACAATGACGTGATCGACCCAAGTCCCCTGTTTCATGGCAGCCCACACCCCCAACGGTATTCCCAACATCAACGCAATCAACATGGCCGCCAACGCCAAAATCATCGTACCCACAAAGGCTTGAAACAACATCCCCCCCACAGGTTGCTTGGTTTGAAACGACGTACGTAAATAGGGCCACTTTAACCACCATTCTACGGAGCCAACCCCTACCGACACCCCCGACAAAAACCGCCGTTTCACCGATGTTGTGTCGTAACAGGAAACCGGCGATAAATCATTGATATAATATAAAGCCTGCAAATGAACGGGTTGGTCTAAACCCAATTCTGCTACAATGGCCTGTTTTGTTTTGGCATCAGCCCGTTGGGTGGTGAGCATCTCCTCCGCATTGGGCAACGCCTGAAATAAAATAAAAATAAATAGCACCAGTCCCAGTAGGACCGACAACAGAAAACCTGACTTCTTTAGGATTGCACTCATGATTTCTTCAAACGCGAAAGCATTTTCGCCAAGCCGGTCTTTTCTCCCATGGCTTTTTTCTTCAGCTTTTCAAGGGCTTTGACCGAGGGCAAATCCACGCCACTCCACTTGCCCAACACCACAGGTCCTTTCAATAGGTAAAGGGTTGGATTATAGCGCGCCATGGTGATCAGCATTTTCTGGTCTGCACTATACATCTTCATGGGCAATTCATACTTTTTCACAAACTCATTGGCAGGCGCTTGTGATACCGCACTCAATCCGTACACCCTCACCCCTTCTTTTTGCGCCCATTTCAGAATTTCTCTCAGCTCCACGATGTCCAACAAATTCGCCGACTCCAAATACGGAATCACATAAGCCAGTTGAAATTGACTCGTTTGTAAGAACGTGTCTTTCATGTCGGCCCCCGTTGCATCGTCATTGATCGCAAAATCATGAATCGGCGACTTATATCCCTCAATCACCAGTTTTCTTCTTTGCGATTTCAGATCATCATACTGATAACCCTCCTCCATTTTTTTCGCAAACTCCGATGTACTGCAGGTAATTGAATCGATACCGAAGTTTGTAGAGGGCTTATACAATACCCATGAAATTTCTATACTGTCCGATGACCGTTGTCCAGGCGGAACTTCGGTCATGATTTTCAAAATATTATTGCCCACTTTATACGGCAAAAAATCCCATACGGGAAGGTACCGGTAACAATATACCCCAAACCACAGGGTTAACACGGTGAGCACCCCCATCAACTTGATGCCGAAAGGCTTGGAGAACCAAGGCACATTGTGTTTCATGCCCGCGACCATCACGCACACCAATCCCAAAAGCACCAAATCCTTATAAAACGAGTGCCAAGGTTTGAGCTTGATAAAATCGCCGAAACAACCGCAGTCGGTTACTTTGTTAAAATAGGCACTATACCCCGTGAGAAATGTAAAAAACACAATCAACGCGGCCGTAATCCCTATGGTCCATCGGATGTTCCACCCGATAATCATCGCCAAGCCAAGCAACACTTCCAAGGCGCAGAAAAACACACTCAAATACAAACTGTAATCCTTGAGCCATTTGAAAAAATCGAAGAGGGCACCGTTGGGCTTGGCATAAGCTGAAACATCCAATGAAAAACTCTCTGAAACGGAGATGTCTGTCCAAGTAACGGCGGAGGAATCGCCCTTTGCCATTCCGTTCATTGGGGCTGGGAACGATAAACGACCCCCAATTTTGGGTTCGTTGATTAGGGTAGATGGCGGCAGCAATTCCGACCCTGGCGTTAACGCCATAAACTCAAAATCCAAAGCTCCCGAGGATGGCATTTTACCATCGATGGATGTCTCCGCCACCGAAGATCCGCCCCAGTTGCATCGAAGATTGACCTTTTTTACCACGGTCCCTGAATCACCCTCCTCTTCCACCCCGCGGGCCTCCAATACCATCTCTTTCTTGGTATCAAAACTGTATAGCACGGTTTTTTGGTCGATCAGTTTCTTCCCCCCACCATTCACCACCAACCGCATCGAATCTTGAGGCGTAGCCAAGTCTTGCGCAAACACATCGAAATACTCATTGAGCTTGATCCCAAAACCACTGGGATCATTCAACTTTACAAGACCGGAGAACACGAACAATGCACCGGTTAAAAATCTGGCAATTAAGTATGGAATTCTCATGGGCGATTTTCGTTGTGGCAAGATACAGCAAGCACGCAAGGAATGCAAAACAGAACCCATCGCAGCCCACAATTAGCCGATGGAATTTACCGCCAATAACGACTACAATCGAATCAACGCAAAGATGGCGTAATTGATAATGTCTTGATAGTTGGCATCGGCGCCTTCACTCACCGAGGTTTTCCCTTGGTTGTCCTCAATCTGTTTGATACGGGCGATTTTCACCAAAATCATGTCGGTAAAGCTACTGATTCGCATGTCACGCCAAACCTCACTGTAATCGGTATTCTTCAACAGCATCAAATCCCGAGTTTTCTCTGCCCACAAATCATAGACCCCTGCGATTTCTTCGATATCGGTTGGATCTTTTTGCAATTGAATAAAATGCAATTGAATCAACGCGATCAAACTGTAATTCACGATCCCCATGAACTCGCCCCGAATATCATCACCCACGGCATTTTTACCCGACTCCTCGATGTTGCGAATGCGTTGTGCCTTGATGTAAATCTGATCGGTGAGACTCGATGGACGAAACAACCGCCAAGAGGTACCGTAATCATCGTTTTTCTTGATAAAAACCTCTCTGCAGGCCGCTAAAACGGCGTTGTATTCTTGTTTCGTCTGGCTCATAAAAATGCGAAGATAATGGCTATATTGCAAATATGCAGTCGTTCCAAGATCTCTACGTCAAACTCAATCAGCAACAACAAGATGCAGTAAACGCCATCGAAGGTCCCGTGATGGTCATTGCAGGTCCGGGCACGGGCAAAACACAGATTTTGGCTACGCGCATTCTGAACATTCTCACCAAAACCGATTCACAACCACAGAATATCCTCTGTCTTACCTACACCGAAGCAGGCGCTACAGCCATGCAAAAACGCTTGAGTCAGTTCATGGGTGCAGATGCCTTCAAAATTCCCATTCATACCTTTCATGGGTTGTGCAATAAAATCATCCAAGAGCGACCTGAGAAATTCGCCCGCAAAGAGTTGCGCGTGATGGACGAACTAGACAAAATAGATTTAATCCAAGGAATTATAGAGTCGTTACCGGCCCAGTCATTACTCAAAAGCTACCAAGAAGATGCCCAATCCACCCGTCGCGACCTTTCTAAAGTATGGGATTTGATGCAATCAGAAGGCATTACTGCCGGTGATTTTCATGCGTGGATAGACGGGCTGCTGGAACCTGAGGCCTTTAAACTGGCCTTCCCCAATGCCGTGTACAAAGTAAATCGCGGCGAAAACAAAGCGGGTGATATCAAACCGGGCGAGTACGACAAATTCAAGAAAAATTGGTCGCGTGCCAAAGAGGCGGCGGATCTTTTCGACCGTTACAAATCGACCAAGGCTGCTGCGGGGTTGTACGAATTCTCCGACATGTTGGATTGGGTTGCCAATGCCTTTGACAGCGACGATGAACTGCTATTAGACCAACAAGAGCAATACCACTATGTTTTGGTGGACGAGTATCAAGATACCAGCGGTTTGCAAAACCGCATTTTACATCAACTGATCTCGTATTGGGGCGATGAACCCAATTGCTTTGTGGTGGGCGATGACGATCAAAGTGTGTATGCTTTTCAGGGGGCCAAAGTGAGCAACATGCTGGATTTTGCAAAGCGATACAACCGCACCCTCAAAACCATCGTATTGACTCAAAATTACCGCAGCACCCAACAAATTTTGGATGCCGCCAAACGGGTGGTCGACAACAACCAAATGCGATTGATTGCGCAGATTCCTGGGTTGAGCAAAACCCTTCTGGCCAGTGGCGACAACCAATCCTACCCTGCCATCACCCCCACGGTGCGATATTATGTGAACGAATTCCATGAGGCCGTTGGCATAGGCACAGCCATACAACAACTGATTGCATCAGGGGAAAAGCCCAATGAAATCGCTGTTTTATACCCCCTCAACAAACACGCCATTACTTTGTCGGACGCCTTTGAAATGATGAACATCCCATTCGTGATTCATCGCTCTGCCGACATCCTCAATGAAAACATCATCTTACATCTGCTCACTTGGCTGGAATATTTGTCATTGGAACTGGAACTGGCCAACAGCGGAGAGCACCTTATATATAAGTTGTTGATGAGCCCCTTGTACAATCTCAGCAGTTTTGAGGTAAATCAACTGTCCGTAGACATCTATCAACAGCGAAGTGCGGCGAACCGACAAGGGAATGCGTATTCTTGGCGACAGCATATCAGCGAGAAATTACAAGCCCCCGAGCAAACAGATTTGTTCGCAACGCCCCCAAGCATCGCGCTGAGAGAGCTCTGGAACAACATTGAAAATTGGCTAAAAGAGGCCAGTTGGATTACGGTGCCTGAATTGATTCAGCGATTGTACAGTGAAGGTGGTTATCTGGCCTTTGCCTTAAAGTCGCAAGATCAAGAATGGGTGTTGGAAGTCCTGCAGTCGTTTATGCAATTCTCGATTCGAATGAGCGAAAAAAATCCGTTTATGAAAATTTCAGAATTCCTGAGCATCGTGAAGAAAATGCAGAACAACAACGTAACCGTACCGCTAGAAAAACGCATCGGGACTGCAGAAGGCGTGCAATTTATCACGGCCCATTCCAGCAAAGGATTGGAATTCGACCATGTATTTGTGGTGCGATGTAATCGTCCAGAATGGGAAGACAGCGAAGCAGGCAAAATGCCTTTTAGCATCACCAAATTGTTACAAGGCAAAGAAATCAAATTATCAAACGACACCAGCGTAGAGGAAGACATTGAAGAACGCCGTCGCTTGTTTTACGTAGCCATCACCCGCGCCAAAAAATCGTTACACCTCAGCCATAATCAGAAAAAAATCACCCCCACCAAAGTGGCTGATACCCAACCGTCGAGCTTCTTATTCGAACTGAATTTGGACCTGCCAGAGCAGCCCAACACCCCAGACACGGCGCATTTACTGTTTGTTCAAGAGGCCTTGCTCAAACGAACTGCGACACCCAAACTCGATGTCGACCGGATGGATTGGGTGAGAAACCGAATCAACAACTTCAAATTCTCCCCTTCCACGCTTTACAGCATATTAGAATGCGGCTTAAAATTCTATTTCACCCGTGTTGTTCGGGTGCCCGATGCACCATCACCAGCAGCCGCTTTTGGTACGGCCATGCATGCCGCCATGAAACACTGGGTCGACTCCTGGACCAAAGAAAAGAAATGGCTCAATCTGCAAGAGGTTGTTCAGCAATTTGAACGCGAAATGTACCGACAGCGTCACGGGTTCAACGAAAAGCAATTTAAGCTTCGCATGCAACAAGGGAAAGACCTTTTGCCCCTGTATTACGAGGCGAGATCGGCAGAATTCCGCAATTACGAGGTGGTATTAACCGAAAAAAGCATCACTTCTGTTATTGAAGGCGTACACATCACAGGATTTTTGGACAAAATCGTATTCGATGGCAATCGCGCTACGGTCATCGACTACAAAACGGGCAAACCCGACAACTCCAAGAAAAAATCAGCCGCTCCGGGGCCAAGATCGGCCGATAAACTACCCAACCCATATTGGTTTCAACTGGGGGTTTATCAGTTGATGACTAACAATCAAGCTGGAAAGAGTTGGGACTGTAACATGGCGATGATTGACTGTGTGGAGAAGGACGAAAATGGGGATTTCCCACTGATAAAGTTGCATTTCACTGCGGAGGACAATGATAAAATTCGCCATTGGATTATACAGGCAAATGAGAAATTGACCTCATTGGACTTCATGAATGGCTGCGGAAAAGCCGGCTGCTACTGGTGTGGATTTGCCAAATCAACGGATCAGGTGGTGTTATTACCTACCGAAGATGAAGGCGATGAAGCCCGTTTAGGCGCTGATTAAACGGTTAAATTCAGTTTGCGACAAGCCTTTTCACAGCACAGTTCTTCGGCTTTTTTGCGGCTGTGATTTTCTTCGGTGAACCATGGTTCCTCTTCGATGTGCAAGGTTACCACATGCAATTCCATTTTGCCATTTTGTGCCACTTCATGCTGAAAACGGAAGGTCTTCTTTTGCTGCTGTGCCCACTTCATCACTAGCGCTTTGTGTGACACGGCCGTGGTCATCAACTTTTCAATGTCGAGATACTGTCCAACCAACCGATTCACAATAAAATCGCGGGCCGTTTTGAATCCTTTGTCGAGGTAGATTGCTCCAATCAACGCCTCCAGTGCATTCCCTCCGATGGTTTTCAGGGCGATTCTGTTTTGATGCAGGTCGCGCTTGATATCCATGATTTCCACCAGTCCCAATTTGCTTGCCAAATAGGCCAATTGCTCCCGGTTGACAATTCGGGTCCGCATTTCTGTTAGAAACCCTTCATTTTTTTTGGGAAATTGTTTGAATAGCAGTTCCGCCACCACAGCGTCGAGTACTGCATCACCCAAAAATTCTAATCGCTCGTTGTTGAGGATTTGCTCGTTGTTTTGATGATCAGACATAGAACTATGCCTGAGGGCTTCTTGGTAAATCCGCAGTTTCCCTGGTTTCACACCCGTCACCCGATACACTTGTTTCGACAGGTGACTGCTGTTAGAAAATCGCGAAAAAAGTTGAACCAAGGGGGAATTATTAACCTTCGAA
>Ga0255171_1000473_pt1 | contig 10999 bp, 13 predicted proteins | sample Atl_Yuk_RepB_8d_FD_183176 | JGI IMG/M metagenome (GOLD analysis project Ga0255171, IMG submission 183176) | Freshwater microbial communities from Altamaha River, Georgia, United States - Atl_Yuk_RepB_8d | ecosystem: Environmental > Aquatic > Freshwater > River | place: USA: Georgia | collected...
GCCGGCCTGATTTTGCTTGCCGCAGCACCTTGCACTGCGATGGTTTTTGTGTGGAGTCGACTAACCCATGGCGACCCGCTCTTCACACTCAGTCAGGTCGCGCTCAATGACTTGATTATGATATTTGCCTTTGCACCCATCGTCGCCCTACTGCTTGGCCTCTCCTCGATCACGGTTCCCTGGGATACATTGTTCATTTCGGTATTGCTCTATATTGTGATGCCGGTTTTCATTGCACAGGTGCTTCGGCGAAAACTGCTCAAGCTCGGCTCTGAAGCTCTTGAGCAAGCGTTGCGCATGATGGGCCCATGGTCGATACTTTCCTTGCTCGCAACATTGATTTTGCTCTTCGCCTTTCAGGGTAAGGCGATTCTTGAGCAGCCCTTGATCATCGTTCTATTGAGTATTCCGATCTTATTGCAAGTCGTATTCAATGCTGGATTCGCCTATTGGCTGAATCGCAAGTTTGGCGAGTCACATGCTATCGCTTGCCCCTCAGCGCTTATCGGTGCAAGTAATTTCTTTGAGTTGGCGGTGGCTGCAGCGATTAGCTTGTTTGGATTTGAATCAGGAGCAGCACTTGCCACGGTCGTCGGTGTTCTCATTGAGGTACCGCTGATGCTTGCGCTTGTTTATGGCGTGAATCGATCAAAGCGCTGGTACGAAAGGGCTGCTGCGTCGTAATTCGGGTATTGTTGGGGAGCCGCCATCAATTGGGAGAGTCGGTCAATAGGAAGCGGACGTCAATAAGGTGGCAATGCCCATAAACATACTTTGAGAGACGACTGCATGGCAGCGCCAAGGCCAATTGAGAAAGCTCAGGCAATTCAAGCGCGTATCTGGCAAGAGTTAGAGCGGGCAAGCCGCGATCGGCATCACGCGTGGCGCACTCCAGTGCTTGCATCGATTGACCTTGCTCAGCAGCCCAGCGCACGAACCGTTGTGTTGCGCGAAGTCAATCTTCAAGAAAAATGCTTTGAAATTTATTCGGATCGCAGGAGCCCGAAGATTGCCGAGCTCAAGCAGCATCCCGGTGCTTTGCTTCATTTCTGGAGCAAGCGTTTGCAATGGCAGTTGCGCGTTGCGGTGAAGGTCCATGTCTTGGAATCGGGCCCTGATGTCGAAAGCCGGTGGGATCGCCTGAAATTGACTGCGGCAGCGCGTGATTACTTGAGTCCTTACCCGCCGGGAAGCTTGATGGAGAAGTCAGCGGAGCCTTCGGCGGAGAAAATGGCCGAGCCTTCGGTGGCGAAGACAGCCGAGCCTTTGGTGGCGAAGGGTATTGAACGCGTAGAGGATCAGGAGATTGGGCACAATTTTTGCATCATCAAGGCCCACTTTATTGACATGGACTGGCTTGAGTTACACGCGGAAGGCCACCGACGCGCGCGGTTTTCTATTGACGAATGGCAGTGGTTGCTGCCTTAACAACGCACGAAATGCGCAAGATGACCTTGGTAAAGACAATATCGATATTGAAATTGTTGTCTACGGCCCCGGTATCCATATGCTTCGGATGGACGCGACGACCGCAACTCGTGTTACCCAGGCGATCCAATCGGGTATTTCGATTGTTGCCTGCGAGAACACGATGACGGCTCAAAAGATCAACAAAGCGGATATGCATGATGCGATTAGTTATGTCCCAGCTGGCGTTATTCAACTGATGAAACGACAGCAGCAGGGCTGGGCATATATTAGGCCTTAAGCCTTCGGGCTTGGAACAAAGCGCTGGCAGGCTTGTTACCTAATGCTGGTTATAAGGGGTCGCCCCTATAAGAATTTGCGAATTTTCAATGGCCTTGTAAATCGTTAGCCTTGTCACATCCAATTCACCGTCAGTGGATGTGTTATGAAAAACGAAAACGATAGCAATAGTCCTTTAGCCCGAATCTTTGGTGGTGCACTTATGCTTGCTGGTGCGGCGACACTCATGGTTTCTCCCATCATTGTTGGTAGCAACCCGATTCCTGAGGGCGTTCTTGTTTTTGGACTTGTGACGATGCTTGGTGGTTGGGTGCTCACCGTACTTGGGGTGAAAAAACCAGGCGCTGCTCATCAACCGAGCATGGGAGATTAGTCCCCAAGCATGGGATCCTAGTCCCTCCCGTTAGCTCGGTCCGTTCATCGTGCGACTGCGGTCCTTGCATTAATTGCCCGCCTAATTAGGCCTTGGTACGACTTTCCTGGGTAAGGCGGCGTTTCCTGTAACTTGTCGAAGCCTAGAATGCTCTCCATGCGTTTAAGCATGCGAGATCTTAGGCCTTTGTCAGGCAAGTGGCCACGAAGCGCTCCAATGTTCTGCGCCTGATGAACTGGGTTACTTGTGGCCGGAATGACGCAGGTAATTGCAGGGTGTGAGATTACCCATTTCAAAAAGTATTGGGCCCAGTTTTCGCAAGCAATTTCTTTTGCAAAGCTTGGCAAGGGTCTGCCTTGAACGAGGCTAAATAGCCTCGCCTTCTCAAATGGCATGTTGACTAGCACTGCTGTGCCCTTATCCATCGCCGCTGGAAGTATTCGATCCTCTGCTAAGCGCATCTGAATTGAGTTATGGACCTATACAAAATCCAGATCAATACGCTCCACATGACCTGCTAAAGCGGGAAAGTAAGGTATCTCGTGATGCGTTACGCCAACGTAACGAATCTTTCCCTCCTTTTTCCAATTCTTAAGAACAGGAACAATCTGATCAACATTGACAAGGTTATGCACCTGCATGAGATCGATCTTATCTCGCCAGAGTCTTTGCTGACTCTGTTCGAAACTACGTTTGGCGGGGCTGTCGTCGGATAAGAATTAACCAGTTGACCAAATTTTGTTACATATGAACATTTGTTCATTGATAGCCATTGAGCTTGCAAAATCACCGACGCTGATCTCCTCGGAGCCATAAAGCGGTGAGGTGTCAAACACTCTTGCGCCGTTTTCCCAAAATCGCTTGATGACCTCCGGGATATGGTTTCGGGGCGCACCAGGCAACAAGTCAACGGTGAGATAGGTACCTAAACCAATCGCTGGCAGACTCTCCCCGGTTCTTGGAATCTTGCGTGTGATGATCTCCTGGTTGGTTTGTGCGATTGCGGCACTTGTCTTGAACAAGAAACCCGAAACCGTGCTTGTTGCGACACTTGCACCGAGTGTTTTTACAAAGTCCCGGCGATCATTGGGTTGATTGAAAGTCATAGCTTGATCTCCAGTGTCAGCTGTATGATCTGTATCGTGGTAGTGAAGGAGGGGAGTACTTGTCCACGTAAAGAGCAATCCTCCGCTTAGCTTTCTATATTCATCTCGCGAATGACGGGTCTAAACTGATTCACTTGTCGCTTGAAGATATCGTCTTGCGCGGCTGCGCTTGAGCCCACAGGCTCAGCTCCCATCTCGATTAACTTTCGAGAAACCTCCGGATGCTTCACAGCTGCGGCTGCCTCCCGACTAAGCCTTTCAACGATCTCTCGAGGGGTTTTGGCGGGCACAAACAAGCCATTCCAGCCCTCTAACTCTAGATTTGGAAAGCCAAGCTCCCTGACCGTTGGCACCATCGGCAGCGAGGTGACTCTTGTTGATGCGGTTGTCGCAAGCGCCTTAAGCGTGCCAGCCTTGATTTCCGCCATGGAGGTTGACAATTGATCGCCACCAACTTGTATACGCCCAGCGAGAAGTTCATGTTTAAGTGGTGCTGCACCCTGAACGGAACGTGTTGCATCGCGACTTGAGCCTCCTTTTTAAAGGCCTCCCCTTGAACATGCATCGCTGACCCAGGGCCCGTTGAACCGTAGTTGTAATCGAGCTTCTGTGTGCGAAGTAGCTGAGCGAGCTCGCGAAGATCGCGGGCTTGAACGCTTGGGTGAGCGGTCCACATAAAAGGCACAAATACTGAAATCGATACACCAATAAGATCGGTATCAACATTGAATGGGGATCGTCCGGCGAGCGTTTGCGCAACGGAGGTCATGGGATTGTCGTCTTTGCATGGTCATCGAAGTCTCCTCAAGTGACCTCGGAAAGCTACCATCGAAGGCAATTCTTCACATGTGGATTCTTGATCCTGTAATTCCGGTTTTCTTCGTTAAATCTTTGAAACTTTAGGGTCAGTAAGCGCTTTGCGCATTTGCGCGAGGGTCTTCTCTACCTGCTGCAAGAAGTCCTCACCTGATATCGCTGAATGAAGCTGGATTCGAACAGCTTTCTCCGACTCAGCTCCGATCGGCATGATGTTTTGGTGACGAGATCCAGATTCAATAAGTGCTTCAATGCGGCTTAAGATCGCCGAAAGTTGCCTTTGCTTTTCGGGCGATAAAAGAAACATCATGAATCTAAGATAACTCCTTAACTCGTCACGTGCCTGAGTTAGCCTAGCGACCGAATCCTGACGCTTCTGCGAAGCGCTCGTCAAGCCTTTGAGTGTTTCGAGGCCAGACTGGAGCGCAGCAACATCATTCTTTGCTCGGATTTGTCGTGAGTTGGTCTGCATGGCTTTGCTCATGCTGGTGCTGGCGATCATTATTTCTTTACCTCTTGGCTAATAGCCGAATTACGGCTATCAGAGTGGCAGCAAATAGTGTTGCTATAAAAAAGAAAAGTTTCAATGAGTTGACTGGCATTAGCTCGCGCTAACCGGTCGATGCTTTGCCGCACAGGCTACGCAGAGCCAGCGTCGCGTGATGCCGCCTTGAAGAATCATCCACATGCCACCATCGGCATTTTTTGGGCCCAGGCAGTAAGTACACCAACGGGTACCCTCCATCGATGGCGTATCAGCGAGCTCAAGTGTGCTTCCGAAGGGCATACTAACCGTCTTCCTAATGGGTGCATCGATAAGGGTTGGAGCAGGCCTTGCTCGCTTTGGCGGGGACGGCTTTTGTTTCATCATGAAATCCGATAAAAAGAACATTATGAATTGTGAAATTTTGGACTTCTTTGGCTCCTGAAAATGCCGGTTGGGCTGTGGCGGGATGATTGAAAAGAAAAGAGTCAAAAATTTCGGCATACTTTGCGCTCTAGACAATCACCAAGTGCTCTAAGAGGGCCTTCTAATCGTGCCGCTTCAGACTACGACGCTGAGACTACGCTCTTTTGATGCTACTTGGGAATAATTCAAGCGATTTGATGACGTGAATGGAAAATTTTGATGTTGCATCATATTTCCCTCGGATCCTTGGACATTGACCGAGCGGCGCTGTTTTACGATGCAGTGCTATTTCCGCTTGGCTATGTACGGGTTTGGAGTGACTTGGACGCTGCTCTTGACAGAAAGGCCATCGGTTATGGGCCACCTGGATCGGGCGATAAACTTGCGATCAAGCAAGTCCATGAACCCATCATGAGATCGCCAGGCTTCCATCTCGCTTTTGCTTCACCGAGCAGGCAAGCAGTGATTGATTTTTACGAGGCTGCAATGGCCACTGGTGGCATGGATGGCGGACCTCCGGGTCTACGCCTTCACTATGGGCCAAACTATTACGCCGCTTTTGTGATCGATCCCGATGGCCATCACTTAGAAGCGGTTTGCACGAATAGCGAGTAAGCTTAAACATGACAACAGCAAATGAAGCATTGACTGAGGCGAGCTTGCCGCCGGCATTGCGCAGGTGGCATGAGGTGGTTGTGTCGCGTGACCCGTTGGTGCTCCATGATTTGTTACATCATGATGTCGTCTTTCATTCGCCAGTGGTTCACACCCCGCAAATTGGTCGAGCCATTTGTTTCCAGTACCTCATGGGAGCGATGACGGTATTAAACACGAATCAGTTCAAGTACCTTCGAGAGATTGTGGGGCAGCGAGAGGCACTTTTAGAGTTTGCCACTGAGATTGAAGGTATCCAGATTAATGGTATCGACCTGATCAGCTGGGATTGCAATCATCAGATCACCGATTTCAAGGTCATGCTGCGACCGCTGAAGGCGGTTAATCTGGTACATCAAAAAATGGGTATCATGCTGCAAAAGATTGCTGAGCGAAGCTAGGCGTTTTGCCATCTTCATGCATTTGGGGTAGTCGACATAAGGCTCCAATGGTTATCCAATACCATCGGTTCGGGCCAAGGCAGCAGCTGCGCTTGCTTCGGCTGCCACCTTGCTACACCCCACGCGCATGCCAAATACACGTTGGTGCTTTTGGCATCCTTGCAAAGTGCGTAGGGCTCTTCAATCGTTGCAATGATGCTTAGGCTTTGGTCTGAATTCGGCCGCCACCAGAGCATTTTCCGCGCCCGATTGCTTGAAACACAAAAGCCCCCGTCCGGCGCTGCGCTTATATCGGCGCCGTAGCCTAGAGCGTCGGTTCCTGTCGATATAACGTCAAGACGATCGTCACGGAAAATCGCAAGGCTTGGCGCGAGCCTTCTTGTCTCGAGGCTGTCGTGTTCGGCTTGCATCGCTATACCAATGAGCACTTGATGGGGTGATGAAGCAGTATGTGCTACCTCGCTCAACGCAAGATGACGCATCGACAGTCGGCGATCGGCTAAAGACCACTCGCCGATAACCGCACCGCTTTGCGCATCCATACAACTCAGCTTGGATTGCATAGACGCAAGATCAAGCTTTTGATCCATCGCACCTCGGCGAATTCCGCCATGCGCAATCCAAAGTCGCCCATGCCGATCAAGCAAAACATGGTGAGGCTCAATACCATTCGTGGGCCAGCGCTCAAGCACTTCGAATCGCCTGGCATCCCTAACAGCGAGGTAACCGCGCTGGTCATGAACCGAGGTCTCAGTGGTGTAGATTACAGAGCGATCTGCGCAAATGGCAGCATGGCCATTAAACACGAAGCCATTGTCAGCATTAATGTAGCGTTCACTCGAGCCTCTCCAATGCATCAGCCATCGACCAGGACGCAGCCCCATCGCAATCACGCTGCCATCAGCAAGCTGATTAAGACCGTGTGGGCGTCCATTTAGTTTCACGCGTTCAAGGATTCGGCATCGCTCTGCCTGCCAGTCGGCGTGGATAAGCCCAAGATAGTGGTCACTATCCTTTCTCGGGCTGCGCCATGAGGCAAGGAATGTCGATGATAGTGCCGCAAGATGCGCCGATTTCGAAGTTTCGGGCGTATCGGTTAAGGGTTCTGCCTGCTCGTGTGCACTCAACTGCATCATTTGGGCGAGTGCTGCGTTAGTTGATTGAAGTGCACCTGTTGCGGAAATGAAAAGTGGTATACCGCGCTGAAAGGCCTGCGCAAACCATTGACGTCGCTTGATTGATTTCATATCGGATTAGAAGTTATAGCTTGCGCTTAGCTGAAGCGTCCGTGGTCTTCCAGGCACATAGTGGCCGCGGTAGAGGAGGTCGGCATAGTGTTTGTTCGTAAGATTGACCAGGTTGAGTTTGTAAGCCCAAGGTCCTTCGATGATTTCAGCCATGACGTCGATAGTTACGAAGCCTGGTGCTTGAATCGTTGAGCTCTGCGCTAGACCCACCGGTCGATCACTGCTGCGATAATTAAGGCCAGCTCCTAGGTGCACATCACTTCGGGGCTTAAGACTGCTCCAAAGACTTGCACTATGACGCGGCGTGAGTCCTGGTCTTGCACCAATGGGCTCCGTGCCCGCCGCACCACTTGAAGCATCGACTTTTGCCGTGGGAATGTAAGCATAAGATAGATACATTTCCCAGGACGGATTGATCCTGCCAGCTGCATCGAATTCGATGCCAGCTGCGTGCCGCTCACCAGACAGCACGTAGTTACAAGCATTGACAGTGTCGGCGTCACGGTTTCGTTCGTTGTATTTGGTGGTGTGAAAGAAGGCAAAGCGGGTACTTAATTGACCCTCAAGATGTTCGAACTTGCCGCCCAACTCGATATTTCGGCTCGATTCGGGTGCCGTGTTAACAGTGCCTGCGTCATACTGATAGGTGTCACCAGACGTGTTGAACGAGGTACCGTAAGAAAGATGCCAGGAGCTTTGTTCGCTCGGTTGATATAACAGACCGCTGCGCTTACTCCACAGGGCGTCATGTCGGCCAAGGCTGGCATTGGCTTGTACGGTACAAGGGTTGCTTGCTGAAGTGGCGCTTGGCCTTACGAGGTTTCGATAATCACCGCTCAATTGGTCGAATCGAAGCCCCCCAAGTAGTTTCCAGCTTTCAGAAAGGTTGAGAAGATTTTGTGCGTAGGCGCCAAAGGCCTTTGCATGGAAGCGACGCGTAAGCGTTAGTGCGCGGGAAGCCTCATCAACGCCTAAGCCATCATTGGGGCTGCCTACAGTCGTTCTCGGTTTTGCAGCAATGGCGCTTGCTGTGCGATTTTCAAAATCCTCAATGGCCATGTCGATCCCGGCTTGTACCTTATGCTTGAGGCTCCACCAGTGGTGCTCGGCTGCGTAGTCCGATTGAAGATATGCCGTGCGCATGTCCATGATCTTGACGTTATTGCCTCGTGTGAGCACGGTTGCCGGCGAGAAGGTATCGACATCGACGGCTAAGTTATTGACTTGCTGATTAGCTGGAGCAAAGCGAACGGCGCTTGCTCGCTGATCGCGGTCGTACTGAGCGAGGCGAAGCGCAGTTCGCCACTCGGCCTGACCGCTCATGCGATGAATATGGAGTACCGAGGCTTGCCTTGTGCCAGTCCGGTTGTAGTCACTTGCAGCGCCATAATAATTTTTCGGATCAGTCGGCCAAAGTAAATTGCCTGAGCTATTCTTGCTTGGCGACAGCCAGGGTAAACCGTAATGAATCCCATTATTGTTATCTAAAGCGTAGCCTTGAAAGATCCATTCATTCGTAGTACCGATATCAATGGCATAGCTGAATGCCACGCCTGCTTTATCGGTTTTGAGGCCATCGCGGTCACCGAGCGTCCTCATGAGGTTGAGACGCAAGGCTTGATCGCGCGCGATCACATGGTTGAGATCCGCAGTGAATCGTCGATAGTCGCCGCTGCCAATTGTTAGATCGGCCGACTTACGCGAAAAGCTCAAAGGTATCTTACTGACCTGATTGACAGCACCGCCTGTCGAGCCCCTGCCAAAAAGCATGGAGGCTGAACCGCGCAGTATCTCGAGACGATCCCAATTGAAACTATCACGTTCATAAAACGCTGGGTCGCGCATGCTGTCGATAAAAATGTCGCCCGTGGATTGCAATGAGAATCCCCGTATCCTGATATCTTCCTCAGAGCCCTCAGCCGCTTGAAAACTCACACCAGCACTTTGCTTTAGTGCTTCCTTTAGTGTGTCGAGATTGCGGTCATCGAGAAGCTTCTCGGTAATAACGGTCAGTGACTGAGGGATGTCCCGAAGCTCCATCAGCCTTTTGCCGATGCGTGTGGTGTTCGCCTTTAGTGCTGATTTTCCCTCCTCGAACTCGCGCTTTGCATGGACTTCAACGCTTGCTTCCGCTTGCTTGAGCTGGGCGTTAGCCGCGGAATGACCGATCAGGCTAAAGCCAATGAGCCAGTAGCGAATGGACGTACCGAGAGGCTTGTGCGACCTGGGAAGTTCTTATATGGATGCCTCCCGGAGATCAAGTGATTTCGGCATGGTGACTAATAGGTAAAGGCTGCAGTCTTATATCCGGCCTGTGTGTGCAGACCGATCAGTCTGCTGGCCCTGATGGAATTCGCTGATGAGGTCCTTATCTGATTTTCGAACAATCACGTTCTTATTCCCTACCAGGTCTTCCTCATCCCGGTCCTACCTGTTTGCCATCATGCGTTGGTCGCTTGCGCTCCTTGGAGAAATGGGTTGTTAAACGGTGTTTTGATTACGGGTCGCTCAAATAGCAGCGGCAAACGCTGCCCCGTCGTAGCGTTTGCCAGTGGCCAGCACGGCCCAGATGGTTCGCGCCAATTTATTCGCAATCGCCGCAATGACCACACTGTAAGGTCGGCGCGCGATCAGTCCAGCGACCCAGTCAGAGTATGTGCGCCGAGCGATGATGGCGCGCGCGCCATGCATCAACAAGGTACGCAAATAGGCATCGCCGCGCTTGGAGATGCCCAATTGCCGTATTCGTCCTCCTGTGCCTGTCTGCCTCGGCACCAACCCCAACCAGGCAGCAAATTCTCGCCCCGTCTTGAAGCTTGCCGGATCCCCCATCGTAGCAACTGCAGCTGTCGCAGTCATCAATCCAACACCTGGGATATCCGAGATCATTTGGCAGGTCGGTGTTTCGGCCAGTGCTCGCTTAAGTCGCCCCTCGATCAGTGCGATTTCATTGTCCAGACTTTGCACTCGCGCCCACTGTTCCCGCAGTGTCTCAATCAAGATTCCCGGCAATTGCTTGTCAAGGGTCGCCATGACGGTCGGAAACGCTTTGCGCAAAGCCAGGTAGCTTTCAGGCAGGGGATGGCCGAACTCCAACAACAGTCCCCGAATGGCGTTCGTTTGCATATGCCTGAATTTAAGCAGTTGAGCTCGCATTCGATGCAAGGCCAGAATGCTTTGCTGATATTCGGTCTTGATCGCAACGGTCTTCATTTCGGGTTGCTGCACCGCCGTCCAAATAGCGCGAGCATCCGCTGCATCCGTCTTGTTGCGCAGCACAAACGGTCGCACTGCTTTGGCAGGGAGCAATCTGACGGTATGACCCAGTTGCTGCAACTGGCGCGCCCACCAATGGGCTCCACCACACGCCTCCATCGCCACCAGTGCTGGCGTACGCCGCGCGAAGTAAGGCAAGACTTCGTTGCGTCGCAGCTTGATGCGTTCGATTTCTCCCGTCTGGCGATCGACGCAGTGCAGTTGAAAGACGTTCTTCGCGATATCCATTCCAATTACGCTAAGCTCCATTTTGGACCCTCCTGTTCAAGTGGTTTGACTCAACATCCCCACTTTGGCACATCGATGCCGTTGCAGCGAGGGTCCTCTCTTGCTGAAGACGCTTTCGCTTGGCACCCCGTTGCCGGGGGGAGGCATCCATACCATCTGATTTAGACATGTATTAGCTCAATTGATAGCATTAGGTATTTAATACGACATAGGAATTATTCTTATTTAATACTTACTTTCTTGTCAACAGGAATAATTCCTAAATAAGAGTTTTATAGGTT
>Ga0255171_1000474_pt1 | contig 10996 bp, 14 predicted proteins | sample Atl_Yuk_RepB_8d_FD_183176 | JGI IMG/M metagenome (GOLD analysis project Ga0255171, IMG submission 183176) | Freshwater microbial communities from Altamaha River, Georgia, United States - Atl_Yuk_RepB_8d | ecosystem: Environmental > Aquatic > Freshwater > River | place: USA: Georgia | collected...
CCGCTGGTCTGTCACGCTCGGTCATCCGGTCACCCCGGCCCAGGTCGTGCTGTGCATGCTGGACCTCAAGCTGGCCCGGCTGCAGAGGGATCCCGGCCACCAGGACAGCATGGTCGACGTGATCGGCTATGCGGCGCTGCTGAACGAGGTGACGCGATGAGGTGGGCACCACGAGGCTTCGGCGGCGAGCGCCAGCCGCCTGAGGACATCAAGCGGCAGGGTTGGCAGGCGCAGCGCGTGCTGGTCGTCGATGCCGACGACGAACGTCTAACCTGGCCCGAGCGCGAGTTGATCCGCCAGCTCGGCGAGAAGCTCTACGGCAACAGGCCGAAGCGACCGGAGACGCGACATGGCTGACTGGACGCCAGAGATGGTCGAGGAGCGGTTGATCGAGGCCGCTGCAGTTCTGCGGCGGCTTCCCGCGCAACGGGGGCAGGGTTACTTCAGCACCTGGCCGCAGATGTTCGTCGAGTTCTCGGACCTGGTCGGGCAGACACCGGAGCCGATGCGGTTGCCGCCACCGTCGGCGGCCGCGATCGACCGCATGGAGCAGGCGTTGCAATGGTTTACTTGGCTCGAGCCTTTGGACTCTAAGATCGTCTGGCTGCGGGCCCGCGGCATGCGCTGGAAAGATGTCTGCTGGCGGGTGGGATTGGCCCGCGCCGCCGCGCACGAGCACTGGCTCTACGCGCTCTGTGTCATCGCGTGGCGGCTGAACGGCCGAGGCGGACTAGGGCACCTGGGGCGGCGCGCAGCGATCGCGCGTTTCCGCTGTGGAGCCGTAAGCGGTCATCTCGCGTAGCAGGCCAGAATTCCGAGAAGGGCCAATAAGCGACATGAATGGGCCACGCCGGCCGTGTCATTGCCCAGCTTCATAAGCCCCTCTACAATCCGAGTTCGAAAGAAACAACGATCAACGTGAGCTACCAAGAAATCGTACTTAAGCGGGACGGGTACCGGTGCCGCCAATGCGGTGTCGTTTGTCGGCGTGGCGAAGCCGACGTCCATCACCTCATACCTAGATCGGCTGGAGGTTCTGACGACCCGAGCAACCTCGTAACCTTGTGCGATGGGTGCCACGCGGCGTTCCACCCGAACCTTCAGGTCAAGCTTTCAAGGCGTTTTATCGAGAAATGGGCGTTGAGACTCGCTAGATGGTTAGATCGGGAGGGTGAACTTTCGGAAGCCGCAGGCAATCTAACACCAGCGCTGCGGCTCTTTGGTTTAGAACGGTTCCGCGACGGCCAGTTACCCGTGGTTCTAGCGGCACTTGCCGGCCGCTCTGTGCTCCTCGTCAGTCCAACGGGCTCAGGAAAGTCATTGTGCTTTCAACTTCCAACGATCTTGCGGCCCGGCACTGCCTACGTGGTTTCGCCACTCAAAGCATTGATGAATGACCAAGTCTCTGAACTGCAGCGCAAGAAGCTTCCCGGAACATTCATCAATGGCGACCTGGACAAAAGTGAGAAGGCAGCGCGTTATGACCTGCTGGAGAGGAATGCCTTCAAGTTTCTGTACTGTGCGCCGGAGCGGTTCTCCGTTCGCGATCAAAAAGAGGTCGCGCGGCTAAAGGGTATGCGGCCCAATTTTCTAGTGGTGGACGAGGCGCATTGCATTGACCGGTGGGGCGACGATTTTCGCCCTGACTATGGACGTCTGGCGGAGGTCAGAGAGGCCCTTGGGAGCCCACCGGTGCTGGCGTTCACTGCAACGGCAGGCGTCGAAGCCCAGCAAAGGATAATAAATTCCCTCGGCATACCGGATGCCGAAGTTATAGTTCAGGGAGTGGATCGCCCAAACATCGGACTCATGCGCCTACCCGTGAACGAACAAGAGCGCGCCTTCGTCGTCTCCGAGCTTCTTGATCTAAAACTGCCCGGCAAGACCATGATCTTCGTACCCTCGATACGTCAGGGAGAAGAGCTGCGAGTGAAGCTAAAGGAACTCGGACACGAGCTACCCTTTTACCACGGGCAAATTCAGCCGCCGTACAAGCGCGAGGGCTTGTTGAAGCAGTTTACTGGCGAACAACAACCCGAGGTCTTGCAGATTATTTGTACGAATGCTTTCGGCATGGGCCTAGATGTACCGAACGTACGTCTCGTCGTACACTACCAGCAACCGGCATCTGTAGAAGACTACTTGCAGGAATTCGGGCGAGCGGGGCGCGATGGGCAAGCAAGCCTGGCCGTTCTTCTTGTTGGCAATGAAGACGCTGGCCTTCCCAAGTACATGGCGCGCAAGACTATCGAGTCAGCGAAGCTTGCTTCGGAGGACGCCGCCCGCCGGTTGGCTGCCAAGTTCGCCAGCATTGACACCATGCAGGCGATGGCGCGGGAAAGGGGGCGATGCTTTCGCAAGGCACTGCTGGGCTACTTTGAAGGTGGCAAGGCCAAGGCGCGGTCCTCGCTGGTGATGAGGATTGTCGCTTGGTTGTTTTCCTCGCAGACCAAGGTAAAGCGAATCCCGTATTGCTGCGACTACTGCAACAACGTCACCTTGGCGAATTTTGAGACGAAGGCCCTAGAGGTGCTGCGAACGGTGCCATAAGGACCGCGTGAAGCACATCGGCCGGTGCCGCCCCAGAAAACTTCATGTGCAGACACTTTTCGCTCAGACAACTTCAACGTTCCAGGCTAGGTTTTCTGCCATGCTCGCGACAGGCGCGCGTGGCGGGCACGGCGCACAACACGAACGACAAACCGGCGACCACGTCGTGACGCGGCCGCCGGCTGATTGATCGCGTTGCCTCGTCGGCGGCAGGACTATCCTGGCGCCTCCCGCCACCGTCTCCAGTCATTAGGATCGTTGTCGTCCCAGCCGCCCTCCGGCGACAGCCAGATGCGGCCGTCGTAGGAAATCCGGGCGACCACCTGATTGCCGTTGAACACGCACGGTGATGGGAAATTCCTGCCGCCGAGGTTGTGGCGCTCGATGTAGCCGCGCGCGGCTTCGGCAGCCTGTTGCAGCGTATCGACCATGATCCCCTCAGTCGGGGACATCGGCTGATACGGGTCTTGGCCGAAGTCCGGGTTGCCGACGGATCGCAGGATGATTCGGTACATCGGGTGCTACTCGATGACGCGATAGACGCGGCCGCGCAGATCGACCTTCTCGGACTCGATACGGAGTCCGAGCTTCTTCTTCAGGGCCCCGGCAATCGCGCCCCGGACTGTGTGCGATTGCCACGTCAGCGCTTCGACGACCTCGGCAATGGTGGCCCCCTCGGGCCGCTTCAGCATGGCGATCAGCTGCGACTGCTTGCTCTCGGGGCGAGGCGTGGCGGTCTTCGTGGCGGCGGCCTTGGTCCGGGTGACGTGCTTGGGGACGTTCTTGGTCGTTGGCTGCTTGCGGGTGGTCTTCGACATGGTGGCTGCTCCTCTGTTAGCCGCGACCGTCGCGGCTCCTACTGACCGGAGCCCCGCCAGCCTGAGCCGGTCGGGGCTGGGGAGCGTGGTCAACCGCTACTCGACGTACTCGCCTTCCCTGAAGGCGCTGTCGGTGATGCGCTTCAGTAGCTCGGCGTAGTGGGCGAGGGTGCCGACGTGACCCCAGTCGACATCGTCCGGAGCCACGTTGAAGTGGTCGTCGCTCAGTGCCGTGAGGCGCGCGATCATCGTGTCGATCTCGATCTTCTTGGCGATGTAGGCGTCGAGGGCTGTGCGGCGCATGTCGGTCTCCGTCGTTGGTGACCACATAAGCCCTTCGTTCGAGGCACGAGCCAAGCGAACATGCCGATCATCGAATGGCTTTCTGCGGAGCATCACGATCATGGGATTACAGGCGCTGCGACCGCGCGTGGCGACGCTCAGCCTGCAGACGGTGGCGTTACCGCCGAAGGTCGCGGACCCGTTCTACTCGTCGACCGCGTGGATCGCGCTTCGTGATCGTGTGCGCCGTGAGGCACGAGGACGATGCCAGGTGGAAGGCTGCATGCAACGCGGCGCCATCGTCGACCACATCGTCGAGTTGAAGGATGGCGGCGCGCCGCTGGAGCGGAGCAACACAATGTTGATGTGCATGTCGCATCATGGAGCAAAGACTGCTGCAGAGCGCGCGAAGCGAACGGCGCGGAGGCCGGGGGGCCTCTGATCCTTGGGGCCTGTGGGGCCGGCTGCCGGCGTGGGGCTCACGCAGAGAGTTTTTCCCGTCCGCCAATACCGCCAGGAATTCGCCCGTCCGGGGCCTCGACCTGAAAGGGGACAATGACCGCCAAGAGGGCGACAAGCCGCCGTGCCGACGCAGAATCCGGCGCGGTCGCCGCGACTGAGGCCAGGTGGCCGGCCGACGCCGTCGAACGCCGGCCTGTGGCTGCACTGGTGCCGTTTGCGCGGAACGCCAGGACCCACTCCGACGAGCAGGTCGCCCAGATCGCGGCGTCGATCCGGGAATGGGGCTGGACGGTGCCGGTGTTGATTGACGAGGTGGGCACCATCATCGCTGGCCACGGCCGGGTCATGGCAGCCCAGCGGCTGGGCCTCACCGAGATCCCGGTCATGGTTGCGGCCGGTTGGTCGGACGCGAAGCGGCGGGCCTATGTCATCGCCGACAACAAGCTGGCGCTGAACGCCGGCTGGGATGAGCAACTGCTGCGGCTCGAGCTCGGAGAGCTCAAGGGTCTGGGCGTCGACCTAGGCCTGACTGGCTTCGGCGAACTCGAGTTGGATGGCTTGTTGACCGGCGACGACGACGGTCCAGATCCGGATATTGCGCCCGAGCTGCCTGTCGAACCGATCAGCAGGCCCGGCGACCTCTGGATCTGCGGCGAACACCGTGTGCTGTGCGGCGACGCGACATTACGGGCCGATGTCGATCGGCTGCTCGATGGCGAGCTGGCCGACATGGCGTTTACGGACCCGCCGTACAACGTGAACTACGCCAACTCAGCCAAGGACAAGCTTCGGGGCAAGAACCGTCCGATCCTGAACGATGCGCTGGGCGAGGGTTTCGAGGCTCTTCTCCACGCCGCCAGCGCCAACATGCTGGCCGTCACCAAGGGCGCGATCTACATCTGCATGTCGTCGTCGGAACTCGACACACTGCAGAAGGCCTTCCGCGAGGCCGGTGGCAAGTGGTCGACCTTCGTGATCTGGGCCAAGAACACGTTTACGCTCGGGCGCGCCGACTATCAGCGTCAGTATGAGCCGATCCTCTATGGCTGGAAGGATGGCGCCGAGCACTATTGGTGCGGTGCGCGGGATCAGGGAGACGTCTGGTTCTTCGACAAGCCGGTGAAGAACGACCTGCATCCCACCATGAAGCCGGTGGCGCTGGTCGAACGTGCCATCAGGAACTCTTCGAAGAGCCGGGACATCGTACTGGATCCCTTCGGTGGCTCCGGCACGACGATGATCGCAGCGGAGCGGACGGGCCGGCGGGCGCGGCTTATGGAGCTAGATCCGCGGTACGTTGATGTGATCGTGGAGCGCTGGCAGGGGACAACCGGACAGCGTGCCTGTCACGTCTTGACGGATGATTGATTTCTGCGCCCTAAGCGGTTTGACGCTTGCGTTCCACGTTCTTCGTGGCGCCCCGGACTAATGGTCGGGCTGCATAGGGAAGGCAGGCGCCAAAAATATTACGGGCCAGTTCGCTACTTGGAGAACGCCGGTCTAGACTCAGTGCTTTGTAAGCGCCAACGCCCTTGCTTGCATCGCCATGTGTCCGCGAGGCTGCTTTGCACGAGGCTCGAAGCCGCCTGGTGACGAAGGTCTGGACGACTGCTCACCCACTTTATAACAACGTCCCGCATCTGGCCGGCTGTTACCTCATTCGGTACACAGACAAATTTTTGAGGCATTTTTGAACTCTGTATTGAGTCAATCATGTCCCATGCGCCTTTGATGTAGGATATGCAGAGTCCTTCCCATTCCGGAGTCATGCACCACTTGTGAAGCTCATTGCCATCCACGAATGCCCACTGCGCACTCGCCGGCGCGGTCAACGATAGGCTCGCCAAAGCGGCTATTTTCGTCAGGATTCGCATTGTCGATTTCTCTAAGTGTGAAACTACTGTCGACAAATATTCTCTTCACAACCGGCCCTTGCTGCCGGTTTGGTGAAATGGGTTGTTGGGTCAGGTGCCGATCTTCCGCTCCAGTTTCCGTGGCCGTAGACCTTGCAGTTGTCGACTAGGTAGTCCTGCGACGAGTTGAACCCGACTTCCGTTTCTTGTTCGACTTGGCAATTGCCGCCTCGGCACTCGCAGCGCCAAGTGCTTTGACCGTCTCAAAAATTCGCTTCCGCACCTTGGGCTCGCGGATTTTGTAGTAGGCGCGCACCAGTTCGAGGGTCTCGCGTTTGATTAGCGGATCGCGCTCATGTTCGAAAGGTGTCGCCTCCTTGCGAGCGCTCTTGCCTCTACCCTCAAGGTGTCCCGCAACAGCTTTGGCCGGCAGTTCATCGAAAAAGAAAGAGGCAGTCACGTCCAGCACCTTGGCGAACTCGACCAACCGGCTCGCGCTGATTCGGTTGGAGCCACGTTCATATTTTTGGACTTGCTGGAAAGTAAGATCTACGGCATTGCCGAGATCGGCCTGACTCATGCCAAGCAACGCTCTGCGTTGACGCAGTCGCGCGCCGACGTGAACATCTACGGGATGAAATGGCATCAAGCGTCCTCCGCCGACGAATCACTACTTTCGTAGGCGGCAGATTGCAGGGTGATGGTTTCCGCCTCCGTGGCGTCAGCCTGAGGGATTGCTTCCGGAGACGCGAGGACAAATAGTGCCACAATGAAGATTTCCAGCGTCGAGCGTTGCTTTCAGACGAGAGGCGAGCGCCGGTGCTACATTTTCAGTGCTGCGACAGCAGCTGATTTGGCTCATCAAAAATTCTATAGACAAGGATCAGCAAGTGACGAGTCCCCGCGTCGGCCGGCCCGCGCACGCGCCGACCGACGAAACCCGCAACCTCGTGGAATCGCTCGCGGGCTTCGGCATCCCCCAGGACGAGATCGCCCGCCTGGTCGGCATCGACCCGAAGACGCTCCGGTTCCACTACGCCGACCAGATCGAACTGGGAGGCATCAAGGCTACGGCCAAGGTGGCACAGAACCTGTTCACCATGGCGTGCAAGCCGACACGGGAAGGCTTGTCGGCGGCGATCTTCTGGTTGAAGGTGCGCGCCGGCTGGTCGGAGTACGCACCGAAGCGCGTGGAAGAGCCTCTGGGCAAGAAGGAAGCTGCCGAGCGCGATGCGCTTACGGCGGGCGAGGGGAACGAGTGGGGCCAGCTGGTCAACTGAGATGGAGCCATGGTCGCTGCTACCTTCCTAAAGTCTCTTCAAGACAGCGCTTAGAGAAGCTTGAGGCTCGTGCGGCAGGAAAAGCTGGAATGGCGACCCGAAGATCGCCGTAAGGACGAGGCATGTGCTGAAGGAAGCCGTGAAAATGCCGACGGCGACCCGCATCGGTCGTCTCTGGCCGATATGCACGAGCATCAGCGCAATCTGGGTGAGCGTCCCAAAAATTATTATGGGTAGTCCTTTGAGCGGTACAGTGGAGTCGGTGGCAAGCTGCACTCTGTCATCCCGCGCCTTCAGCATGTCCTGCGCCTCGTTGATAAGGATTCCCCGAGACGTGGAATCGAGGCGTGGCTCCCGCACAATCGCGCTTACAAGATCGTCGAACGCATGTTCTGTATTGTCGCGGGCCGATTGTATCACCGTTCCGCGATCCATCTCGACACTGGAAGACTCCAGGTATTTCCTGAGCTTCGGTATTATGGAGTCTGTGACGCCCATGGCGTTCGCAGTGTGTGCGATAAGCCTGGAGGCATTGGTTTCGGCGTTCACGAAACGACGAGCGTCGACATCTTTCCGCCAAGCATCGCTGGCGAAAAGCGCCGCATAGAGGCTGAAAAGAATACCGATGCCGTTGAAATAAGGGCCTACTATGCCCTTGCAGGATTGGATTGGCGCCGAGAGCGGGCCACGTGCCTCGGCTGTAAGGATGATGATCGCCAGTATGGCCGGTACCGAAATCGCCAGTACCAGCTTCCAGCCCATGCTCAATTCCCAGAATATCATCTGCCCCAAATCTCCTGCAGGAAGCGACCGATCGCCGATGCCTATTCTTTTCTAGCAAGCTCGATCGCTTGTCCGAGAGCAGATACTATATTGGCCCGCAGTCGTTCCGTGAGCGGCATTTAAGCCGAAGCGGCTTGCGCTGGCCAATCGGTGCCGGCAGCCGAGATATCGCGCAAGAGCAAGCTGTCCGCCGAGAGCCGGTGATTACAACGAATTAATGCAACTTGTTAACTGACATGGAGCCGTGGTCGCTGGCCGTGCCGGATTGGCGGGAACGCATCCGGACGGGGCAATCGCTGTTGCCCGATCTGCCGCACCTCGATCGCGGCCAGGCAAACCGGGCGATCGCGATCTTCAACAAGCTTCGGCTGCCAGATGTGATCGGCACGCCGGCCCTGGCGGAAGCGGGCGCGGACTGGTTCCGCGAGATCGTGGGCGCCCTGCATGGCTCGTTCGATCCGGTGGCCCGGGAGCGGATGATCCGGGAGATCTTCCTGCTTGCGCCGAAGAAGAGTTCGAAGACGAGCTACGCGGCGGCGCTGATGGTTACGACGCTGCTGATGAATGAGCGGCCGCGAGCGGAGTTTCTGCTGGTGGCGCCAACCGTGTCGCTGGCCCACATCGCTTTCAGCCAGGCGCTAGGCATGGTCGACAAAGATCCGGACGAGTTTCTCAGGAAGCGCCTGCACGTGCAGGAGCATCTGCGCAAGATCACGGATCGGCGGACCAAGGCGACGCTGGAGATCAAGGCCTTCGACACCACGGTACTGACCGGCGTGAAGCCCACTGGCGTGCTACTCGACGAGCTGCACGAGATCGCCAAGGTATCGGCGGCGGAGCGGATCATCGGCCAGCTGCGGGGCGGGTTGCTGCCCAACCCCGAGGGCTTCCTGGTCTTCATCACGACGCAGTCGGACGAGCCGCCGCGCGGGGCATTTCGGGCCGAGCTTATGGTGGCGCGCGCCATTCGAGACGGTAAAGCCCAGGGAGCGATGCTCCCCGTGCTCTACGAGTTCCCGGAGGGCATCGCCAATGATCCGGCCGATCCGCCGGCGTGGCAGGACTCCCGAAACTGGTGGATGGTCACGCCCAATCGGGACCGTTCGGTCACGATCAAGCGGCTGGAGGATGACTGGGCCCAAGCGAAGGCCAAGGGGCAGGGCGAGATCATTCGCTGGGCTTCCCAGCATCTCAACATCGAGATCGGGCTCGCACTGCGCTCGGATCGCTGGGTCGGTGCTGATCTCTGGCAGCGGGCGACCGACAGGACGCTCACCCTCGATGCCTTGCTCGAAAGGAGCGAGGTGGTAGTGATCGGTATCGACGGCGGCGGGCTTGACGATTTGCTTGGCCTGGCGGTGCTGGGACGGGACAGGATCACCCGGCACTGGCTGCTGTGGTCGCGGGCGTGGGCCCACGCTTCGGTGCTGGAACGGCGCAAGAGCGAGGCCTCGGTGCTTCGCGATTTCGAGGCTGCCGGCGATCTAAGGATCGTCACCAACCTCGGCGACGACATCGCCGAGATCGCATCACTGGCCGCGCAGATCGACGAGAGCGGCAAGCTGGGCTCGGTCGGCCTTGATCCATTCGGCGTCGGCGCCATCGTGGACGCCTTGGCCGAGGTGGGGATCACAGGCAACGACCGGGTGGTTGGCATCACGCAGGGCTGGAAGCTCACCGGTGCGATCAAGACCGCCGAACGCAAGCTGGCCGACGGTACCCTGGTTCATGGCGGGACAGGACTGATGGCTTGGGCGGTGAGCAACGCGAAGGTCGAACCGAAGGGAAATGCGATCAGCATTACCAAGCAAGCCTCGGGTACGGCCAAGATCGATCCGCTGATGGCGGCGTTCAATGCTGTGGCGCTGATGGCGATGAACCCGCAGGTTATCGGGCGTTCGTACCTGCAAGCGAGTGAGATGCTCGTTCTTTAGTTCGAGGAGAGGGCAACTAACTGAAAAGTCCGCTGCCTATGACGGCAGCGGACTTCCCGTTGCCCACGTCACGGAGGACGTGATGCACCCCCAATTGTCTCTCCGGACAATTACGAAAGCGTCTCACAAATAGTGCAGTCTGGTCGAGCATGCCCTGATTCGAAATTGAGACCAATTTGGTTTCATCCAGATCTACTGGCTGAAGTCGTGATCGCCGGCAGCGAACGCGGAGTGGCGTCGCCGAAATCCGGTAGTGATCAGCGCGGTGGCCCTCGGAAATCCGCAAGCTGCATATCGATCATATCTGCGATCGAGCGAGAGGCTCGTTGTTTAGAGAGAATCATGATGAAATTACTCGCCGCCGCCGTTCGTACAATCGCAGGGGCAGTGCCGGGTCTTGTCCGTGATATAACGGGCCTCGGCGGTGTCGGCCTGGTCTCCTACGGGGCCTGGATGATCTACCCGCCCGCCGGTTTCATCACCGCGGGCATTCTGCTGATTGTCGGCACCCTGATGATTGCGCTCGGCAATCGCGCGGCGGACTGATGGCAGGATTGTTCGGTTCCCTGGCGTACGGCCTGCGGCGCCGGGAGACCAAGGTAGCCGACGTATCCGGGTTGACCTGGTCGGCGCTGTTCGGCCAGCAGAACTCGCGGGCTGGCGTGTCGGTCAACGTCGACAGTGCGCTGAAGGTATCGACGGTGTTCGCCTGCTTGCGCGTGCTGGCCGATGGCATCGCGCAGGTACCGCTCAAACTGTACCGGGAGAAGGCCGACGGCTCGAAGGAACTGGCGAAGGACCATCCGGCCTACCGGCTGCTGTCGAGGCGGCCGAACGAATGGATGACCTCGTTCGAGTTCCGGCAGGTCATGATGTTCCATGCTGTTCTGCTCGGGAACGGCTGTGCCTATATCGGCCGGATCCGTGGCGTGCCGCGCGAGCTGATCCCGCTGGTGCCCGGCAGCTATACGATCGAGCAGGCGAAGGATTACACGCTCACCTACCGGGTGACCGATCTCGGCGGCCGCACCACC
>Ga0255171_1000502_pt1 | contig 10612 bp, 11 predicted proteins | sample Atl_Yuk_RepB_8d_FD_183176 | JGI IMG/M metagenome (GOLD analysis project Ga0255171, IMG submission 183176) | Freshwater microbial communities from Altamaha River, Georgia, United States - Atl_Yuk_RepB_8d | ecosystem: Environmental > Aquatic > Freshwater > River | place: USA: Georgia | collected...
CATACGTTTGAATTACATCTCCCACAGCCTGGAGAGCTGGCCACACATCTACCATTATTATCGCAGCAAGGTCTAGGAATATAGGATATAGTGTATCTCTAATAAATGTAGAAACTTCTTCAAACACTGGTTTTAGAGTATCTAATAAAAATGTTCCTACCTCTGTTACTACTGCTGAAAATATATGGAATGCTGGAACTACCCAATTCATTACAAGGTCAGCTGCAACCTGGAACGCTTTTAATAATAAATCAAGTATACCGCTGTTAGCCAGTGCCATTTGAAAACTGTTACTAAATGCCGCAAGATTCTGTTTGGCTTTTTCCATGGCCGCGGCTTGTGCCGCCTGTGCTTTTTCTTGTTCTGTCAGTGCTTTTTCTTTTCCGTTGATATCACGCTTGGCTAATTCAGCAAGACCAATATAGGTGTTACCAAATTGTTGAGTGTTATATAGAGCCTGTGTTCTAGCTTCTTCTGATCCTGCTGCTATTTTTGCTTCTGCAATAGCACCTTTATAGGCATTGTCGTAGGCTGCTTGAGAAACTTTTCCACCGCTCTTGATAATGTTACCCATGCGCATAACTTCTTGAGCAGTTCCTCCCATTTGCTGATTAAACATGATAGCAGCATCAGAAGTTATGTTGCCTGTGGCAATCATGTCTTTGACCGCTTCTTGTTGTTCCTTGGGAAAACTGCTGATGAAATTATTCATCATTTTTTGTTCTTTGTCGTCAAGGTTAGCAATAGCCGCACGGAACTGTGCATCTTTCATTCTTGCTTCTTGTTCTTTTTGTAAGTCTGCTCTATTTTGACCTGTGATCTTTGCCAGCGCATCTAATTCTTTCATGTATGCACCAGCACTGGCAGCGATTTCTTTTGTAGATTTTCCTTGTAATGCACCATTGGCCCCATACATTTTAATATAAGTTGCCATTCCTTGATTGACCTGTTCTGTAGTCATACCAAGTCCATATAATTGTGCGCCGATGCCGCTGGTGCGGATCTCTTTGCTCATATCAGCAAATCGTTTTGCACCAGACTCTGTGGTGCCACCTAAAGTCATTAATGCTTCACTATTCTGTGCGATTAAAGCACCAAACTTATCCATGGTCATACCGGCAGCACTGGCCGCCGATGCAAATCCATTTAGGCTGTTACCAAATGTTGCTCCGCCAGCTGTAGCTGATTGATAGGACGCTAATGTTTTATCTGCTGCGGCCGCTACAGCACCAAACACTGTGCCTAATACCGGAATTCCAGAAAATACTGATGCAGCACCACTGAAACTATCACCTACATTAGCAAACTTTTGAATCAGTTGTGCGCTCTGTTCACCTAACGCAAAAAATCCACCAGTTAACTGTTGAACTGGTCGAATAGCAGCACCAACTGCTTTACCTAATCCAAAAAGACTAGGAGCAGCTTTACCACCACCACCTTCTTTACCACCGCCACCGCCACCGCCGCCACTAGGACCTCCAGCTTTGCCTTTTTCTTCTGGGCCTGGCTTACCACCTTTTTTATAGCCTCCGCCTGCGCCGCCTTCGATAGCTTTTAATATTTCTCTAAGGGTAGATTCTGTGGCCGCATTTTTGGCTTCAACGACACCAACTCCTGGAATATCAATCATTACACCGGCCATATTTTATTTTTTCCCCAGAAAAATGCGCATATAAATACAAGACGCTAATTGTATTTATTGGAGAAAAAATGAGTGATTTATTAAATCAACAAACACAACAGAAAAAAAATCCGTTGGCTGGTTGGTTTCGACAACCAAAGATCTATGTGAAACTGCCTTCTAACGGTGAGTTCTACCCGGCAGGCGCATTAGATGTCAGCACTACAGGAGAGTATCCGGTATATGCAATGACAGCTAAAGACGAACTAATGATGAAAACTCCCGACGCATTATTGTCAGGACAAAGCACAGTCGAAGTTATTAAAAGTTGTTTTCCTGCGATCCTTGATCCTTGGAAGATGCCCAGTATTGATTTAGATTTTGCGTTGATCGCTATTCGTATCGCCACTTATGGTGAAAAAATGGAAGTAGGTGCTAATTGTCCTCACTGCGATCATGAAAACAGTTATGATATAGATCTTAACATGTGGTTAAACATGTTTGCTAATTTTAAATATGTTAGCGAAATTCCGGTAGATCCATTAACTGTATTTGTAAGACCATACAGCTATCAGGAAATTACTAAGACATCAATTAAAACTCTAGAACAACAGCGTATTTTTAATATTATCAACGACGATGGTATAAGTGACGAAGAAAAAATGGATCGCTTTGGTAAGAGCTTTGTTAAGATCACAGAACTAACAGTTGACGTTATTGGTGATTGTATTGCTAAAATTGTTACACCGGACGGCGAAGTTAACGATAAAGTGATGATTAAAGAATTTATCAATAACTGTTCTAAGGATGTATTTGACAAAATTTCCAAACACGTTATGGGTGTTAAAGAACAGATGGAAATGAAAGTTCATAACGCCGAATGTGAAGAATGTCATAAACATTTTGATCTGCCTGTTACTATGGATCAATCAAATTTTTTCGCAGCAAGATCTTAAGCCTGCCCTTGCCTGAGATCATAGAATTGTCCAAAAAAATGGACAAGGATGTTAGGGCTGTGAAGAAAGAAGTTCTCAAACTTTGTTGGTATATGAGAGGTCTTTCTTACAGTGAAGGCATGAATTTAAGTTGGGATGAAAGAGAAATAGTTGGAGAGATTATTAAAGAAAATCTCGAAACAACTAAAAAAACAGGACTACCTTTCTTTTAAAGTTGTTTAGATAATTGACCTAGTGTAGCTTGTTGTTGTTTATCTAAAGGTTGACCTTTTATCACAGATTTGAGAGCTAGTAAAGTAGTTTCTGAATCATCTACAGCTATTTTACCAGATTTAACTTTTCCATAGACTGTTTTGACATGTGCAAGATCATTTCTAAATAATTGCTTGCCTTGACTAGCGTCTACTATTGCTTCTCTTTCTAAATGTGCTGTCGATGATACTTTTTTCTTTGTTGGTATCGATGATTGAGCCGACGGTTCGTCATCAGTTTTAACACTGCCTTTGAACCATTGTGATGGAGAAAATAATTTGTTAACTGCATCGTAACCAGAACCAACGTTCTTAGCACTTAGGTTAGCAATGTCTCCTACATCACTTTCAAAAATTATTTCTTTAATTTTCATTTTACAAAAATACTAACTTCACCTTTTCTAAGGCTAGTCTCAAACATCTTGCGCTTATGTTGTTCAACTCTCTGAGCTAACGCTTCAGCTAATGGATTGCCAGTGTTAATTTTAGAATCACTAGTTGGACCCATTAAACGTTCACGGTCGGCATCAATCTCTGCTTGACTTGGTGCTGCTGCTTTTTTAGGTGCTCTTTTCTTTTTTGCTGCTGCCGGTTCAGCTGCGGGTGCTGCTGCTGGTTGTGCTGCGGGTGCTGCTGCCGGTTCAGCTGCGGGTGCTGCTGCCGGTTCAGCTGCGGGTGCTGCTGCTGGTTGTGCTGCTGGCGCTGCTGCTGGTTGTGCCGCGGGTGCTGCTGCTCCACCTGCTGCCGGTGCTGCCCCTGCGGGTGCTTTTTGGTCAGCTGGTGCAGGCTGTGTTAAAGATTTTTGTAATAATTGTAAAATTCTTTGTTTGCCTTTTTTATCTAGCTTATCAATCTGTGATTTAACCTGTGCATAGACTGTTTGTCCTGCTTTTTCTGCATTAGCGCCTTGTGTAGCTTGATCGGTTTTAGCTAATGCCTGTGCTGCGGCACCTGTTTGTTGTTTTGCTGGTGCAGTTCCTTTGGGACCTTGTGCATTAATATCAGCTGCGCTCGGTGCTCCACCACCTGCTGCTGGTTCTTCTGCACCTGCTCCACCTGCCGCTGCGGGTGCTGCCGCTCCACCTGCTGATGCCGCTGCGGGCTCAGCTGCCGGCTCTCCTTTTTTACCTGCTAGTCCTGCTTTGACTCCTGCAATAAATCCAGGTTTCTTACCGCCTGCTGGTGCTGCTCCTGCTGCTCCTGCTGCATCTCCACCTGCTGCTGATGCTGCACCTGCTCCACCTGCTGCTGGTTGTGCTCCTGCTGCTGGTTGTGCTCCTGCTGCATCTCCACCTGCTGCTGGTGCTGCTCCATCGTCGGCAGCGGCAACTTGTGCTTTGCCTGCTTGGAATCCTTTCTTAGCAGCCGCTCCTAGTCCTGCGATGCCGCCTGCTACAGCGCCAAGTCCTTTAGCAGCCATACCTGCCACATTGCCCACGGCTTGGCCAAATTTGTTAAACTTGGGTCCTTCTGCTAGAGCTTGATCTTCTGTTAATAGTTCGTTGATTCTCATATTAAGCGGTTCCTAATTGTTTGGTTACATATTTCATCAGACGTTGTTTGTTTTTCTTATCTAATGACATTACTAATTTTTTAACTTCAGCATAAGGACTTGCTGCGGCCTTTGCTGGTTCTTCCTTGGCAGGATCGTCTAGGGTAGGCTCTTTTTTACCTTGAGGATCAGCAGTAGGTAGTTTTAAATCTGCATAAACTTTGTCTACAATGCCAGCATCAACCCCTTGGTCAGCTAAGAATGCTGCCAATTGATCTGAATCCATCGGGCTTCCAGCTTTCTTCCAAGCTGAGTTTAGTTTGTCTGCGGTAACTTTGGTAGTAAGGTTTTTACCTTTGGTTGCTAACCAACCAGCAGCTTTGCCAGCTGCACCTTTGATAGCATCCATTGGGCCTTCAGTTAAAACTTCAGTAGAAACTCTGTTGAAAATCATATAGACTTGACCTTCGCTGAGTTTTCTTCCGGACCAAATAATATTTTCGCTAGCTGATTTTAATGCCTGCATAGCAACTTTTTGAGCCAATATTTCAGCAGTTTGAACACTCAACGGTCCACCTTGCAATGTGCTGTATTTTTCTAAAACAGACTGTGCAACATCTGCTAGTTGGCCTTGTAGTCTAGGATCAGCTCCATTGGCCAGTGCATCTTGCACAGCTTTCATTGCTTCGTCTGCGGCTTGTTTTCTCACTGCTGCTAAACCTGATGTTGCAGCATCAGCGGCTGCATCTGCGCCTGCTCCGGCACCGCCTCTGACTAAATCACCTAGCTTACTTGCACCGTAGGCCATAGCACCAGTTTTAGCGCCTGAATAGGCAGCGGAGCTAAATTTTTCGCCCTGTAATAGTTTGTCTGCCATCTTTAATAGACCTAATACAGCAGCACCACCTAGTCCAGCACTAGAAATACCAGCAGCAGCAATTAAAGCAGAGTAGATAAAGCTCTGTGCCACGGGATGTTCTTTGGCAAACTTACGATATCGTTGAATTACTTTGTTGAGTGCATTGTCTGGTCCGCCTAATCCAGCTTCAATCTTAGCCACAGCTGAATCGTAGGCGTTGTCTACATTTTTAATAGGACCAGAATTTTGAATTTTTGTTTTGAGATCTTCCCAGGCTTTGTTTACCGCTTCAGCGGCATCTTTGCCCTTGCCCAGTAATGTGCGATTACCCCCAGCGGCAGTAGCACCTTGCTCAACTGATTGGAATATCTGCTGTATTTGGTCAGCAGTCAAGGCTGCTTCTTTTAATTTAATACCCGCACTTTCCCATAAAGCCACAGTTCGACTTTGAGAATAATCTAATCCTTCGTAGAGATATTGATTTTGTAGTTGTGTAATACGCATTCTATATATAATCCGGAATAAAGTTATTTATCGGAAGAAAGAGCTAAAGCTCTTTTGCGTTTTCGCTTACGCTCAACGCAATTTTTCTTTTTTAAAATTTTAGAGATGTTCTAAAATTTTTTTGCGCGAAGCGCAATTTAAGCATTATCCAGATCGTTTCAGTCACACTTTGCCCGTTGCCGGGCAAAGAAAAAACATTATCCGAGTCGAATCATGTCACACAGCAGTAGAGCATTACAGAGGCGGTTGTCCGATACCTCGAGCTCCGTCTTTATACAACGGCGGCCTATGTATATCTGCTATCACATACATAGACGTGGGGTTTTTCTCCCCTCATTTTGCCTTTTTTATCCTTTTCAAACAGCAAAATCGCAGGGCTTACAAGCGATCTTCATCCTTTCGGGTAGTTGCTGAGCACCACTGCGGCGTGGAATTCCGTCCCTGTGACCACCAAATGACCAGGTTTAGAGCGCACGAACTTAGGCCTGCGCCAGCCAAAAACCGCTTTAATTTGCCTTTTTATGTTCTTCTAGGCGTTGCCTTAGTATATTTGAACCGCCTACTCTGACGTTTATAATGCCATTATAATAGTCGTCAGTTTCTAAAACTCTGCGTTCAAACTGCTCTCTTGCCTCTAAATAGGACATTTCTGCCTTGGATTTGCAAAGATAAAGTATTTCTCTAGTGAATTTTTCCGGACCTAGTGCTTGGACATCTGCGTTTAACCTATCAGATGAGCCCCAGTAATCGCGCCAATCGCTTTCTACTGTGCTGCGTCTTTTAAGTTTTTTGCCTTTGAGAGGTGGTTTTGTGCGTTTAAACTGTGCTAGTTTCTTGCCTATGTATTTTTGTCCGGTAGATGTATTGGTGATGAGATAAACAAAGCCAATATAGCCTTCTGGTATTTCTTCAACAATTTGATTTTGATACGTCCAATGCACTCACTTAGTTAGTTTTGGCGGTCTTCCGACCATGCCTTTTCTGGCTAACTTTCGTTGTTCGCGTTTTTCCTGTATCTCAACCCGCCTTTTTGATGCCTCATTTCTAATTTCTGATAGCCAATATCGTGCCTTAATGCCTGCTTCGTCGGAGCCTTTGTATTCAAATCGTTCCTGCCATTTAAAATATTGCTGAAACGCTTCGATCATTTTGTCATGCGACTCTGTGCTCATTCTAATATTTCAATATCTGTAGAGTAACTGGTAAATCCGTTTTCTTTAATTACTTTTAACACATGATTAACTCGATTCATCAATTCGTCTTTGTGAGAAATTAAGAAAACATTCTTTTGACGCTCCCTAGTCATGCGCTTTAATACTGCGATAGAGCTTTCAACTCCGCTGGCATCCATACCGCTGTCAACTAGTTCGTCAATAAACAATAAATTAATAGGACGATACAAGTTTTCCCACACATCACGGAACGCCCAGCTTAGACTCAATATCAATCGATTACGCTCACCTCGACTTAGGTTATCAAAGTCTAGATCTTGTCCTAGTTGAGTAATAGTAACACTCAGGTCATTCTGGAATTCTACAATGTGCGGAAGTCCAATTTTGTCAAGATAGTAAGTTAGACGCTGATTTAAGAAAGCTAAGTTTTGATCAATGATGCGTTTTCTAACAAAACTGTCTTTGTTAGTTAACAACTTGTATAAAAACTCTTGATGATCTTTAACTTTGGTAAGATCATTAACATGTTCCCAGTCAATTTCTTGTAAAGCAGTGTTTTTTAATTCTTCAATCTGCTCGTCATAGGGATTTTCTTCGGCTTGTTTAAGCTCTAGATCTTTGTTTAGGCTGTCTATAGTGTTTTTATGATTTAACGCTTCTTCTAGATTTTCGTAAACTACCTTAGGGCAGTCAGTGGCATCACCTAACAGCGATAATGCTTCATTAAAATCCGATAACTCTGCATGATGTTCGTTTAACGATGCTTGGCTTTCTTCCACCTGCTTAGATTTTGTAGCCACCATAGCATTATGTTTTTCATCATGTAGATCTTGACCACAACTATGGCATTTATGATCAGCAAGAGAAGACAACTCTTTGGTTAACTTATCTAAAGTTTTCTGTTCTTTGTCAACTGTAGCAGTCTGTCTAGCGATCAAACTTAATAAGTTATCTCTTTCTTTTTTGTTTTTAGTCCATTCGACTAGAGCTCGTTGACTGATAATCTCTTGATCAATGTCAATGTGGCTTAATCTATCAATGCTTTTTAGAATAGTTTCGACATTTTTCTCTTTAGTATCATTCCAGAGTTTTTGTTTTCGAGTTAAACTCTCAATACTTTGTTGTATTCTTTCATTGGATGCTTTGATAGTTTCAATTTTTGTATTTTCAGAAGTTATCGCATCTTTGGTTGCTTTGATTTGTTCTTTAAGAGCTTCTGCTTTTTCTGATAATTGAGTGATACCTAATAATTGCTCAATGATACTGCGTTGTTCAGCAGCTTTTTGAGACAAGAAAGGTTCGGTGTAAGTGTTTAAAGCTACAAGATGCTTGAACATCTCATGGCCCATTTCAAAAACATCCTCGATCGCTTTTTGTGTTTCTCTGCTATCGCCTTGACTTTCGTCTTGATCTAATGTTTCTTGCTCCTCCCCATTGACACTGAATTTCAATAGGTTAGGTTTACGTCCTCTTTCGATGTGATACTCTATACCGTTTTTTTCAAACGTTACGGTTACTAACATTCCCTTGCCGTTAATCTTGTTGATTAAATTATCACGCTTGATGTTAGTTAATGCTTGACCGTAGATTGCATAACTTAAGCCGTTGATGATTGTAGTTTTGCCTGTGCCATTACGAGCACCTAAGTCATCACCTCCTAGATCTAGATTTTCACCTAAGACTAAAGTTAATTGGCCGCGGTCAAAGTCGATAGCCTGGGTTTGATTACCCACGCTCATGAAATTTTTTACTGTAAGATTTTTTATTTTTATCATAATTCTTTATAAATTTCCATTAATAGTGCTTTATCGTAGGTATCACTTTCAATAGAATTAATTTGATTCATTACAATAGTGTCAACTGATTCGAATTGAATATCAATAGGCACAGCAGAACTTTCGACTTCTACTTTTTCTGGAATTAACATTAGTTCACGCAGATTATATTGCGGAATGAATGTTTCTCTGATGAAGTTTGCTTCTTCAAATGATATGGGAAGATCAATAGTTACTCGACAATGCATTTTTTCACGAAGCAATTTGTCTGGAGTATCGATTATCTGGCTAAGTTTGTATGTTCTATATATCGGTTGTCCGGGCCAAGTTTTATACACAGGTTTCTGTCCCCATTCGAGGATCATCATACCGCGTTCGTCATCGCCTGCATCTGCATAGTTGTGCGGAAATGCATTACCAATATAAACAATATTGCCTTTGGTTTGTCTTTTATGGAAGTGACCTGTGAACACATATTCTTGATTTGCAAAATGTGTGCTTTGTAACTGTCCATGATCGGGCATCTGCACCATAGCGTTCATGTAAAAATGCGGCAATTCAAGGTGCCCGAACATATAACGACTTTTAATTTTGCTGACTTCTTTCCATTCATCTCCGATTAACCACGGCATGATAGTAACATCGCCGTCTGTGATCGTATGGTTGACCACAGTGATGTTGGGAAATAGTCTTGCAAATTCAAGACTATGAATTTCACGTTTGTCTTTATAAAATTCATCATGATTACCCATGATAAGATATACACGTTCGAATGAATTGTTTAGGGTTTCTAGATTACTAACAGTATAGTTCATAGTAGAAACATCAGTTGTGCTTCTATTATGATGCCAATCTCCTAGAAAAATTGCTGTCTCGCAACCTTCCGCCCGCGCAGTTTCACAGAACCAATCTACGAACTCTTCGCAATCTTGGTTGTGTGTGCGACTACCAGACTTTAAACCAAAGTGTATATCCGTAAAACAGGCTACTTTTTTAAATAGATTCATAGAATTATAATAACTTTTTTAAAAGTAAATGTCAATCCCAATCAGACGTATCAATAGTAATTGGAGCAGAAGGAGCACTTCCGCCTCCGCTATTTTGTCTAGTCCAACTTGGATTCATACCGTTCATTTCGAGAATGTCGTCTCTAATGTTTTGGTTACGTTTCTCAATGTTGATAATTCTAACGAATGAATTAGTGACAGCAGCAGTATAGTAAGCAAAAGGATTATCAGATTTGCTCTCATCGAATTGTAGTCCTATTTGAGTTAGTTGAAGAATGGCTTGACCTTTCATCTCATCGTTGTAGGTATAGCCCCTGACGTTACCTCTGGTAGCGTAACGATCACATAATTTTAAAAACATGCGAGCAAGATTATCAGTCATCTGCCCGTGATCCTTGGAAAACTTTCCAGTTTTAAGACCGCCCTGCCAATGACTCTTTCCTACTAAAATTAGATTATCATTGTCGTCAAACTTCCAATGTTGGAAAGGAGGAAAGTTTACCTTTTCGTGACTATCGGCAGTATTTTTTAGAGTCTTTTTACGACCCGGTGCCAACGGCACATGTTCGAAAGTCATTACGCGAAACACTACGTCTTGTTTTGAAACTTTTTTATAATCAATTTCAAAATCTTTAGCACTGAGTTTTTTTCCCTCGGCTAATACTGCGGCTTCGTGAGCCTTTTTAGACATCTTAGCAGCTTTATTTCTTTTGGCTTCTGCTATGGTCCTAACATTAATCTTATCTAAGCTAGTAACAATCATGTCATATTCACTGTATTCTTGTTTTGTAAAGCTACAGTAGGTATTTTTGCTTAGGTGTATTTCTCTTAAGAGATCTTTGTTAGTTAGGTATTTTATTTTTGGTGGTGCGTTCATGTATCTGAATTCTCCTATTTAAATTATAATAGCATATTTTTACTAAAATAAATAGAGTATAACATTAGGAATTTACTCAAAATGTCGTTATCTATTAA
>Ga0255171_1000507_pt1 | contig 10544 bp, 10 predicted proteins | sample Atl_Yuk_RepB_8d_FD_183176 | JGI IMG/M metagenome (GOLD analysis project Ga0255171, IMG submission 183176) | Freshwater microbial communities from Altamaha River, Georgia, United States - Atl_Yuk_RepB_8d | ecosystem: Environmental > Aquatic > Freshwater > River | place: USA: Georgia | collected...
CCAGGTAATACCCTCTTTGCTTAACACCTGAGCACAGTTACAGCAGATAGTTTTTAGGTTAGTAGGACGGCAATTATCTAAATTGCCGTCTATGTGAAATACTCTAAACACTTCTTTATGAGGAGATTTATAACCGCACTTCTCACAGTAATTCTTAGGTTTGTAACCAGCATGTTGCCATCTAGGAATGTGAGCTTTTGGTCCGTGAGACATACAGGCTTCGCATAGCCTTCTATAATAAGGTTTACCGTTTTTGTAATAATTAACAGCCCTTGGACGCTGTGCGCAGGCCTTACAAAGTGGTCTCATGCAAATATTTACACCTTTTCTTCCCCTTTTTCTTCTGGTATAACTGCCCATTTTCAAGAGAACACGCTAAATATTATGAGCAACTATTACCAGGAGAATAGGGAATGGCACTACAATCACCCGGCGTAGAAGTTACGGTAATCGACGAGAGTTTTTATACACCAGCTGAGCCTGGCACAACACCTCTTATCGTTGTAGCTACAGCGCAAGACAAAACAAATTCAGCTGGCACCGGAACTGCCACTGCTACTACACAGGCAAATGCTGGTAAGGCATTTAAATTAACAAGCCAGAAAGATCTTTTAGATCTATTTGGTGTTCCATTTTTTGAAAAGACAGCTTCCGCAAGTCCGATACATGGCGGAGAGCGCAACGAATATGGTCTTCTAGCAGCCTACAGCTTGCTAGGAGTTTCAAACGCTGCTTTCTTAGTAAGAGCAAATGTTGATCTTGATCAACTAGAAGGTAACACAGATATTCCAGGTGCTAATCCAGACGATGGCACATGGTGGGTAGATACTCAATCTACAGCGTTTGGTGTCCAAGAGTGGAACGGTGCTGCCGTTTCTACTACAGGCGGTCAGAAGTTTGCTTCTAAAACACCAATCGTATTAACAGATTCTGATTCAGCAAAGCTATCAGGAGTAGGTGGTAGCCCGCTAGCTTCTGTGGGATCAATCGGGGACTATGCAGTAGTGTTTGAAACTGTTGACGGCAGCGGATCTTTTACAGCCGGCGCTGAAACAGTAAGAATGTATTACAAGTCTGCAGGTAACACACAAGCAGGTGTTGCAGCAGGACAATGGGTATTAGTTGGTAGCCAAGACTGGTGTGCAAGCCATCCTACAGTGATGGGATCAGCAGCAGCAGGTTCTTTTACCGCAGGTAATTTCTATATCAACGGAACGCTAGTAACTGTTACAGGCGGAAGCAATCTAACAGCACTAGTAAGTCACATTAACGGTTTAGGAATTGCAGGAGTTACAGCCAAAGAAGCAACTGGTGGTAAGTTGTATCTATACTCAAATGGTGCTACTGAAAGCACAGGCGATTCAACTCTAGCGAATGCTATCACAATCGGACCAGGAACAGCAACACTAAGCCAAATTGGTATTACTGCAAAAGTATATTATGGTCCAGCACTTCAAATGACTCCGCACACTTCTGTTCCAGAGTGGAAGAGCACAGACAATGCTCCAAGACCAACAGGATCTGTTTGGGTTAAGACTACAGAACCAAACAATGGTTCACGTTACAGAGTTAAAAAGTGGAGTTCAGCAACATTAAGCTGGGTTTCATATGAAGCACCTATCCATGCAACTACAAACTCAGCATTATACTATCTAGATCGCAGTGGCGGCGGTGCAAATCTTCCAGTAGACACATTGTTTGTTCAATCAAACAGTGACGAACACACTGGTTACGATGCAGATCCAGCTACAGCAACATTTAGAATGTGGCGCAGAGTTTCTACAGGTGCAACAACAATTATTTCGACAGCAGTTGGATCAGGAACAGTTCCAAATGGCGCACATTCATTTACGATTGCTGAGTCATTGAAAGGTCAACTAGCATTAGACACAGCAAAAACAATTAGCTTTACAGCAGCAGGTAACGCAGCTGATGCTAATTTAATCGCTGGTAGAATTAACGCAGCTGGATTTACAAACATCGTTGCTTCTGTAACAGACGCAAACGAAGTTCAAATTTCACACAGATTAGGTGGTGATTTTAGAATCGTTAATGTAACTGGAACAGCAGTGACATCATTGTTTACAGTATATAACATTAACACAACAGCTGGAACAGCTAACTTCTACGAGTTACCTTCTACAACACCAAACGGTTACCTTGCATCAAACTTCCGTCCGTTCGCGACAGACGATTTCTTTGCAACAGGTGACGCACCAACTAACGAGCCAGTAGACGGACAGTTATGGTATAACCCAGACTTCTCCGATGTAGATGTAATGATCCACAATGGTTCAACATGGGTTGGTTACAAAAACTTTAGCGCAGCTTATCTAAACACAGATCCAAACGGTCCTCAAGTAGCTGCTAGTGCTCCAACACTACAAAGTGACGGCACAGCTCTTGTAGATGGCGATCTATGGATCAGCACAGCTGATATGGAAAACTATCCAACAATTTATCGTTGGAACGGAACATTGCTAGAATGGCTACAGTTAGATAAAACTGATCAAGTCACTGAAGAAGGCGTATTATTTGCAGATGCTCGTTGGGGCAATGCAGGTTCAGTTAGACCTTCAACATTGACCAGCATTAAAGATTTGTTAACTAGCAATTACCTAGATCCAGACGCTCCAGATCCAGCACTATATCCAAAGGGTATGTTGCTATGGAATCTACGTCGTTCAGGCGGTAATGTTAAGAAATATCGTAACAACTACATTGACACAGCAGGTGACAATCCAAGACAAGGTGATGTAAGCATGGGATCATATGCTACTGACCGTTGGACTACTGCTTCTGCTAACAATGAAGATGGTTCAGGCAGCTTCGGACGCAAGGCACAACGTAAAGTTGTTGTTTCAGCATTGAAGAGTGTAGTTGATACAAGCTCTGAGATCCGTGACGAAGAGCGCAGAAACTTTAACTTGATTGCTTGCCCAGGATATCCTGAGCTAATGAGCAACCTAGTTAACTTAAACATTGACAGAGGTTTAACAGCATTTGTTATTGGCGATACTCCATTACGTCTACCAAGCGATGCTACATCATTGGTAACATATGGAACTAACGCTAACTTAGTAACAGATAACGGTGACGATGGAATTGTTACTTACGATGAATACATGGCAGTGTTTTATCCAAACGGATTTACCACAGACCTAGGAGGCACCAACGCAGTTGTTCCAGCATCACACATGATGTTAAAGACAATCGCATTGAGTGACAACGTAAGTTATCCATGGTTTGCACCAGCAGGAACAAGACGTGGCGGTATCACTAACGCAACATCAGTTGGTTATATTGATTCGTTAAGCGGAGAATTCCAAACCGTAGCATTAAATAATGGTCAACGTGATACATTGTATGATCTAAAGATCAATCCAATCACATTCTTTAACGGAATTGGTCATGTTAACTATGGTCAAAAGACTCGTGCAAGAAATGCTTCTGCATTAGACAGAATCAACGTAGCACGTTTGGTAGTATATCTACGCAGTCAGTTGAACAAACTAGCTCGTCCATATGTGTTTGAACCAAACGACAAGATCACACGTGATGAAGTTAAACAGGCAGTTGAGAGCTTGTTGTTAGAATTGGTCGGCCTACGAGCATTATACGACTTCGCTGTAGTTTGTGATGAAACAAATAATACACCAAGTAGAATTGATCGTAACGAACTATGGGTAGATATCGCAATTGAACCTGTGAAGGCAATTGAGTTCATTTACATTCCATTGCGTGTCAAGAACACAGGAGAGATTTAAAAATGCCTATTACATCACTTAATAATTTAACAGTTCCAACTAATGGCGCAGCAGCAACTCAAGTGTTGCTGATGCCTAAGTTGAAATATCGCTTTAGGGTGACTCTCCTAGGCTTCGGCGTAGCAGCAGCCACAGAGTTGACTAAGCAAGTTTCAGATGTTACTCGTCCTAAGGTAAACTTTGAAGAAATGACACTAGATGTTTATAACTCAAAGGTATACTTAGCCGGTAAACCAAACTTTGAAACAATCACATTAACATTGCGTGACGATGCTAGTGGTGAAGTTCAAAAACTTGTCGGACAACAGATCCAGAAACAATTCGACTTCCTAGAACAAGCATCAGCACGTTCTGGTATCGACTACAAGTTCACTACAAGAATCGAAGTGTTAGATGGCGGTAACGCTAACCTAGCACCAAGAGTTCTTGAAACTATTAACTTGTATGGTTGTTTCGTTCAAAATGCCGATTACGGTGATTTGAACTACGGAACTAACGAAGCAGCTACAGTTGCTCTTACAATCCGCTTTGATAATATGGAACAGTGGGGTGCAGAAAAAGCTGCTCCAAGTATCGAAGGTGGTATTGGTGCAGCAGTTGGTCGTCAAGTTGCTACACAGGCTATTACTGGCGCACTTGGTCAGCAAGGATAATATTCCTAGAATTAAAGAAACCCGGTTTAGTCCGGGTTTTTTTATGACATAAATATTTGTATGGCTAATAAATTCACAAGATTCCTCAACGGTGTTGGCACCGGTTTAATTAATCCTAAAGGATTAGTTTCTAACTGGCAACATGCCACGAGACTTTTTATAGACGACACCTATAGACTGTCGCCTCGCAGTAAGTTTTTATTCTATGTTAGATTTGAACTTGATAAATCGGCTATGAGGGCTCCTGCATTTTCAGCTCGTCATACAGATGAAATTGGGCTTTTAGTTAAAAATTGTGATTTGCCAAAATACAACTTTGATACTGTAACAAAAAATCAATACAACAGAAAAAAGATCGTTTACAAAGGCATCAACTACGAACCTGTAAATATCAGTTTGCACGACGACAATGCAGGTATTGTTAATGCGCTGTGGGCTATCTATTACGGTTATTATATCGCCGACAGACATAATCCTATGGCTGCTTATGATGCCACTCATCTAAGACCTACAGATTCTCCAAATTTTAGATTTGGTATGGATAATAAAATCACTACACCTTTGTTTCAGTCTATTAGCATTTATACTATGAGTCGTAGAAGATTTTTAGGTTATACATTGGTAAATCCGAGAATAAAATCTTGGAACCACGGATCTGTAGATTACTCTGCAGGCGAAACATTAGAAAGTCAAATGAGTATAGAATACGAAGCTGTAAAATATTCTGCAGGAAGTGTTACAAGAAACAGTCCAAAAGGTTTTGCAACTTTACATTACGATAATTTACCAAGTCCTCTATCAGTAGCAGGCGGCGGCGTTGCTACACTTACTGGCGACGGCGGAGTGTTAGATGGGCTAGAATCAGTGTTTGGAGATCTTGCCAACGGATCTACTTTTGAAAGCTTCGGTGGCTTCTTAGGCACAGCGGTCAAAGCCGTAAACACTGCTAAAAACTTTAAAGCATTAAGCATAAACAGTCTTAAAAATGAAGCTATCAATATTCTAAGTAACCCATCGAATATTTCCTCAGCGGTATCAACAGTGGGCGGTGTTATAGGTAGTGTATTTCCGAAGAGTTCAAATAACACTGGCACCACTACAGCCACTCAAAGAAATCTAACAGGAAATTAACATGGCTGCTACTACAAATCTTCCAGAGAATATTAAACAAGATAGTGCTGCTGGAACAAAATTATTTTTTGACTCATACGGTCAAACACCATTAGAATTTCATGCTAACGAAGTCGATGGGGCTATTGGATTTTTTACGAAAAGAGGGTTCGATAAAGATACCGCGATAGTGATTGCTACATTGATTTTAAAACAATCAAAGATAGACGGAATTCCTGTTTTTCAATTTTTAGATTCTCTAAATAAATTTGACGTCACTGATCTTAGTATACTTGTTGGTGAAATTTTAAACAACAATAGACCTGCAACTTCTACTCTAGGATTTAGAACCGAACGAGTAATTCCGAATCAAATTAGAAATATCGCAGTATAATGGCTAAATTTGCTCAGGGTAGATTTGAAATGAAAAACCCTACAAAGTATGTAGGTAAAAAAACCCCATTGGCGAGATCAAGTTGGGAGTTTGTATTCATGAGAATGCTTGACGAACACCCCGGAGTAGAAAATTGGGCTAGCGAAAGTGTTCAGATACCTTATAAAGATCCGTTGTCGGGAAAATATACAATTTATGTTCCGGATTTTTTTATTGTATATAAAGATAAGAATGGTAAAAAACACGCCGAAGTAGTTGAAGTAAAACCTCAAAGTCAGACTCTAAGAGAATATGTAGGAAAAAGTGCCTACAACCAAGAACAATATATTAAAAATCTAGCCAAATGGGAAGCTGCCACTGCATGGTGCAAACAGCAGGGTATTCGGTTTAGAGTTATTAACGAAGGTGATATTTTCCATCAAGGATCAAAACGTAGATAAGTATAGTATGACTAAAAAACTTGAAGAACTATTCAATTTAGAAGATTCTAAAGAAATAGAAAAAGAAGAAGTTAAGATTCCGGTGCAAGTTCCTACGCACGAGGAAGTAAAATCATTAGACGAAAGCTATAAAGCAGTCGCTGAAATAACCAAAAGTTTACCACAGATCAAAGAGCTCGATACTCTTGATGAAAAAGAATTAGACGATTTAGCTAAAAAAGCAGAACAAGCATACGATGATCTAATGGACTTAGGTATGAATGTTGAAGTTCGTTACAGCGGTAGAATTTTTGAAGTAGCTGCTAGTATGATGGGCAATGCTATCACAGCAAAAACCAACAAAATCGAAAAGAAACTCAAAGCAGTAGATCTTCAACTGAAAAAATATAAAATTGACAAAGATGCAGGTGGCGACGATCCTAACGATGTTATTAACGGCCAGGGCTATATCATAACCGACAGGAACGAGCTGCTTAAGAAATTGGGTCAAAAGGACTAAATATTACTATGAAAACTTTTAAAGAATACCTTGCCGAAAGCAAAAAGGCCTACAGTTTCAAAGTAAAAGTTGCCGGCGAACTTCCAGAGGGCTTTCAAGAAAAGCTCAAAACTGATCTAGATCGCTGCAAAGTTTTAACATTTGAAAAAGTAGCTACTACACCTATACAAAAACTTCCTTTAGATTTTCCTAATAAATCTAACATGGAAGTAACTGTGTTTGAAGTTATTTGCGAGTATCCGATTAACAGTCAAGAAATCGCTGCTAGTGTAAAAGCTACTGGATTAGATGAAGATTGTTTCCGTGTTCGCGGTAGCAGTGAACCTACTGAAATTGATCAAGCTCTTATGGATCAAGAACCTAGCGGCAAAGCACTTTTAGACGATGCTCAATATAAAGAAACTACTAATGCTAAACATAAAGATTATTTTGGTGATGATTTCAACAAGGGTTTCTTAAAAGATTTAGATAAAGCGTCAAAGGCACGCAAGAAAGAAAACGGTCAAGGAGAATTTAAACTGCCTAAGGCCAAAACAGATAAAGCAGGTGTTAAGAGCACCTTAGGGAGTTAATATGAACTTTAATGATTTAATGGCAAAGATGCGTGAGCTAGATCAACCAGCAGTAGAATCTACTCCTGTTCTAGATGACGCAGCCATTGCTGAATGTCCACCGGACATGCCACCGAGCTCAATGAGCTCTACAATGAGCAAACCAGATACTCCGCCTCCAAGCATGAGTTTGAATCTAAATGCTCAGGGAATGGACAACATCGAACAATTAATGAGATTAGTCAAGGCAGTTAATCCTGATACAGATAAACCTGCGATGCCTACAGGCGGTATGCCTCCATCTATTAGTATCGAGCCAATGGACAAACCGATGGGCGGCTTACCTCCATTAAAGATGTTACCTGATCTTAGTGACGAGCCCCACATGGAACCAGACGGCGACGAAGGACCAGAACCAATGAATCCAGATTTGGATAAAGATGGCGACAGCGAAAAAGAAAAGAAAGACAAAGAAGAAGCATTTGGAAATTCTTTAGGCGATTCTGAACCAGAAACAATGGGAATTAATGCTGCTATTCCAGACGGTGACGATCTAAACAAGCCAAAAGCTAGCTACAGCGACAAGCCATTCCGAGGCGACAATCCAATGGCGGCTGAATCGACAGATTTACGTTCACAAATCCGTGCAGAATTACTGCGCAGATTAGAAGAAGCTAAAGGAGTCAAATAATGGCATCAGTAACAAGAGTAAATGGACTTGCGGTTACAGTAGGCACACTATATAGTTTAAATGCAAACGCATTCCTTATCACTGTAAAAAATGCATCAGCATCAGCAATAGATCTACGTGCAGAAGACGATGCAATAGATGAAGCAGTTGAGCAAATCATTAAAGAAATAAATCCTTTAATGTTTTTTGTAACCGATTCTAGTGCTGGAACTATTCATGTCGTAGTAGATAAATCTATTAACAGTGCATCTGAATTACAAACACGTATTAGAAGAATTGGTATAGATAGTGGAGCTACAACAACAAGTATTGGACCCAACGATATCGATATCAGTGGAACCACAGTGGCCGCTGCTTCCAGCATCACTGTAGCATAAAGAAAATACAAACCCAAATAGGGCCGCAAGGCCCTATTTTTTTCATTAAATAGTAGTATGGCAAAATCATTAGACGGCGTATTAATTAAAAAAGCCCATGCTCCTCAGAGATACACTCTTGAGGAAGTAAAGCATTTAGAAGCCTGTATGGATCCTATAAACGGGCCTTTATATTTCTGTGAAAACTTTTTAAAGATACAACATCCAACTAGGGGTGCTATTAAATTTGACCCTTACGATTATCAAAGAAGATTAATCCAGTCTTATCACGAAAATAAACAGTGTATTGCTATGTTACCTCGCCAGATGGGCAAGACAACCTGCGCTACTGGTTATCTGTTATGGTATACTATGTTTGTTCCAGAAGCTCAAGTTCTTATTGCTGCTCACAAATATGAAGGTGCGCAAGACATTATGAACCGTTATCGTTACGGGTATGAGAACTTGCCAGACTTTATACGTGCCGGTGTTTATTCATATAATAGAAACACGATCGAATACGATAACGGATCGCGTATACAAGCGACTACCACAACAGAAAACACTGGTCGTGGTAAGTCTCTTTCTTTAATTTACTGTGACGAGTTTGCGTTTGTGCAGCCGCCAGAAAAAGCCAAAGAATTCTGGACTGCGCTATCACCAACACTATCGACAGGTGGTAAGTGTATTATTACATCAACACCTAACTCGGACGAAGATCAGTTTGCTATGATTTGGACTGAAGCTAATAAAAAGTTTGATGATCATGGAAATGAACAGAAAGTGGGTATTAACGGATTCGCATCATATTACGCACATTGGTCTGAGCATCCTGATAGAGACGAAGACTGGGCTAGAGTAGAACGTGCCAAGATCGGAGAAGAACGCTTTCGTAGAGAATTTGATTGCGAATTCTTAATTTATGACGAAACTCTAATTAATTCTGTTAAGTTAGCTGAATTGCAGGGTGTGGAACCTACAATGGTAATGGGTCAAACAAGATGGTATAAAGATATTGATCCTCGAATGACATATCTTGTAGCATTAGATCCTAGTATGGGAACTGGTGGAGACTATGCCGCTATACAAGTATTTGAAATGCCAACAATGATACAGGTAGCAGAATGGCGTCATAATCTTACACCTATTCAGGCTCAAGTTAAACACATGAGAGAAATCCTTAGATATATCAACGATAGAGGACAGGAAAGAGGAGGTAATCCTCAGTTGTATTACTCTGTAGAAAACAATCAATTAGGTGAAGCAGCTTTGATTGTTATTAGCGATATTGGAGAAGAAAACTTTCACGGACTGTTTTTAAGCGAGCCGATACGTAAAGGGCATATACGTAAATTCCGTAAAGGTTTTAATACTACGCATAGAACAAAAATTTCAGCTTGCAGCCAATTAAAAAACTTAATCGAAACTAAAAAAATGGAGATAAAATCCAAACCTCTAGTTTCGGAGTTAAAAACATTCGTAGCACACGGTGTGGGATTTGGAGCGAAAAGCGGCGAACATGACGATCTTATAGCCGCATCATTATTGATTATTAGGATGGCCGATGTATTAGCTGACTGGGACCCGCACATTTATGAAAAAATGACGGAAAAAGTCACCGAAGATCAGATGCCTATGCCTATATTCGTTAGCACAGGATTTTAATAAATATACTTATGGACGCAAGAAATAACATAGCTACTGATCTGTTTTATAAAATTCGCAGCAGATTTAAGGGCCTAAAATTAGGAGCAGAAACTGGGCAAATTACCATTAACCCGGAAGAAGCTCGTTTCTTTGACTTTGACTATATGGAGGGCAATACTCCTATAGGACATGTCAGTATCAGTTTGGCAGAACCCAACTCAATGAAAATATACTTTAGTCATGGTATTACTGAAGGTATGGATGATGGACAAAAAGCCAACTGGTATAAATTTCTTAGAGAACTACGAGAGTTTTCTAAAAGAAGATTATTAAGTTTTGACACAAGAGATATTGCTAAAGATAATTTAGATAAAAGAGATTATGAATTTCTTAGCCAGAACTCTAAACCAAAACCAGAAAATAAAAATACTATTCA
>Ga0255171_1000511_pt1 | contig 10499 bp, 8 predicted proteins | sample Atl_Yuk_RepB_8d_FD_183176 | JGI IMG/M metagenome (GOLD analysis project Ga0255171, IMG submission 183176) | Freshwater microbial communities from Altamaha River, Georgia, United States - Atl_Yuk_RepB_8d | ecosystem: Environmental > Aquatic > Freshwater > River | place: USA: Georgia | collected...
ACATCTATAGTTATAGTAGGTATAGCAGTACTATTACCGTAAGTACCACTAGTTAATCCAGCTAGTGTTTCTAGTTTAGCACCAGTAACATTACCATCTTTTAAATCTACAGTTTCTATAGTGCCATCTAGAATATTTGTGCCGGCTACGCTACCTTGATAAGGAGCATTTCCAATGTAAGCCATAACTACTCCTTTTAACTAGACAGATAGCTAATTATTGCGTCGCAACTAGTACTTGTGTTACTCCAAGCAGTTAATGTATCACCAGCTTCTAGCACTACTTTTTGATCACCACCTACTAATACAATTGCTCCACCTGGGAGCACACTGGCATCTTTAAGCATATACGCTGTGCCGCCACCACTTTTATTTAATTTACAGCTAACAGTAATATTGTTAGATGTTGTATTTGCTAGCGTTAGTCCTATTATAGTATGTGTAAGTGCACCAGTAACAGTATCACTTATTGTAGTAGGACTAGCAGTTAAACCTATATTTGCGGATACTTTACTTTTAAAGCCCATGTCAACACCTTAGCCTAGTGCAATTGCCATTTGTACAGCAAAATCATTAGCCTGTGTGCCTGTATCACTAATACCTACAATAGTATTATCTGATTTTTTTAAGTAAATCTTTGCATCAGCGTAATTTACGGCTAACTCACCATATTGTAGATCACCAGCAACAGGTATTTTTCCAGTTACGGAACTTTTTTTATGTATAATAGTTGACATGTAAGTATCCTAAAAAGGTTATAGATTTGTTAAAAAACAAATATTAATATGTACCACCATCGATTTGATTAATACTAACCAAACCGCTTGTAACAGTAAACTCTGTACTAGTAAAGCTGGCTAATCCATTTACGCTAGTTGTAGCAATAGGAATTGCTGTTTGACTAGCTGCTGTAATTAAGCCCTTAGCATTTACTGTAAATGTAGGTACACTAGTTGAGCTACCATAAGTACCTACGTTTGTATTAACAGTAGCCAGTGTAAGTGCTGCACTAACATTAGCTGTACCATCTACACTAGCTAATGTAGCAGTAGCATCACCAGTTAAACTTAAATTTCTAGCGGTTTGCCATTTTGTAGCACTACTAGCATTACCAGTTATGGCTCCGCTAACTGTTAGATTAGGAGCATTTACATTTTTATTAAATGTCCAGTCATCAGTAACGCTAGCATATACTATTGTAGCATTTGCCCCTGCAACAGTAAAACCTGCACCATCTGCTTGAGCACTATTAGTAGCATCTTTTGCTAAAGTTAGATTTACATCAGCTATGCTTACGGCTGTAGAATTAACTGTAGTTGTTGTACCTTGTACAGTTAAATTACCAGTAATAGTTGCATTACCTGCTACACTAATATTAGCTGCTGTAATGTCGTCACTATTAAAAGTACCATTAACTGTTAAATTATTAGTAATAGTAGCGCTACTAAGAGTTGTAGCTCCTGCTTGTAGCGTACCTGCTACTACTGTATTACCACTAGCTGCGGCAATAGTAAACTTATTAGTAGCTACACTAAAATCACCAACAATATTTGTAGCACCAGTTAAAGTAGTTGCACCAGCTACGCTTAGCGTACCTGCAATTGCTGTATTACCACTAGCTGCTGTAACGTTAAATTTATTAGTATTAACACTAACATCACCTGTAACAGCTAAGGTACTACTTAGTGTTGTAGCACCTGTAACACCTAGTGTACTACTTAGTGTTGTAGCACCTGTAACCCCTAGAGTACTACTTAGTGTTGTAGCACCTGTAACGGCTAGGGTACTACTTAGTGTTGTAGCACCTGTAACACCTAGTGTACCTGCAATTGCTGTATTACCACTAGCTGCTGTAACGTTAAATTTATTAGTATTAACACTAACATCGCCTGTAACAGCTAAGGTACTACTTAGTGTTGTAGCACCTGTAACCCCTAGAGTACTACTTAGTGTTGTGGCACCTGTAACGCCTAGTGTACTACTTAGTGTTGTAGCACCTGTAACGGCTAGGGTGCCGCCAATATTTGCTGCTTTTGTAACGCTAACTAAACCAGTACCATTTGGATCTAGTATAATATTACCGTTAGTATCTGTACTACTAACAGTATTATCATTTAAATCTAAATTATCTACTTTTAGATTATTTAGTTTGCTATTACTATCTGCAATTAGTGCACTATTGGCTGTAAGTGTACCATGTACATGATCTAGTAAGTCTGTAAAATATTTTCCGCCGATAACAAATTGTGGCGCACCACCTGCTGTTTCGGTACCAAAACCTATATATAAGCGCTCACCGCCATTTGCCTGTGAACCACTACCGGCTGAATATGCTAATTCTCCGTTTCCTAGTGTGGTTGGTGCAGTTGAGGAACTTGAACGCTTGATACGAATAATTGAAGCCATCTTCTATCTCCGATTAATAGTAGCCACCTTCCATATTTTGGGCATCAAGCGTTGTTGTTGCTACCCATTTCTGCGATGTTGAATTATAAACTAAAACGCCACCATTTGTTAAATTTGTTACATCTACATTTGTTAAGCCTTGTAGGGTAGTTACGCCTGCAGGACCGATCATACCACTTATTATAACTACAGGATCTTTTCGTTCAATAACTACCGCATTATTTTTTTCTGTAACAATTACATCAGTAGTCATCTGGTAACCTCCTGTACTAAGGTCAGGTTTCCTGTTACTAAAGTAGTTACTACGCCACTAGTATCTGTTAGCTCTAAACTATATACGGCGGTGGGAAATGTAAATGCGCGTGTTTGGGCAGCTGTAATAAACATACTAATTGTACTATCATTAGTATTAATAATTATTCCACCGTTTGTATTTGTTAGTTCAATTATAGTACTGGTACTATCTAATGTTTCTCTAATCTGCATCTGTGCCGTATAACCAACAAGTGGTATAGGCAAATTATATTCAATAACTCCGCCACTAGTATATGCTGTATAATTAGAACTATTTACTTGATTTAATGTTACCGTATTGCTAGTTGTATTAGTAGCAATATAATAATCGTCTTCGCCAGTAACATTAACTTCTTTCATACCACTAACACCAACCACTCTAACCCTCCAATTTACTGGAATCGTGTGATTACTTTGTGTGGTTATAACACAAGGTGCAGCTTTAGTTATAGCACTAATATTTGCATAACCTTTTGTTTGACTTTCCCAGCGCAAGGTTTCACGAAATGTAGTGCCTTGATAAATTTTATAATTAATTTTAGCAGGTGTCATGTTACACCTTTACCTTTCTAAGAGCGGCCAGTTTCTTAAAACTATTTAACTCTGTGGTAAGTGCAGCAATTTCTTCCTGCAACTTATTATTCTCAATATTTAATTTAGTTAGTTGACTGTTTAGTTCAACTATATCTAGTTGTAATTTTGTTAATTCTTCAGTAAGTTTACTATTATGTTGGCCCATACGCTCTAATTCTTCGTGCATCATTTTGATTACACTAGTTTCTGCATCGGTACTTCGCCAATCTTTTAATAGCTTTTGCACACCTACTGATAGTGCAATTATTGCCATAGCTGCTACACTAATGGTTTGTACCAGGCTATGATTTTCTACCTCAACCATTGTAGCTCCTCTCCATTGGCAGTGGTTTATAACTAGTTATGAATAGACCTAGCTACTGCCTAATAATTACAGGCACTGCTATTGTCAAGTAAAAATATTCAAACCTTCTTTAACACTTGTATATTATAACACAAGGGCAAGAGCTTGTCAACTAGAAAAAATACCCTGCTCAATCGATATTGAGCAGGGTATTGACTAGTACTTGTTGTGTTTTTTGTCGACTCGATGTGTGATTTCCAAATCAGTTTAGTGAATTCGGTCGCCCAGTCGGGGTAGATTTGTCGATCCAATAAGTCGCTAAAATTTACTGTTGTATTCCTCCACCACCCCCTCCTCCTCCACCACTTGGTACGAAGAAGTAAACATCTGTGCTACATGATGCAGAATAGCCACCATAATACACAGTAAATGTAGCAGTAATTGTTCCAGGCACTGTTACTCCACCACCTACGCCACTTTGACTGCCACTACACGGATATACTATTCCAGTACAACCTCCGCCTGCACAAATTTCTACTGTGGTTCCGCTACACGTTCCAGTTGTAGACCAGGATAAGGTAGTAGTACCGCCTATTGCTACACTACTTGGGCTAGCACTACAACTAATAGATAATGGAGGCGGGCTAACATAACAGTCGGGATGATTAGTTTCAGTTTGTGTATAGTTATTACAACCGGTAGGAGACCCACCACCACTATATACAGTAACTTTATTATTATTGCCTATATTAGCACTAGCGCAGTAACTATATAAAGCTGTACCGTAGGGTAAGCAACAATAACCTCCTCTATCGTACCAACCACCTCCACAAGAACCATCATTGTAGAACTCTTGAGTTTGACCATAGCCAGTTCCACCTAAGTAAACACATTGAGTATTTCCACTCCAACCTGCTGGGGCACAGCAACCGGCAGTATCTGTGTAACTACTTGAGCTATAACCACCACTACCATTACAAGTTGTAATAGTTCTAGTAACTCCACTACAAGTATTACTTATAACCTTTTCTGAACCTGGATAGCAAGTTTCATTTGTATCTTCATAGTATGGAGCACCACAATTTGCCGGCTGATATTCTCTACGGATATAGCCGGTACAGCCACTACCACTTTCACAATAAGTTGCACCAGTATAGTAACCAGGCATAGAGCAAGGTTGTGGTGCGCTATAATCTGTATTTGCAAGACACGTTGTAGTATTATTAGTATTTTTTCCGCCAGCGTAAATTGGATACTGTACACAACCACTACATGTAGTATAGCCTAAAAATGTTGGTGGACTAGTAACAGGAGGGCAACAATCGTTATCTGGTGTATAAGTGTAATTGTAACCACAATACCCATCATGATATTTTCTGCGTCTTTGCGGATTATACTGATCAGTTATACAAATTGATTCTAGTACCGTAGTTTTATCTTGTGAACAGCAGTCACTATAAGCATTAGCCTGTAGTAAATCTCCTGTAGTAGTACCACAATTACCGTCAGTTACTGTTTTATACTTATTTGCACCAACACATACATAACTACTGCCATCCCATGAACCTGGAGCTGCGCAAATGTATAGGGTTACTCCAGCACTTACACTACCTCCAGCATTACTTGCTGTTAAAGTCCAGTTAGTTGTAGTAGTTACACCAGTAGCTAGTGCTGCATCATTACCACTACTACCTTGATCTCCACCTATTCCGCTAATAGTGACGCTAGTAGCATTACTAGTGCTCCACCTAAAGAAAGCTGTATAGCCATTACTACTATAAGGAACAGACCCTGCTGAACTACCATAACTACCTCCGCTTAATTTTATTTGAAAGTAATCAATTGTAGGTGGATTAGGTGTTTGACTTGTATCATTAATGTTTATTGAAGCTGTTTGATAATATGGAGTTCCAGTATATGGTCCTGTTTTATATATACCTACACTAAAAGTTTCTGGGCTTGGACTAGATTCTGTTGCTTGATCAGCCGCAATACATATAGAAAAATTTCTAGTAAAAGTACCATTTTGACTTGTTAGTGTGCCATAAGGATTGCCACTAAAATCTGCACCAGTAGTATTTGTTCCGCCAATTGCAGCATAATAAAAATTTCTAGGTGCTCCGCTGGTAGTATTATCTGTAGCATTAACTGTAAAAGTTACACAGTTACCTTCGTTAACACTTGCAGGATCCCAAGTTATACTATTTATTTGAACATTACTATATACTGGATCAAGCGAAGTATCGTTAATAGTAACTAGTTTGCTTAGTATAACACCATTAGTTATACTATCTTTTCGTAAATCTAAGTAAAATTGTTGAGCACCTTCAGTTAATTGGTCAGCAACAGCACTAACTGTAAAAGCTGCTTCTCCAGCGTCACTACTTAGTATTCTACCACTAGTAAAATTTATATTTACATCACTGCTGTTGGTAGTATCATGACGTATACTTAAATAAACTCTAGTAGTTCCCCAAGTAGCTACATATTGTGTGCCTGTTACAACATATTCGGCACTATTACCCTCGTTTATATCACTTGGGCCTAATACTTCCCAATCTGCTAGCTGACTTGTATCCGCAACTGGAACAGTTACGCTTGCTACAGCGGTTCCACCGGCTGTAGTGCGTACCTCCATAACTATGTTTTCTTGGCCTTCATAGGCCTGATCGCGAGCAATCGTTCTAGTAAAAGTTGCGCTATTATTTGTAACTGTAACGGTTCCACTATTAGTATTATCCGTAAAATCAGCAGCAATTATTGTGCCTGTATTAATCCAATATAGTGTAGTGCCATTCTGCACATTAGTAGTTGTAATAGTAAACGTAGCCAAAGCACTAGTAGTTTCGTTTACACTTGCTGGATTTACTGTAATACTATAAGTAGGAGCCGCATTATTTAATGTAGTTGATTGTGATGTTGCTAATATTGTGCCACTACTATTTATATTTCTAAAACGTATTTGTACGGTTTTTAATGTTGTATTATAAACTGGATCAACATTGGTTGAGATTGTAAGTGAATATATGCCATTACCATCAGCACCTATAGTTCCACTTGTTGCTGACATATCACCGCTACCAGCAGTACCAATTTGTTCCCAATATATACCAGCAGCAGGCGTTACTAAATTTGTAGTAGTAATTGTATACGTAATACTACCACCTTCAGTAATACTAGTACTACTTTGTGTTAGTGACCAGGTAGTAGGGGCGTCTGCTACTGTTACAGTGTTTGCTGTAGCTACTATTGTTCCACTATATCCGCCAGTACGTAAATTAGCTATAATACTTCTGCCACCATCATAAACACTAGATACAGTTGTATTAATAGTAAAACTGCCGGTGCCATAACTACCAGATGTGGTAATAGTAACAGTGCCTTGACTAGTACCTACTGTACCACTATTAGTCCAGTAAAGCACTGTGCCATTAGCAACGTTAGTAGTGTTTACAGTAAAAGTAACACTATTACCTTCTACAATATTAGTTGCACTAGGAGTTATACTATAGCTAACATAGCCGCAGGCTACGCTATTAGATGTATCTATGTTGTATGTAGTACAAACTCCGCCAGAATAGTTACCAGTGTAGTAAGTTTTTCTTTCTACATAATTAGCTAAGCATTGCGAGGATAGAAGAGTATTTGCCGCAGGACAAGTGCTGCTATCTACAATAGTAGTACTAACTGTAACCTGTGGATAATTAGTTAAAGCAATAGTTAATACTTTGTCTCCATCCGTTCTAACATCCGCTAAGCTAGTAAACGTTCTACTAGCTGTATTATTATTTACTGTAAATATTCCTGAACTGCTAAGAGCTCCTCCGCTCCAATCACTGGCATCAAATGTGGTGCTATTTATTGAATAGGGAACTTGTGTACCATCTAACACATTTGTAGTGGTCAGTGTAATAGTTACACTGCCACCCTCGTTAATACTAGTAGCACTTGTAGATAATTGATAGGTACTTGCGCTAACATTAAATGTAACTGATGAAGTTACACTGCCATATTGATTTGTTGCGGTTAAGGTCCACGTTGTAGCATTTAGTACTGCACCTGCTAATGCTACATCGGTACCACTACTAGCAACTGTGCCAACACCATTATCAATAGTAACACTTGTGGCGTTTGTAACATCCCATTTAAAATAAGGAGTTTCACCACTTAATCCGGTTACGCTACTACCATAAGTACCAGTACTATTTGGTTTAACTTGAAAATAATTAATTGTAGGTCTATCTTTGCTAGTATCGTCTATAGTTATATAACTGCTTTGATAAAACGGGGTTCCCACATATGGTCCAGCAGTATAAAAATTAACACGAAATTGCTCTTGTGCATTTTCAGTAGCATAATCCTGTTTTATTGTAATGCTAAATGTACGTTGCCCAGTACCATTTTCTGTAGTTAGCGTACCGTATATTAGCCCTACAAAATCATCACCAGTTACATTAGCTCCACCTTCTATAGCCCAGTAAAAATCTCTGGGCGCACCACTAACAGTATTATCCTGTACATTTATAGTAAACGTAACTACGCTGTTTGCAGTTTCATCAGGACTTGCAGGACTATAACTAAAACTAGTTATATTTGGATTTGTATAAAATGGAACATTAGTAATATTAAAAGCTACGCTTGCGGCATTATTAGTTAAACTAAAAGTGGCTGTTTCTGTACCTTCACTATTATCATTTCTAGTTGTAGGTATTGTTACAGATGCTGTATTATTTTGTACTGTAAAACTGCCAGACAATACTCCGCCTAGTGAAAAATCTTCACTAGTAATATTTGTACCACTAATTACCCATGGTACATTGGTTCCATTTGGTACTCCAGTTGTAGTTAATGTAACAACTATATTATTTCCTTCGGCTACACTAGTAGGACTAGCACTTAAACTATATGTTGCACTTGGAAATTCTATACTACCACCACCTACATCATAGCTACTTCCATCAATATAAATTATATACTGAGTATCTGCACCGTTAGTAAAATCATATCCATAGAAAAATCCTTCCATGTCTTCATAATTTTTGGTAGCGACTCTAACAGTTATTTCATTAGTAGCAGATCTTTTATAAACGGCCTGAAAATCAAATAAGTATGAAAAGTTACCTTGACCAGTATATCTAGTATACGCTTGGCTTTTAAAAAAGTACGGCAATATAAAAGCTGCTTTAGTAGGTACCCCACTTAATGTAATAACTTGACTACAATTTGCTTGATCAGCAGGATTTCCACAACCTGTACTAGTAGAAAAATATCCTGTAGCATAACGATACGGCATAGTAAACTGAACAGCGTTACTGGGTTTAAAATGCTTAATATTTGAGTCAAATGTACACTGTGCATCTGATCTACGTAATTGTAACCCATATCCACTGGTAGATCTAGGATTTACAGGATTTACTGAGAAAAAATACACTTCCGGTGCGTCACTAGTAGTAGGTGTATAACTAATAGGAAAATATACATTAATACTAAAATTATATCCTGCGCTCCAATTACCGTCAGTCCAATATTCTCCACCATTATTAGGAACAGTAATTGCTGCGAAATTACTGTTCCCACCTATTCCTGGTGTTTGATAATTTACAGTATAATACTTATCGTTATTATATCCGCTTACAGGCCCAGTTACACTAATTGGAACGCCTTTGCCTGCAAACCAGGGTTTAATATAATTGTCATCAAGTACTATTTCACCGCTAGTATTATAAAATTTAAATCCATAACTCATTTTGCAAATACCAATATTGTGCTGGTGTTTCTAGTAATAGTACCAGTTGGGTCATTAATATTACCAACATTAATTTGTTCGTAATATATTCTAGGTATAAAACTAGGACCTTCTGGATCATATACAACTTGTGGTGAGTAAGACCAATTTTGATCTCCATTAAATAAGGTAATCCAAAATAAAACCCTATTTTTTAAATTAGGCAAGGTAGCACTATTAAAAGTGCTACTGCCGTCATAAGTAACATAACCACTACCAGTTATAGGAAATTGTATAGTATTTATATAAACTCCACCGGTACTAGTACTATCATAGTCAGTGTTTCCGTTACTATCAAGTAGTTTTAATCCATAAGCCATTTATGTTCCTGATAAATTACCAATAATTACTCTGCTAACATACTGGGAGCCGCTCCAACTTTTTATTACTATTTGGTCACCGCTAATTATAGTTTGTCCCACATTTGAACTTTCACTAACAAATGTACCTATATTAGCACTAATTGCTGTTAAAGCTCCAACTTTAAAACTTGACAAGTAAGGAGTACTTTCCCAACTATATACCCCCGCAGCTGTTTTGGTCCCATCTAATTGGAATAACCACTGGTTAGCTGCAAGAGCAGTATTAGGTGGCTGATCATACCAAGTATCAGCAACAGTAGCTGGCCCTGTGTTAGGAACTTTATTAGTATCATTAAACCAACCTGCAGTAGTAGATATACTAGTTGGATTAGGCATACTGGCACTAGTAATTATAATATAAGCTCTGGCAGCACTAGCTCCTGCTACTGTACTAGCTGCACCATCAGATACTATTGCAAAACTAATAGTTTTAGTATAACTGGTTCCGGCTACAGGCGTGGTTTCAGTGGCTATAACAGTAGCAGTAATTCCACTAATATTATTAGCATTTGGAGTAATTATAACACTAGCAGTAGTAGCATTAGTGGGTGTTCCGCCACTAATCTCCCATTGATAACTAGCACTAAAGTTTTTAGGTGTAGCTGTTAATGTAACGGTACTAGGGGTAAAAGTGCTACCAGATTTTTTAATTGTTCCACTATAACCAGTAACCTCTAGTACTTTGGCATCTTGCCCATCTTCACCTACTACTCTAACTGCCGCACTCCATGCTCCAGTACCAATACGTTGTCTAATGTATAAGTCGCCAGTTTCAA
>Ga0255171_1000524_pt1 | contig 10357 bp, 8 predicted proteins | sample Atl_Yuk_RepB_8d_FD_183176 | JGI IMG/M metagenome (GOLD analysis project Ga0255171, IMG submission 183176) | Freshwater microbial communities from Altamaha River, Georgia, United States - Atl_Yuk_RepB_8d | ecosystem: Environmental > Aquatic > Freshwater > River | place: USA: Georgia | collected...
GCGATATTTCGCAAATCCAACACTTCCCGATGGATTCGCCTCAAAAGCACTCAAGTTGGCCTCTGGATAATCAATCACAAGCACCCGACCCTTCTCTATGGTATACGATGCTTTGGCTGGATAAAAGAGAGCAACTCCAAACGCAACAAAGGCAGATTGGCATCCAATGTATCAACCAATACAGCCCGTTTTACAAGGGTGGTACTTACGTTTCTAAAATCAACACGATACTCCCACTGCTTGCTACGGAAATCAACCGTATCGCCCTGTAAACTCTGCTTCATCACCTCTACTAAGCCACCGCGGCGCGACAATCCAATCACGTCTTTGGCTTCGTTGTCGGCAACATCGACATCCTTTTGTAGGATACCCGTGCCCGTCTTAGCAGAGAATTCGAAATTATCAGCCGCAACAGCAGTGGCAGGGATGCGTGTGAAAATCTCCAAATATTGGGTACCAAAGGCTGGCAAATTACTGATGGCGTATATTGCCTCGCCCACAACATAGTTGTCGGGCTCGGGCGAACTCTGGAATGTGGTTATCGTTGCGGGGTGTTTCACATGAACTGTACCATTGGTTACCGCTGTCCCACCATGGTTCACAATCTTTACCAATACACGCACCTCGTCACCCGCTACCGCACCGGCCGGAACAATGACATCCATCCCCAACTCCAAATCATTCAATGATGGCTGCTGATACTGTCCCAAAGTCACGTAACTGTATACCCCTTTGCGAATTCTTGCCGTAGTGTTACCCAAACAAACCGAGTATAGATGCTTACCGGCAATCGTACTTAAATTGTAATCCCCAGAAGCCAAGGCGATGGTGAAGTGACCATTGGCATCCGTCACCGCAAAATTAATCTCTCCCGATGTCTTGTTCTCCAAGCGAACCATCCTCGACACCAATCCAACCTCGCCATCATCTTTGATGCAATTTGAATTGATATCGTAGAACAAATCCCCCACCAAATTTCCTGATTCGGGTTCGATCTTTGAGAAATACTGTAGGTCGGTATTGTGCTCGCGGAAATCACCCCAGATAAAGGCACCGTCGCCCCGCTGTCCAAGCGTAAAATTCCCCGAAATCCTATTTCCAGTGAATTGTAAATTGGCACCGTTATATACCAACAGGGAAGTTCCATTCCCATTTTTTACAAACGTACCACCAATCAACAAATCAGTACCCGATCCCATAAGCGTATTGGGCTCACTCACGCTGAAAGAGTCAAAGCCCAAAGGGGCAGACCACGTACCCTGAAAAATGGCGATTTTTTTATTTCCGGCGCCATCTTTCCCCAATGCGGCAATTTTGCCGTCGAAAACGCCCAATTCCAAAATTTCACCCACAAAGGGAGAACCCACACCACCCCAACCACCATTGCTGCTGTGTAATAGGCAATGTTTCCGGTTGATGTTCCCGCAAACGTTTGAAAATCTCCACCGATGTACAGTCGGTTTCCCACCACAGCCAAAGACCGAATGACACCATCCGTACCTTGTGTGGTTCCACTGTTTCCCAAGTACGACCAACTGCTACCATTGTAGGCGGCAATGTTTTGAACCGGACTTCCATTCACCGTATTGTCGAACAACCCTGCCACAATCAGCTTGTTATCAAAGACCGTCATGGCGATAATCCCGTTGTTGCGCGTATCTACCACACCCACTTCAGGCACCCACTTTAGACCATTCCATTTATACAAGTGACTCACCGGCACATCAGCGTCACGCTCCGCATTGGCCATGTAGGCCGCCGCATACATGGTATCGCGGTACAATGCAATAGAATGAAAATTATACGTCCCTTTCACCGTTTTCACCGGCGCGGGGGTCGTTAATCCCGTGTAATAACTCCAATTTACGCCATTCCAACGAGCCATGGTAAAATCATTCACCTCTGCCGTAGACGTTTCTTCGAAGAGTGCCAAATACTCGTTACCGGCAGCAAAAGATGCTACAACCTTGGCGGGCAAACCCGAACCCAAAGGCTGAAGCACCTGCGCTTGCGCCGAAATGCACAAGACAGAGCACAATGCGACTACAAAACGCAAACTCATCTTGTGCAATTTATACCATATGTAACACTTTTTCTTCAATTATTGGATCCTCCATGAATAATGGACCGACAAACCCGCAGACCAGCCCCTACTTTGAAGAGCGGCATTTGGGACATACATAGGACTCAGCATCGACTGCGCATTCAACCGCAATCCAATGGCATGTGAATAATTCAAACGCTTTTCAACACCCATCGCAACGCGCATGCCCATCACCCAGGTCCGCATTTGACTGGCTTCTTGTGATTTTTGCATCAGGGTTTGATAGTCGAGGGTTTGCGCACCCGCCGATACGCCCAGCCGGTTTGCCGATACCAATACCTCCGGCGTAACACTCAAGCCTTTTTTCCAAGGGAAATGCCCCGTGTACCCGAATGGGATTGAAAGCATGGTATAGGTAGATTGCGACTCAAAATTGACTTGCGGGCCCAATCCCAAATATCCAAAGATGGGATAATATCCCAACCCATCGGCTTTCTGACCTTGAATTACAGTGGCCGGCACACTATCGCGGAAATCAAATCGCTGTAAGGTACGGTTCTCTGCATAAGCAAGTCCCACCTTCACCTCATGTTTTGGGGTTATTTGATATAACAACGCTCCTTGAACACGCCCGGCGCTCAAGGCAAACTCACCCGATTTCATCCGATCGAAATAATTCTTGTGGATGTAATTGGCGTAATCATTTTTGGCGCGATAAACCAAGCCTGTTTGGTTGGCATCCACACCCATTTCAACACTCCAACGGCCTGGCATCAACGACTTTCGCGGGGCGCGATTCCATGCCAATGCCGGTGTTTGAGACAGCAAAATTCCACCTTCACCCATTCCATCAAACCACATGGGGTCTATGTCCATCGGCTGTACATCGAGGGAATAATTGTTTTCACGTTCTGATACCGGTTCCAACGCATTTGGGCGGGGCGACTCCGTGTCCACATTGTGTGGTTCACTGTGGGTTGACTTCCGAATTACACGCTCCGTTTTCGCCGTTTCGGCAGGTTTAACCGCCGATTTTTGGTTGGATACCAAGGCATCATCCAGCGCGGGTGTTTCTGTGGGGCGAGCTTCGGTATTTGTACCAGACGCACTATGATTTTTGTTTTGGACCTGGGCCACAGAAGCCGTCCGATTTCCTTTATGCGAAGAATTCCACTGCAATAATCCAGCACCTACCACTGACAAGAGAACGCCGGCAGCCAACCAATACCATATGAATTTGCTCCGGCGTTCTTTGCGGTCAAGGGCAGAGTCTATCGACTGCCACAGTCCAGCATCGGGATTCGGGGTAAAATCCTCGAATTGCTGGCTCAACCAATTGTCGATATGTTTATTACTGTTTTCCAGTGTCCTTGTTTTTTTGTTGTTCAACCAATTCTTTTAACAACACGCGCGCCCTGTGAAGGAGACTTTTACTATTGGAGATGGTGGTTCCGAGTGATTCTGCAATCTCTTTGTGCGATAATTTGTCGATGGCATACAGGTTGATGACCATGCGATAATTTTCAGGGAGTGCCATCAAACACTGTAGCACTACTTCAATTTCTAGGGGCTCTGAATCCACGGTCAATTCCTCTGTGGGTTCTTCTGAAACATCGACAACTTCAACCATTACAGGTCCGCGCGATGATTTCCTAAATTTTGAGAGTGCCAAGTTGATGAAGACCCGACTCATCCATCCTTCCAACTGTGAAGGATCTTTCAGGGTGGTTATGCTGTCAAAGACCTTGATGAAACCATCTTGTAACAAGTCCTGAGCATCCGCGCGGCTGTTTGAGTATCTCAAACAAAAACCAAACATCTTGGCACCGTATTTCTCGTAAAGAGCTTTCTGGGCGATTCGGTCTTTGTTGACACATCCGGCTATGATATCATTGTTGTTTAGCAAGTAGCTTCGGTATTATGACGCACAAAAGAGAAATGGTTGCAAAGAAAAATGTAAAAATGTGAGAATTATATGAATAACTCCTTCTACGACCGCATTTTAGGCCACTTTTGCTTCGTAAATTTGAAATTCCACCCTTTTAACGTGCGCCAAAGTGAAATTCAATCGTAAAGAACTCAACAACACCGAATTATTGCAATTGTACCGCGGCTTGCTCAAACCGCGAATGATTGAAGAAAAAATGTTGGTGTTATTGCGCCAAGGAAAGGTAGGAAAATGGTTCAGTGGCATCGGGCAGGAAGCCATATCGGTGGGTGTAACCATGGCGTTAGACCCAGACGAGTACATTATGCCCTTGCACAGAAACTTGGGCGTTTTCACCACCCGTGGCATCCCTTTTGGAAAACTCTTTGCTCAGTGGCAAGGCAAAAAATCTGGGTTTAGCAAAGGTCGGGAGCGAAGCTTCCACTTTGGCACCAACGACTATGCCATCGTGGGGATGATTTCTCACCTTGGCGCTATGCTTGGGGTTGCCAATGGGGTCTCCCTTTCGCATAAATTGCAGGGCCGACAAAAAATCTCTGTTGCCTTTTCTGGCGATGGGGGCACATCCGAAGGTGATTTCCATGAGGCCCTCAACGTGGCCGCTGTGTGGCAACTCCCCGTCATCTTCCTCATCGAAAACAACGGCTATGGACTCAGCACTCCGTCAAACGAGCAGTTTCGCTGCAGACAGTTTATCGACAAAGGCATCGGCTACGGCATAGAAGCCATACAAGTCGATGGCAACAACATACTCGAGGTGTATCACGCCGCCCATCATTGGGCCGAAGAGCTCAGAAAAAATCCACGTCCCATCATCTTGGAAGCCATCACATTCAGGATGCGTGGACATGAAGAGGCATCCGGCGTAAAATATGTGCCGCAACACCTATTTGAGGAATGGGGACAGAAAGACCCACTCACCAATTTTGAGGCTTATCTACTCAGCGAAGGCGTGCTCAATCAAGACCTGATCCAGGCTTATCGCACCGAGTTCATGGAAGAAATCGAACAAGGACTCGAAACCACCTTTGCCGAAGAAGAAGTGGTCCCAAATACTAATGAGGAATTGGCCGATATGTTTGCACCGTATCAGCAGCCACCAGACATACCCACCTCACACACGATAGAAAAGGTTGATCGCGAGCTGCGTTTGGTAGATGCCATCAAGGAGGGGCTTGAGCAGGGCATGGAACGACATCCATCATTGGTCATTATGGGACAGGACGTGGCTGAGTATGGCGGTGTATTCAAAATCACGGAGGGATTTGTTGAGAAATTTGGCAAAGACCGCGTTCGCAACACCCCCATCACGGAAAGTTCTATTTTGGGCGCCGGATACGGCTTGAGTATTGCCAAGCAAAAAGCGGTGGTAGAAATGCAATTTTCAGACTTTGTCACTTGTGGATTCAACCAAATTGTAAACAACCTGGCCAAAAGTCATTACCGTTGGGGACAGGCCGCAGACGTGGTGGTGCGAATGCCCACTGGCGCGGGGGTACAAGCGGGTCCTTTTCACAGCCAAAGTACCGAGGCTTGGTTTTACCATACGCCAGGGCTAAAAATATACTATCCCAGCAACCCCGCTGATGCAAAAGGGTTGTTGTTACGAGCCATAGAAGACCCCAACCCCGTTTTGTTCTTCGAACACAAACTCTTGTATCGCAGTATCTCAGGTGCGGTACCGGAAGACCCCTACATGATTCATGAGCAATCCGCCACCGTACACAATCTGGGCGATGATTTTTGCATCATCACCTATGGCTGGGGCGTTCACAAAGCACTGGAATGCATCGCAGAAAATCAATTTAGCGGCAGGGTGGTTGACCTGCGGACACTACTCCCCTGGGACCAAGAAACGGTTTTGAGCCAAGTAAAGGCCACTGGCAAAGTCTTGGTGATGACCGAGGACACGCTCACCGGCAGTATCGCCAGCGACATTGCCGCATGGATTTCCGAACACGCCTTTGAGCACTTGGATGCCCCCGTAAAAAGACTGGGAAGCCTCGACACCCCGGTACCGCTGGCAAAATCCTTGGAAGACCACTTCCTGCCCTGGCCACGTTTGAAAACCGTGTTGGAGGAACTAATCGCATACTAATGGCATCGCCGCAAAACAATACAACGAACGACGAAGCCTCGTTGGCCTATGCCTTCGTGAACGACACCCATCAACACCTGTTTCTAACGGGAAAGGCGGGAACTGGTAAGACCACATTCCTGAAAAATTTATTGGCCAACACGACCAAGAAAACGGTGGTGGTAGCACCCACGGGTGTTGCGGCCATTAACGCGGGCGGAAGTACCATTCACAGCATGTTTGGACTCCCCACGCGCGCCTTTGTGCCAACCAATGAATCCGTAGACCCCAATTTGGCGAACAATGCCGTCATGATTCGGGAGCATTTTCACTACAACAAAGCCAAACGCGACATTTTTCAATCCCTGGAATTGTTGGTGATTGATGAAATTTCCATGGTTCGGGCCGATTTATTCGATGTCATCGATCATGCATTGAGATTTGCCCGTAGCAGCTCCAAACCTTTTGGTGGTGTACAATTGCTGTTGATCGGTGATTTGATGCAGCTCCCCCCGGTGGTCACTGAAATGGAAAGAGGCCTCATTTACCAACACTATAGCACCGAATTTTTCTTCTCTGCCAAATGCTTCCCCGCGTTGGAAATGATCACCATCGAGTTGAAAACCATTTACCGTCAAAGCGATCGTGGGTTCATCAACTTACTCAATCAAATCCGCAGCAATCAGATGGAAAGTTGGGATTATGAAAATTTATCGGAACGCATACAACCCGATTTCCAACCCCAAGAACCTGGTTGGATAACACTCACTACCCACAACAAACAAGCCGATGCCATCAATGAAAAAGAACTACTCAAAATTGAAGCGGCCGAAAAACAATACGTAGCCAAGGTATCCGGAGAATTTTCTGAGGGGAGTTTTCCAACAGAAGGCATTCTTCGACTCAAAGAGGGGGCGCAAGTGATGTTTGTTAAAAACGATACCTCCTATGAAAAGCGATACTACAACGGCAAAATTGGCACCGTAAAACGCATCGCTGGTGACACCCTATTCATCGATTGCAACGATGGAAAAGCGCCTATTGAAATCGAAAGGGAAACCTGGAAAAACCTCCGCTATAAATTCAATGCCACCGATGAATCCGTGGAGCAAGAGGAAATTGGCAGCTTTGAACAATTCCCTTTGCGACTGGCATGGGCCATCACCGTTCACAAAAGCCAAGGACTCACCTTCGACAAAGCGATGATTGATGCGGGAAAGAGTTTTGCTCCCGGACAGGTTTATGTAGCGTTGAGTCGATGCACTCGTCTAGAATCGCTGGTATTGCTCACCGCCATTCGCGCCCAAAACATTCTGAGCGATGCACGCATCCTTCACTTCCATGAGAACCAAGCCAAATCGCGCGACCTATGGGAAATCTTGGAAGAAAAACGACAGTTATTCCAAAAACAGCAATTGCTGGAAGTATACAGCGTGCGACAAATCAGCTACGAATTCAACGGCATGATGATCGCCATCTCCAAAGAAAAAAGCAGTAAAATTTCGGCCAAATACGCCGAACTCTCGCCCATTCGTTTGAAGTTCCAAGAACTGGAAGCCACAGCACAGAAGTTCCAGCGATCAATCGGACAAATATTCAAGGAACACGAAACGCAATTTGAAGATCTTGACCGATTGCCCAATGCCGAAGAAATAGCCGAGGCACAAGAAGTGCTCACCGCCCGACTTCAAGATCGATGTACCAAAGCGGGGAACTACTTTGCCGATTATTTGAGTGAGCAAATCATCGAACCCGTTCGCAGGTCGTTCACGGAATTACAGCGAGGCGGCAAGCCCGTTGGCTCGCAGAAAATTCGCGACCGCGTCGGAGATTTTCAGACCCATTGTTGGTCCTACATCAAAAAACTCTACAAAGTAAAATACGGGGAAACACCATTGTACCTGAGCGAAGACACCCCATACGTTCCCGAAGTGTGATTGTGTAACTTCCTGTAATCTGGGGAGTACCCGATGCTATTGACTGCAGGCTGCGCGGCGTTCCGTTATACGTTGAATCGGAAATGCATGCAATCCCCGTCTTTCACTACGTATTCTTTTCCCTCTACACGCAACTTTCCTACCTCTCTGCAAGCAGCTTCTGAGCCGTAATGAATATAGTCGTCGTATGCGATTACCTCCGCACGGATGAAGCCTTTCTCAAAATCCGAGTGAATTTCACCCGCCGCGCCCGGCGCTTTTGTCCCTTCGGTAATTGTCCATGCACGAACCTCCTTTACACCCACGGTGAAGTAGGTGATGTAATTTAACAGCTTGTAGGCCGCATGAATCAATTTCTCTACCCCACTTTGCTCCAATCCCATTTCCTGCAAGAACATCTGTCGGTCCTCGAAACTCTCCAAATCGGCAATTTCTGCTTCAATGGCGGCAGAGATCAAGATGATACCCGCTTGCTCACCGGCAATGGCTTGTTTCACTTGCTCAACATAGGCATTTCCTGAGTTCACACTTTCGGGATCTACATTGCAAACGTACAAAACGGGTTTGTCGGTAAGCAAATTCAAATCCTTAATCAGCGCCTTTTTCTCAGGCTCCATATCCAGGGTTCTGGCATTTTTCCCTGTGAGCAAATGGGCTTGATAGGCCTCACTCACTTCCAACAATTTGGCCGCGTCTTTGTCGCCCGCCTTGGCTTGCTTTTGAATCTTGGCGATGGTTTTCTCGAGCGATTCGAGGTCTTTCAGCTGTAATTCGGTATCGATAATTTCTTTGTCGCGCACCGGATTCACAGACCCATCCACGTGAATGATATTATCGTCATCAAAACAACGTAACACGTGTAAAATGGCATTGGTATTTCGAATGTTGCCCAAAAATTGGTTCCCCAATCCATCGCCCTTACTGGCGCCTTTTACCAAACCCGCGATGTCCACGATTTCGATGGTGGTAGGTACCAAGTTTTGGGGATTAACCAGCGAGGCCAATTTATTCATGCGAATGTCAGGAACAGTGATTGTGCCTACGTTGGGCTCAATTGTACAGAATGGAAAGTTGGCAGACTGCGCTTTGGCGCTGGATACTGCATTAAAGAGGGTGGATTTCCCAACATTGGGCAGTCCCACGATACCACATTGCATTGCCATAGGGCTATTTTTTAGTTAAGTAGGTCGCCGATATCCTGCAAAATCTTGCGGGTGAGATTCTCGGCTGTGTTGATGCTGTCACTCTCAGCATAGATACGTATGATGGGTTCTGTGTTGCTCTTACGCAAGTGAACCCAATCTTGATCAAATTCAATTTTCACACCATCGATGGTATTGATGGGTTGTTTTTTATACTTCTTTTGGATTTTCTCTAAGATACCATCTACATCGGTCCCAGCCTGCAATTCGGCTTTGTTCTTAGACATGCGGTAGTTGGGATAGGTAGCTCTTAAAGCAGAGGCACTCAGTCCGGTTTCGGCCAGGTGACTCAAGAACAGGGCGATTCCTGCCAAGGCATCTCTCCCGTAGTGTAGTTCAGGCACAATGATACCACCGTTTCCTTCGCCCCCAATCACGGCACCGATTTCCTTCATTTTCTCAACCACGTTCACTTCCCCTACCGCACTGGCTTCGTATTGCTGTCCGGCTTTCTCTGTGATGTCCCTCAGCGCACGCGTACTGGAAAGATTGCTTACAGTTGGCCCTGGCGTATGCTTGAGATAATAGTCGGCAACCGCCACCAAAGTGTATTCTTCACCAAACATTTCAGCGTCGTCTGAAATCAAGGCCAAACGGTCTACGTCGGGATCTACAACAATGCCCAGATCGCATTTGGCAGATTTTACCTCCGATGCGATTTGTCCGAGGTGCTCCGGCAATGGCTCCGGGTTGTGTGCAAAATGTCCGGTGGGTTCACAGTTGATTTCAACAATTTCTTCCACACCCAATGCTTTAAGTAAAGCAGGCACGGCAATTCCGCCTACGCTGTTCACCGCATCGATGGCCACTTTGAATTTTTGCGCCGCGATGAGGTCTCGCTTCACCAATGGCAAATCCAAGATTTTTTGGATGTGCATGGGTAAAAAGTCTTTTACGGTGCGACTCCCCAAATGATCCACGCTGGCGAAGGCAATTTCGTTGCTTTCGGCCAATTCCAAGACCATGGCACCATCAGCGGCGGAGATGAACTCCCCTTTGTGGTTTAAAAGTTTCAGGGCGTTCCACTGTTTTGGGTTGTGGCTAGCCGTTAGGATGATACCACCGGCAGCAGCCTCTTCTACCACCGCCATTTCTACGGTTGGGGTGGTTGACAGTCCGGCGTCCACCACATCAATGCCCAAGGCCATG
>Ga0255171_1000530_pt1 | contig 10328 bp, 10 predicted proteins | sample Atl_Yuk_RepB_8d_FD_183176 | JGI IMG/M metagenome (GOLD analysis project Ga0255171, IMG submission 183176) | Freshwater microbial communities from Altamaha River, Georgia, United States - Atl_Yuk_RepB_8d | ecosystem: Environmental > Aquatic > Freshwater > River | place: USA: Georgia | collected...
AGCCCGCACCTACAACCTTACCTTGTTTTTGGGCGTTTTGAGCACGATTTGTTTCATTATGGCGATTCAATCAAACCAAACGAAGCATTTTTTAGTGTACGGAATGATTGGCGGATTGCTTTGTTTGTCGCACTTCTTTGGCCTTTGGATTTTGTTGGCCCACGGAAGTTTCTGGGTGCTCAGCCAATGGCGAAACCCCAAGCTTCTTCAGCGACTGGGCTGGGCCCTATTGGGATTTGGAATCGCATTTGGTTGGTATATCCCCAACTTATGGTATCGATTTGTGGATAGCGCGTCCCAGGGCACCTGGGTAAACCCAGCGCCCTGGGACGCGCCCTATCTAACCCTGTGGAAATACCTGAATACACCCGCTGCCACAGTCCTTGCAATCATGTTGCTGGTCTATGCTGTTGTCATGGTTGTTGCTCACCACAAAATCAGATCCGCCGTCCACAAACAAAGCGCCCAACTCCTGCTATGGCTGTTTGCACTGCCCTTTTGCGGACAGTGGTTGTTGAGTTTGGATCATCCCTTTTCCATCCCCATGTTTACGGAGCGATACGCCTGCATCACACTGCCCTTTTTGTGCTTGATTTTGGCGATGTCACTGTCTGGGTTGCGTGAACATTTCAACCCGTGGTTATACAACGTTGTACTCCCTCTTTTTTTGTTTACAATACTTTCGGCAAAGCTTTTCACCCCGCCCAATCAAGCTTGCGTGAAAGAAGCGCTTCAAAAAACCGCCAAAGAATTGGCGAACTCCTCAATTAAAAACACCCCCATCATTTTGGAGCCCTACCACGCGGCGTTCCAAGCCCTGTATTATGCCGATCACCAGCGATTTCAGCAATATCATCCAGAGGACATTTACAAACACCTCGCCCATCAATTGTCGTACAGCAACATCTGGATTTTAAACACCTCCAAATCCCTTGATAGCCTGGGTTTGTCGCAGCAAAAGTCATTGGCCTACTTGCACTTTGGCCTAGAGAAATCGAATCACACCAAAATGATTGAATCACAATTGTTTGCACTGACGATCCATGGGGGCAAATCGAGGATTGAGCATATTCAACTGCCCAAATCACTTTGGGGCACCTTCAAAATCAGCCATGAAGCCAAATTTTGGCTCATTGAGAAAAATTAAACCTATATTTGCACCACTTTTCCAAATGGAAGGCGAACCCCGAAGTATAATCCAATCCAATGATGCGCGTCTACTATCAGCGTCAAAATCGTGTGCAGAAAGTGCAAACGTTGTCTCAATTGGAGACATTGGATGGATTGGTATGGATTGATTTGCAAAATCCCTCAGCGGCAGAGATCGCCGATGTAGAAGCAAATTTCGAATTCAAGTTTCAATCCAGACAGCAACAGTTAGAAATTGAGAGTTCATCTCGGTACTTCGAAACCGACGATGAGATCATCGCCAACAGCAACTTCTTGTATTTCGACCAAAAATCGGAATTGTTCCATTCCAACGCGGTGTCGTTCATTTTGCAGGACGACATTCTCTTTACCTATCGCGATGCCGATTTGAGTGCATTTTCTGATTGTGTGAAGAAAATCAAAGCCACCGGCCGGTTATTCCATACGGGAAAACAGATCATGGCAACCTTGTTGGAAATGGGCGTAGATAACGACGCTGATTTGCTCGAGGGATTGGCCAAACAAGTAGCCGGACTCTCCAAAGAGTTGTCGCTCACCCAAAACCCCAACGAAACCATAATTCTGGAAATCAACCGGATGCAAGAATTAACGATGGAATTGCGACAGAACGCGGTCGATAAGCAACGCGTACTCAGTGCCATTTTAAAAAGCCGGGAGTTTGAGGGCGAAGATTACGAGCGGTTGCGCATTGTGATCAAAGATATTAACTCACTGATTGACCACACCAACTTCAATTTCGAGCGATTGGAGTATTTGCAAAACACTTTTTTGGGTTTGATCAACATCGAGCAGAACAAAATCATCAAGATCTTTACGGTTGCCTCGGTGATTTTCATGCCACCCACGCTCATCGCCAGTATTTATGGCATGAACTTCGAATTCATTGACGCGTTCAAATGGAAATACGGCTTCGCCTTCTCCATCGCATTAATGATGTTATCGTCGCTCAGCACCCTCTACTTCTTCCGCCGCCGCAAGTGGTTGTAACACGAAATCCGCAGCAGATTGGGTAGTGACTCGCTCATACTTATTGGGTGAGGGGGTGAATTTTATCCAATGTTTCTTTTTGAATTTCATTTTCCAGCTCAATGTCGTAGTCAATTTGCAATTGAATCCAGAAGTGAGCAGAATTTCCAAAAAACTTGGAAAATCTCAAAGCGGTATCAACCGACACCCTTCTTTTCCCAGCCACTATTTGACTTATCCGTGTTTGAGGAATGAATGTCGCTTTGGCCAAGCGATACGCTGAAATTCCAAGTGCATCCAAAAACTCGATTTTCAGCACTTCCCCAGGGTGTACGTTCTGTATTCTTTCCATTTCAGTGATAATCTACAATTTCCACGTCGTGAGGACTGTCATTTTCCCAATAAAACAACAATCGCCATTTCTTGTTGATTCGAATGCTGTGATAGCCCCCAAGGTTCCCCGATAATTTCTCGAGGTGATTGCCAGGCGGGACTCTCAAATCATTCAAATTCAGAGCAGCATTTAGCATTCGTAATTTCCTCCTAGCCACAGATTGGATTTCGGCAGGAAATTTGGTCGATGTAAAACCGTTCCAAATCAACTCTGTATCGCTGCAAGTAAAATTCACTATCATGATTCACAATACTCACCATTCGCGATACTATCGTCAAAGATAAGTAAATTATTTTCAATCAAAAATACAGAGCCAAATTTCTCTTATGAAACTATTGGCAACAATGACAACACAACTTTTCTCCGTGGCAAAAATCGCAAGTGGTTGTAAAACCAAATGCTGAAAGAGTTGTTACCTCTGAGTGCAACGAAAATTACGGATGTTTGGCTTCGCGTGCGCTGCGCTATTGAGCTTGGCCGCAGCAACACCGCAAGACTGGATCAACATTCGTTCGCTATACCGACAAGCGCTCAGCGCCGAAAGTGCGTTGAATGATTTTAGTTCAAAATCGAAATCATTGGCCAATGCCGACCCCCTAGCCAAAGCCTATTACGGCACGGCCCTCGCCCTCCGGGCTCGGGCCTCCATTTCCCCCACCACCAAACTCTCCCTGGCCAACCAAGCCCAAGAACAACTCAATACCGCCGCCACCCTGCAGCCCCAAAATTTGGAAATACGCTTCCTGAGATACTCCTTCGAATATGGTACCCCGTCGTTCCTGAATATGAAGAAACATATGCTGTCCGACAAACCCCTAGCCCTTCAATTCGCCAAGAATCCATCGCCCATCAAAGACATCGCCATCGACTTTTTTAACCATTGCGACCAACTCAGCGAAGCCGAAAAATCAGCGTTGCGCTGACTCGTCTAACACCCAATTAACCCTCTATCGCAGCAATTCCTGGCAATACTTTGCCCTCGAAATACTCCAACAACGCGCCGCCACCGGTACTCACATAACTCACCTTGTCGTCGAACCCAAACTGATACACGGCCGCCGCACTGTCGCCGCCCCCAATCAGACTGAATGCCCCAGAAACTGTAGCATCCGCCACCGACTGAGCCACCGTTTTGGTACCACGCTCAAACGCCGGCATTTCAAACACGCCCATCGGACCGTTCCACAAAATGGTCTTGCTGTTCAACAACACCTCCCGGAACGCATCACAAGCCTGGGCCCCAATATCCAACCCCATCCAACCGCTGGGAATCTGATCACTCGCGCAATTCTGGGTATTGGCATCCGCCGCAAACTTATCCGCGATGGTAGAATCCACCGGCAAATGAATTTTCACGCCTTTGGCTTCCGCCTTCTTCAAGATTTCTACACAAGTCTCCAATCGATCCGCCTCACACAAACTGTTCCCGATTTCACCGCCCTGCGCCTTAAAAAATGTATAAGCCATCCCGCCGCCAATGATGATGTGGTCGGCCGTATTTAACAAATTCTCTACGATCAAAATTTTATCGCTCACCTTCGCACCACCCACAATCGCTGTAAACGGACGTTGAGGGGCCTTCATCACCTGATTGGCGTTGGCCACTTCCTTGGCCATCAAATAGCCAAACGCTTTTCTACCCGCGAAGAAATCCGCGATAATCGCCGTGCTCGCATGCGCGCGGTGCGCCGTACCAAACGCGTCATTCACATAAAACGTCCCCAAGGCCGCCAACTTCGCCGCAAATTCACGATCGCCCTTCTCCTCCTCCTTGTAAAAACGCAAATTTTCTAGCAGCAGGACTTCACCGGCTTGCAAACTGCTCGACAAATGGGCTGCTTCTTCTCCGATGCAGTCCGAGGCGAAGCGAACATTCGTGCCAACCAAACCCGATAAGTGAGACACCAAATGTTTCAACGAGTATTTTTCAGTCGGACCTTCTTTCGGACGTCCCAAATGGCTCATCAAAATCACCGATCCGCCATCGCCGAGAATTTTTTGAATGGTAGGCAATGCCGCCGTCATCCGAGAATCATCGGTTATCTTGAATTCAGCATCCAAAGGCACGTTAAAATCCACGCGGACCAACACGCGCTCTCCAGCAAAATCAATAGTCTCAACAGTATTCATGGTTTGATAGGTTTTGGGTTTTATGGGGTTATAATAATTTCTTTAACAAGGCACTCATCGACACTTCCGCTTGCAGCAATGCGCCCAACTCACTAATCTTCACACGCTTTTGCTCCATGGTATCGCGATATCTCACGGTCACGTCTTGATTGGCCAAACTGTCGTGATCCACCGTAATACAAAACGGCGTCCCGATGGCATCCATGCGTCTGTAACGCTTTCCGATACTGTCTTTGTCCTCGATGTATACATTGTAATCGATGCGCAATTCGTTGTAAATCTGTTCAGCCAATTCAGGCAAACCATCCTTTTTCACCAAAGGCAAAATGGCCGCTTTCACCGGGGCGATGGCCGGATGCAATTTCAACACGGTGCGGGTATCGCCGTCCACTGCTTCCTCGGCAAAGGCCTCACACAAGGTCAGCAAGAACAATCGATCCAATCCAATGGAGGTCTCCACCACGTAAGGCACGAAACTCTCGTTCGATTCGGGATCAAAGTATCTCAACTTCTTGCCGCTAAACTCTTCGTGCTTGCCCAAATCAAAATCGGTGCGTGAATGAATCCCCTCCACTTCTTTAAATCCAAATGGGAATTCGTATTCAATATCCACCGCGGCATTGGCGTAGTGTGCCAATTTCACGTGGTCGTGGTATCGGTATTTGGTATCAGGGGTACCCAATGCCTTGTGCCATTTCAATCGCTGCGACTTCCAGAATTCATAAAATTCCAATTCGGTGCCTGGCTTACAGAAAAACTGCATTTCCATTTGCTCAAACTCCTTCATTCGCATGATGAACTGTCGGGCTACGATCTCGTTGCGGAACGCTTTACCCGTCTGGGCGATACCAAACGGCAGCTTCATCCTTCCGGTTTTCTGCACGTTCAAGAAGTTTACAAAAATCCCTTGGGCGGTTTCAGGACGCAAATACAGGCTGTCTTCCCCGCTATCCGTGGCGCTCATTTGGGTGCTGTACATCAGATTGAACTGACGCACATCGGTCCAATTGCGGGAGCCGCTGATCGGACAAACAATCCCTTCAGCATCGATCAGGTCTTTGATCATGGCAAGATTTCCGGTTTCCAAACCTTCTTTCATCACCGCATCAATGCGATCAATTTGCGCTTGATATTCCATCACCCGGGGGTTGGTTGTGCGATACATCGCCGCGTTAAAACTTTCGCCAAATCGCTTAGCTGCCTTGTCGATTTCCTTCTCGATTTTTTGTCGGATTTTTTCCTGATGATCCTCCAACAACACATCGGCGCGATACCGCTTTTTGCTGTCTTTGTTATCGATCATCGGATCGCTGAACCCATCCACATGTCCGCTCGCCTTCCAAACTTTGGGGTGCATAAAGATGGCGGCATCAATCCCCACAATGTTTTGATTGAGTTGGGTCATCGATTTCCACCAGTACTGACGCAAGTTATTGCGCAATTCCACGCCGTTTTGGCCGTAATCGTACACAGCGGTTAATCCACCATAAATGTCACTGGAAGGAAATACGAATCCGTATTCTTTACAATGGGAAATGACTTTTTCGAAAATCTCAGCGTTACTCATCCGTCCCGCAAAGATAGGACATCAGAATTGGTTCTTCCACATCATACTTTCGACCGGACGGTTGGGCTGGCCTGAGTATTTTGCATTTTTCTTGGCGTTGTAAGGCACCAAAATCTCACCCTCTACGGGGAAATAAATCAACTGTCCGATGGGCATCCCTGCATACACCCTTACCGGTTTTTTCACGGAAATTTCCAAGGTCCAGTTGCCGCAGAATCCCACATCACCTTTACCGGCGGTGGCGTGAATATCGATACCCAATCTACCGGTACTGCTTTTTCCTTCCAGAAATGGAACATGGGCATGGGTTTCGGTATATTCTTCGGTTACACCCAAATAAAACTGATCGGGCATCAACACAAACCCTTCTTCTGGAATTTCAAAATGGGCGATGGTATTGTGTTTTTTGGCATCGAGTTCTTCGTCTACGTACAAAGCCAAATGCTTTCCCAAGTGCACATCGTAGCTATTGCTGCCCAGACAATTGCGGTCGTAGGGTTCAATCTTGATGGTGCCCTTTTCCATCTCATCGAGGATGCGTTGATCAGATAATATCATAACAGAGAGGCAAATATAAATAAATGCAACGCGAATTTGACGAAATTACCATCAACCCAACCTTCACCCCGCGGAAAAGCGGGCTTGGTATTGGGCCTGGGCAGGGACAGGGGACCTTAACGACTTACATCATTCATATCGCCAATCTTTTTCACGTAGGTGAATGACGGGATAAACAGGAAGATATTTTTGGGTCCGATGGTGAATTCCTGAGGCAAATACGTTGGCTGTCCCGTTGTATTATCCCAACCCGGCACGGTTGCGGTGTATTTGTACTGATCGCCGTGCTCCCAATAACTCGACACCCCAAAGGACCAAGCGGTGGTGCGCTGTTTGTGCCCAATGATGCGAAACTGAACCGAGGTAAATAGGGTACTCCGCTTGAGCATGGCATTCACGGGGATGTTTTTAGGGGCGTAGGCCATTTTTATATCGTCGTACTGCCAATCGTCGTAGCCCGACACAAACTTTCTATTGCGGTTATTGAACCAGGCTTCGCCCACGAAATAGAAATTGGGGGTGATGCTATACATGCCGGACACGTTGGTCACGGCGAGACTGCCATCGGCTTCACTGGAGCGGAGCATGCCCAATCCGAGGCTCACGTTATTTTGCGGGCTTCCGAGGGTATACATACCGTAAAAGGTATTGAGCCACATCATGTTTTCGGTCCCAGTGAATACGCTAAATCCGGCGATATCTCCCACGGCCAGTGTATGATTTTTACGGATGGGCATGGAGTATTTGGGGGTGAGATACATGAACAGGGGGAAGGCATAGCCGATACCCACGCCGAGCTGGTCGGTGATCCCCATTTGCACATCATTCAAGAGAACATCATAGTTTTGGTAGTAGAAGGACCCTTTGTTGATGGGGTACGCCGATGGGGCGAAGATGTATCGCGAGGCGTGATGATTGATCTGGGCGATGGAGTCTTCGTAAGAGAGAACTTTTTTTGGGATGGTAGGGATTGGCGGAATTTTAATCAATTTTTTCCTTGAGGTATCTTTGGGCGATGCGATTTCTTCCTCTTCATCGGGTGCAGCGGATTGATTCACTTGCGCTTGAGACGACAAACTGATGGCTGCGAGTTGCAGCACAAAAATCCACTTGAGTATTTTCATGATATTCCTTGATAATTCTATGTAAAATTACCCCTTCCTCGATTGCGAAAATAGGACATTTGTCATCTTGAAAGAGAACATGCATCATGCAGATGTTCCACAGATCCTCAAAGAGTCCAAATTATCACTCAATCGACAGGTCCCACAGGCGGATAATTTTGTCATCGCCGGCGCTTGCGAGCAAGCGCCGGCCCACCCGAGAAGCATCGAGGCCATCAACCTCACCCAACCACGCCAAGGCATTCACAGAGTGACTGTGACCGAAATTTGGGAATTTCAACCGATCAACCACCTTTAACAAAGTATTTTTCTGGGCATCCCAGATTTTTATTGATTTGTCCATACCACCACTGACCAACCATCGCCCCTCACCTGGCTCCAACACCAACGCATGAATCGTGTACAAATGGGCTTTTACTTTTTCCTCTACCCCGCCATCGGCCCCAAACCACCACAACAGCGCATCCCGGCCCCCACTGACCCAACCGCCATCCTCCCTACCCACCAAACAAAATACCGATGGCGAATTCGCCTCAAACCGCTGAATCACCGCCCCCTCAGCATTCAATTGCCATATACATCCCTCACTGCCTCCCACCAATCCGCGATCTCCCAAACAACAACGCAAGCTTTTTTGTCCCACCGAAACCCTATCCAACACCTGCATCGCATCGTCAAAAAACACCAACGCCCCGCTGCCCAACCCCACAGCAATTTTGCCATCCATCCATCGCTGAATGAAAAACACCGACGACCCCAAAGCCATCACCCGAGGTGCACTTTTGGCACGCAAGACATACAGATTTCCGCCCTGACTCCCCGCCCAAATTTCACCTTCCAACCCCACCATCAAACTGAACACCGGCTCCGGCAACTGCGCAAACAATACCCCTACAACCCCATCCGGCCCCACGTCACCATCCAACGGCACCGACCATTTCACCACCGAACCATCTCCGCCCGCACTCACCAACACCCCCTCCAAATCACACCAAACGAGCGCATAAACCCCTTGTTTATGTCCCTCTAATTTCGTATATTCATTTGCGAGTATCTTTGTGGCCATGCCCATTGAATTGCGTTGGAACTGTCGGTCCGGAACCTGCCTCACCCTGTGGCATATTACCGAACATCGCGACGAGCTTGCACAAATGTACAACCAAATTTGGGGCGATTGGGTCAACCCCGAAACGCAAACCCAAGGCAGTGCGCACAAACTCGCAGCCCGCAACCTCATCGGCACCGAATTTCCCTGCCACCAACTGGATTTCACAACCCACGGCAAACCCCAACTGCAGCCTCCAACCGCCCATATCAACCACAGCCATGCCGGCAATTTTGCCATCCTCGCCCACCATCCACATCGTTCCGTGGGCGTAGACATCGAACAGTTGAGGCCCCAACTGCAGCGCATCTATCCCAGATTCTGCAACCAACAAGAGCAACAAGCCCTCGGACCCAACCCCTCACTTGATATTCTACTGTTGTTTTGGTGTGCCAAAGAAGCCTTGTATAAAGCCATCGGAGAAAAAGGCACCGACTTCCGTGAACACTTACACATCACGTCTTGGCCAAACAGCGACCTAAAACCCAACGACGCCAACGCTCAAGACCTGCCCGAAGAAGGAGAAATGGAAGCGCACATCACCCTCGAAGGCTTTGTTCAAACCTGTATTTTGCCATATCGTCGGTGGGACAACTACGCCGCCGTTTGGGTAGCCATTGAAAACGGTTAATCTTCTGGCGAGGTTTTCACCGAGAAACTAAAAACCGAACCCGCGCCTTCGGTACTAATGACGCTGATGGTTTCTCCATGCGCCTCTACGATGTGCTTACAGATACTCAAGCCCAACCCACTGCCTCCTGTGGCCCGGTTGCGATGCTTATCAACCCGAAAAAATCGTTCAAAAACCCGACCCAAATGTTCATGGGGGATTCCGATGCCATTATCTGCCACCTCCACAATCACTTTGGCGCCAGTGCTGCTCAGCCGAAAGCGGGTATTGCCATTCTGGTTGCCGTATCGGATGGAATTATACCCCAAATTGGTCAGCACCTGCGACAATCGTTTTCGATCGCCCATCACCTGATAATCTCCCGCCGGAGCAAACACCTGCAGCGTAATGTTCTTCTCTTTGGCCTGCAATTCCAGCGATTCCACCACCTCATTCACCAATCCCAGCATATCAAATGGATGTTGATCTAACACCAAAAAACCACTTTCATACTTGGTGATGGTATCCAAATCAAGCACAATCTGCCCCAGTCGATCCGCATTTTTATTGGCTTTCCCCAAAAAGGACTCCAGTGTTTTTCTGTCGAGGTCGGGATCATCCAACACCGTCTCGATATACCCCTGAATTGAGAAAATGGGGGTTTTTAACTCGTGGGCTACATTGCCGATATAATCTCTGCGATA
>Ga0255171_1000542_pt1 | contig 10230 bp, 9 predicted proteins | sample Atl_Yuk_RepB_8d_FD_183176 | JGI IMG/M metagenome (GOLD analysis project Ga0255171, IMG submission 183176) | Freshwater microbial communities from Altamaha River, Georgia, United States - Atl_Yuk_RepB_8d | ecosystem: Environmental > Aquatic > Freshwater > River | place: USA: Georgia | collected...
TCCTAATGCAATAATTCCAACATACGCCAAACCTGGTGATGGTGGAATGGATTTAGTAGCAACATCAATTATATCAGATACGCCTGAACAAATTACATATGGTATGGGTATTGCATTAGAAATACCCGAAGGATTTGTGGGATTGATATTTCCTCGTTCATCAGTTAGAAAGACTGGTTTACAATTGAGTAATTCGGTTGGAGTATGTGATAGCGGATATAGAGGTGAATTACAAGCTACATTTAATAAAATATTTGGTGGAGAAAGAATGTATGATGAGATGAAAGTTAAAGAAATCCAACCAAATGATTTTTACAAAGTAGGTGATAGAATTGCACAAATTATGATTATACCTTACCCACCAATTGAATTTGTAGAGGCAGATGAATTATCAAATACCGAAAGAGGTGAAGGTGGATTTGGTTCAACTGGAAAATAAAATAAAATTATGTTTGAATATCAGCAAGAAGAAAACAATCACTCTTTATGGGTGGAAAAATATAGACCTAATAAATTAGAAGATTATGTAGGTAATGAGCACCTAAAAGAAAAGGTTGCTGGGTATTTAGAAAGTGGAGATGTACCACATTTATTACTATATGGTAGAGCGGGTACTGGTAAAACTACATTGGCAAAGTTAATTGTAAATTCATTAGATTGTGATTATATTATCATCAACGCATCAGATGAAAACAACGTTGATACCGTTAGAACTAAAGTAAAGAATTTTGCTTCTTCGATGGGATTCAAACCATATAAGATTATTATAATGGATGAGTTTGATTATATGTCACAAAACGCTCAGGCCATTCTTCGTAACTTAATGGAAACATTTAGTAAGCATTGCCGATTCATTTTGACTTGTAACTATGTAGAGAAAGTAATCGAACCAATTCAAAGTAGATGCCAATCATTTCAGATTATACCGCCAACTAAAAAAGACGTAGCAATTCAAATTAGTAAAATTTTGAAATCGGAAAGTATTGAATTTGATGTGAAGGATTTAGTTCCAATCATTGATTCATCTTATCCTGATATTCGTAAAGTTATCAATACTTGTCAATTAAATTCACATAAAGGTAAATTGAAAGTAGATGTTCAAAATCTATTAGAAAATGATTATAAATTAAAAATTGTTGATATATTAAAATCTAAAGATGATAACCGAAACAAATATATGAAAGTTAGACAAGCTTTGATTGATAGTAAAGCAACGGATTTTTCAGAATTATATACAGTCCTTTATGATAAGGTAGAAGAATATGCTGGAGATAATACTTCTGGTGTTATCTTATTATTGGGTGATGGTGTAACAAAATCTGCGGTAGCAATTGATAAAGAAATTATTGCAGCTGCAACCTTAATAGAAATTTTAAAATTAATATAATATGGCAAACATTATTGGGCAAGGAGAACTTCCACAACAACCACAACCAAAGGTAGATATATCAGCATCAGTTCCTGTATTTTGTGAATGTGGTGGTAAAACATTTTTACCAGCTATAAAGATGAGAAAATTATCTAAGTTAGCTTATGGTGGTGACCAGGATATGATGATACCTTTTGAGGTATATCTTTGTGGTGATTGTGGAGCAGAGCAAGAACTTATGAAACCTGTGCAATTAAGAGCATTAGAACAAAAAGATAAATTAACCGCAGCGGAAACTCGCTCATTAGATTTAGATATTACAAATGGCTAAAAGTTTATTTGACCATCTTAACGCAATAACTCAACACAAAGACCCAAAGTATTGGGATAAGCTTGATGAGAGTGATAAAAAGACATGGAGTAACTATATGATACTCCGTTTTCTTTCTATGAATCCTGATTGGATAACTACAATTGCAGATATACAACCATATTTACAAGAAGCTCCACCAAAAGCAATGTATCTTGCTTTAATAGGATTGATTCCAAAACAAAGAGCATTTTTGAAATATATGAAACCAGCTTCAGCTGATAAGTATGAAGGTTGGGTTATTGAATTGGTAGCTAGAAAATATGAAGTATCTTTGGGTGAGGCAGAAGAATATGTACATATATTATATCAGACAAACAATGGTAAACAACATATTAAAGAAATATGTGAGATGTATGGTACTGACCCTAAACAAATTACAAAGCTAAAATTGAAGATTTAGTTTTGGTATTATCAACTATTTTTCGTATCTTTACATTATGGCAAAAGTATCATTTTCGCAGTACTCAATGTGGAGTAGCTGCCCGCAACAATATAAGTTAAATTATATAGATAAATTAGGTGAAAGTTCTGGTAACATTCACACTATCTTTGGTAGTTCAATGCACGAAACTATCCAACACTATCTTTCAGTAATGTATGGTGTATCCAAAAAGCAAGCCGATGAGATTGATTTGGATAAATTATTATTAGATAGATTAAAAGAAAACTTCAAAAAAGAAAAAGAAGCTCTTAGTGAAGGTGTTCCTTGTGAGCAAATTGAATTAGAAGAATTCTATGGTGATGGTAGAAGAATATTAGAGTGGTTAAAAAAGAATCTTAATAAGTTTTATTCTAAATCAGGATTTGAATTAGTTGGTATTGAAATTCCATTGAATGCTAAAATAAAAGAAGGTGTCCATTTTATTGGATTCATTGATATTGTACTTAGAGATTTGGCAGAGAATTCAATTATCATTATTGACCTTAAAACATCAACAATGGGTTGGAATCAATATCAAAAGGCGGATAAGTTCAAAAACGCACAAATCCTTTTGTATAAAAAATATTATTCAGAATTATTTAATATTCCACTTTCTAAAATTAGAGTAGAATATCAAATTATGAGAAGGAAGTTGCCTGAAGATTCAGCATTTCCAGTTCCTTATATATCAAAGCACGCTCCATCGCATGGTGCACCATCTGTTACCAAAGCACATGATGAATTTATGGAATTTATAAATACTGTGTTTAATGATGATGGTACATTCAAAGATATTCAATTTCCAAAAGTACCTGGTCAGAATAAAAAGAATTGTAAATGGTGCGAATTTTTAGGAAAGCATTGTGATGGAAAAGCTTCTTAAAAAAAGTTCTTTAAAATTTATTGTTTTTTCTTTTTGTAATATACTTATATATACAAATATATAAACAAAATTACAATGAATCAAGAAAACACAAAACTTACTACTGTGAAAATCTTGAAAGATGTTTACTCATCATTTAAAAAAGTATCTTTTGATTCCGATGTTACCCTTCAAAAGTTGGTAAATAGAACTGTTGAAAGATATGTTAAAGATGAAGAATTCCGTAAAGAAATGAATGAGTATTTACAATTACAAATTTCAGGTTCACAATTTTAAAATTAGTTATGGCAAAGAAAAAAATATTGTTACTTTCAGATGATTTAAGAATGGCGAGTGGTATCGCTACAATGTCCAAAGAATTAGTATTAGGGACAGTTCACAAATACGATTGGTTTCAGGTAGGTGCAGCAATTAACCACCCAGAGCAAGGTAGAGTATTAGATGTAAGCGAAGATATTCAAAAGAATTATGGAATCGCAGATGCTAGTGTAAAAATTTTACCTTGGAATGGATATGGTAACGCTGATTTAATTAGACAACTAATTAACGCAGAACAACCTGATGCTATCTTACACTTTACTGACCCTCGTTATTGGACATGGTTGTATGATATCGAACATGAAATAAGACAAAATATTCCACTTTTATTCTACGCAATTTGGGATGATTTACCAGACCCAATGTACAATCGTAATTACTATGAAAGTTGTGATTGGATTGGATGTATTTCAAGACAAACATATGGTATCATTAGTAGAATAGGTCAAAGAAACGATAAACCAACTTGGAAAACAAAAGCTCCATGGCAAGTAAGTTATGTACCACATGGTATTAATACTGATATCTACAAACCAGAAGATGTACCAACTGAATATCGTAAAGAAATTTTAGGTGGTAAGGAATACGATTTTGTTCTTTATTGGAGCAATCGTAATATCAGAAGAAAGCAACCAGCAGACGTTATTGTAGCTTTCCAAAAGTTTTGTGATAAGATTGGTAAAGAAAAGGCAGATAAATGTGTATTAGTAATGCACACACAACCTGTTGATGAAAATGGTACTGACTTGCCTGCAGTAATTGAAGCAGTAGCACCTAACTGTAATATCATATTTTCAGAAAAGAGAAGATTACAGCATGAATTAAATTGGAACTATAATATAGCAGATGTAACAATCAACATAGCTAACAACGAAGGATTCGGATTAGCAACTGCAGAATCGGTAATGGCTGGAACTCCAATCATTGTAAACGTAACTGGTGGATTGCAAGACCAATGTGGATTTAAAGTTGAAGGTAACGTACTTACAGCTGATGATTATATTAAGATTGGTTCTTTACATGAATGGAGAAAATGGGAAGGTAAAGCAGAACCTGGTCCTTGGGCTACACCTGTTTGGAGTAGAGCATTAGCATTAGCAGGTTCAGTACCTACACCTTATATTTGGGATGATAGAGTTGATATTGAAGATGTTGCTGAAGCAATTCTTAAAGTATATAACACACCAAAAGAACAAAGAAAAGCAAACGCTTTAATTGGTAGAGAGCATTTTATCAATGAAGCTGGACTATCACATACAAATATGTGCCAAACTTTAATTGACGGAATTGAATCAACATTTGAAAATTGGAAACCTCGCCAAAGATTTGAGGTATTTAAAGTTAAATAAGTTATAGTATATGAATAAACCAACATTAGTATTTCAGGGACCTATTTTTACTAGAAGCGGATATGGTGACCATTGTAGAGATTTGATGAAATCGCTTCGTAAGATGGATAAGTACGATATAAAGATTATTCCACTTCGTTGGGGTAATACTCCGCAAAACCAAGTTAGTAATCAAGATGAATTTGGGGCTTGGATGTTGGAAAGAGTTATTGGTGAGATTGGAGAGAAGCCTGATGTATTTATGCAGGTTTCGGTGGCAAATGAATTTGAACCAAAAGGTCATTATAATATTGGTATAACTGCTGGAGTTGAAACAACAATAGCACCAAAAGATTTTATTGACGGTTCTAATAAAATGAATCTTATTATTGTACCTTCTGAATTTACAAAGGGTAACTTAGGTGGAACTGTATATCAACAAAAAGACCAAACAACTGGACAAATTGTTGGTGAGATAAAAACAAACACTCCTATTGAAGTTCTATTTGAAGGAGTTGATACTGAAATATTTTCCAAAGGAACTAATAAATCTATTTTAGATAATGTAAAAGAAGATTTTTGTTTTTTAATAGTTGGGCATTGGTTAAAGGGTTCATTGGGACAAGATAGAAAAGATATTGGTATGGCAATTAAAACATTTGCTACGGTATTCCAATACTTACCAAAAGAAAAAAGACCAGCTTTATTAGTTAAAACATCACATGCCGGCTTTAGTGTAATTGATAGAGAAGAAACTCGTAGAAAAATTGATGAAGTATTAAAAACGTTTGGTGATAAGTGTCCATCTGTATATTTGATACATGGTGATTTGGAAGAAACTGATATGGCATCTTTATACCATCATCCTAAAGTTAAAGCAATGATTTCATTTGCTAAAGGTGAAGGATATGGTAGACCAATGGCTGAATTTACTTTGACAGGTAAACCAATTATAGCTAGTGGGTGGAGCGGACATATGGATTTCTTACCAGCAGAACATGCGGTATTATTAGAAGGACAACTTACTCAAATTGATGAATCTGCAGCAGACCAATTTTGTATGAAAGAAGCACAATGGTTTACTGTAAACTATTCAAATGCAGCAAATAAAATTTATGATGTATATAACAAATATAATTCATATTTAGAAAAATCGGCTGGATTAAAAGAAAATACTTTGAAAAACTTTACTTTGGAAAAAATGCATGATAAGTTTACTCAAATTTTAGATACTTATGTAAAAGCAGCACCTAAATTAGTTCCATTTAATATACCAAAGGTGAATAGCTCAAAAATGCAAATTCCAAAATTAAATAAAGTTGATTAATGGCATTTACTCAACAATATAAAAAATTATTTATTTCAGAAAGTTCAGTAGGAAAAACTCTTATTTTACCAAAAGAAATATACAGAATTAATTCTTACAAATATACAGATGGTACTACCAAAAGTTTTAATGGAGTTGAAACTGCTTTAATATTTTGTACGGGAGTTTATGATAAAAAGCTTGTTGGTGTAAAAATAACAAATATCAATCCTACTAAATTTTTAAACTTCTTAAAAAGTATATTAAAAAAAGGTTTAAAAGAAGAACAATTTGATAAAGCAGAAAGTTTGTTTGAACTCTGCATAAATTCAGACAAATATGGTAAAACTCTTTTTAATACCTATTTGAGAAATAAACAAGAAATACTTACTGCACAAAACGAATCAACATATAGAACTTATAATATATTGGGTATAAAATCAATAGAAAAATTAAAATTTGACCCAAAAGTTCTAAAAAAAGCATATGGTTTCAAAATAAAACCGGACAACGTAACTACCGAATCTAAGTAGAATAATCCTAAATCTGATTAGTCTTATATTTACTTGTGTAACAATTCGAATTATACAAGGTAATATAAAATGGCAATAACTAAAAGACTCATAAAGGGCTCTCCCCTTACCGCAAACGAAATGGATGCAAACCTTACGGTGTTAGAAGAAACATCGGGTTCGTTTACCGCATTAATGACTGGTTCATTTTTAGCAGTTTCTGCTTCTGTAGCTAATTTATCTACATTACAAGGTACATTAAGTGGACAATTTACCGGAAGTGCATTGATTTCTGGTAGTTTAAAATTCACATCGGCATCATTAGAGTATGATACATTAACAGATAAATTTTTAGCATACAATCCATCAACAAACACAGTTGGATGGAGATTTACAACCGGTATAGTTGGTACAAATGGTACATCCGGTGTATCTGGCACATCCGGTGTAAACGGTACATCCGGTGTAAACGGTACATCTGGTGTAAACGGCACAAGTGGCGTAAATGGTACATCGGGGTTAAGTGGCACAAGTGGGGTGAGTGGTACGAGCGGATTAAGCGGCACAAGTGGAATAAGTGGTACATCTGGTCTTGATGGTACGTTAGCGGGAGTAGAATTAGTTCCTAGAATACAACAAGCAACATCATCATTACAATCTTTTTCAGCATCAATAAACCTTCATACTGGTTCTATATTATCATTTACAGCATCAGCTGTAACTATTTTTTCTATGATAGGAACTGTAACTAGTTCTTATAATACAACATTTAATTCAATTGATGCTCATATACTTAAACAGGCTCAACAAACAGGTTCTCAAGATTTGGTTAATAGAGCAATATCAACTGTAACTGGTTCTATCAATCTTGCAACATCTTCATTGAATACATTTACTGGTTCAATAAGAGCCGAAATAAATGGTATAGAATCATACACAGCATCATTGAAAGCAGCAGCTTTAATATCTGGAGCAGCACAAATTACCGCATTGGGATTTGGTGCAGGTGGTGCAGGTGGTTCATCATTCCCTTATACTGGTTCTGCTATTATTAGTGGTTCATTACAAGTAACTGGTTCAACTTATCATCAAGGATTAATTTACGCAAGTGGTATTGTTAGTGGAGCATCTGGTTTAGCAACTTCTGGACCTTTAACTGCATCACTAAGAGAAGGATATGTTTGGGTAGGTGGCGGTGGAGCTACTAACACTGTTCAAATTGCAACATCATCTTTAGGTGGTGGCGGTGGAGCAGCATCATTATCAGTAGTTAGAGGTGCTACAACTATTACTTCTGTTGATTTACTTAATTTTAGTGATAAATTTACTATTTCTAATTTAGGAAGTGGTGATGTATCAATTGATTTAGCTGCTGGTGCAGGCGGTAATGGAACATCAGGTACAAGCGGCACTTCTGGATTGCCTGGTACAAGTGGTACATCTGGAGCTGGTACAAGTGGTACATCGGGTTCATCTGGAAGTAGTGTTCCTGGTACATCGGGTTCTTCTGGTACATCTGCAATAGGTTCTTCTGGTACATCGGGCTCTCCTGGTGTAAGTGGTACATCCGGTTCATCGGGAACTTCTGGCGGTTCAAATGGTTCTGCTGGTTCATCTGGTACATCTGGGGTTACTCAACAAATAGGGGTTAGAGATGGTGGTGGTATCACTGCTGTATATGGTGTTACTGATATTTCATTTAGTGGAAGTGTTACACTCACTCCTTCTGGTTCAAACGGTGTAATAGTATCATTAACGGGCGGTAATGCATCATCATTCTCATCAGCATCTTATATTGGTTGGATAACAGGTTCTCAACAAATGATTGAAGCAGGTTTTGTACAATCATCTTCTGGTATATTCAAAGATTTTATTGTATCTCAATCAATGGTTAGAGATTGGAGTGTTGTAAATAATGGTAACAGTGGATATGTATTTACTCCTTCAAATGACCCAACATTAGAAAGAGGTGAAGATGTTGATTTGTGGGTTTATCATGGTGATACTATTATATTCAATGTAAACGCAGCATCACATCCATTCTACATAAAAACTTCAGTTACAACGGGAACTGGAAATACTGTAAGTGGTGTTAATAATAATGGAGCAACTGCTGGAACTGTAACATATAATACTTCTGGTTCAATACCTGGTACAACAATTTATTATTGTAGTTCAAATAATACGGCACTTAGTGGACCTATCTATATTAAAGATAGACAAAGAAGAACTCAATTTAAAGATGGTAGAATAGTTCATTCTGGTTCTATGTGGGTTGATGGTGGAATGGTTTTATCTGGTTCAATTTGGTTGACCGGTTCAATATATCAAAATGGAGTTCCATTTGTAGGTGGTGGTGGTTCAAGTGTATTTGCACAAACTGGTTCATACTATTCTGCGCAAGGTGACTTATATGTAACTGGTTCATTTAGAGTTAGTGGTTCAATTACAGCATCTGCTATAACTGTAACTTCTCCTGGCACTCCTGAAATTTACTCAGCAACTAATATTAATTTGAATGCTGGAAACGCTGTAGTAATAACTTCATCATCTTTAAGATTAGCAAGTTTTACAGATGGACAAACTTCAAGTTTAGCACCTGCAAATGGTGATATCTATTACAACACTACTACCAATAAATTTATGGGTAGAATTAGTGGTAGCTGGATTGATTTTAGTTCTGGTTCTGCTAGTGGTGGTGGAAGTGGTGCGTCTGGAACTTCTGGTACATCGGGTTTATTAACATTAACTGGTACAAAGGCAAATGGTTTGATTACATACGATGGAAGTGGAAATAATGCTAGTGTAGCAGCTTCTTTAGTATTTAGTGGAACTGCTTTAGAAGTAACATCATCTATACACGTATTACAATTAGTAAAAATTGCACCTACAAATCCATTACCAGCAACTCCTGCGGCAGGAACATTTGCAGTATCCGGATCTGGTGCAGTATATAAACCATACTTCTATGATGGAAGTGCATGGAACGCATTATATTAATAGAATATGAGAGAATACAACGTTATCTTAAAAGAAGGAATAGATTACGATGAATTTTGGAATGATATAGAAAGTGATACCGATGGTGGCAAACTTTACATTCCAAATCGTAAAGTAGAATTTACAAACGAAAGACCCGCATCTCTTCGTCAATGTTGGTATTTGCTGACAGATGAAGAAGCAGAACAACTTAAATTAGATGAAAGAGTATTTGATGTAGAAATTCCACCTGAAAAAAGAGATGACCTTAAAATGATTTTAAAGGCAGTTGAAAATGGTGATTTTACAAAAGTACCATCAACAACTGATTCTGGTGCATATATAAATTGGGGATTGATTCGTTCAAGCTTTGATTCTAACATTTACAAAACAGGAACAGAAACAACTTCATCTTACGAATATTCTTTGACAGGTGATGGTGTAGATGTTGTAATACAGGATAGTGGAATTGAATTAACTCATCCTGAATTTCAAGATGAATTTGGAGTAAGTAGAATTCAACAAATAAATTGGTACACCGAAAGTGGATTAAGTGGTACACAATCAGCAAATCATTATAGAGATTATAATGGACATGGTACTCATGTTGCATCAATTGCAGCTGGTAAACATTTTGGTTGGGCTAGAAAAGCAAGAATATATTCTCAAAAATTAAGTGGATTGGAAGGTAGTGGAGATAGTGGTACTGGTATATCAATAACCGATGCTTTTGATGCTATT
>Ga0255171_1000545_pt1 | contig 10202 bp, 3 predicted proteins | sample Atl_Yuk_RepB_8d_FD_183176 | JGI IMG/M metagenome (GOLD analysis project Ga0255171, IMG submission 183176) | Freshwater microbial communities from Altamaha River, Georgia, United States - Atl_Yuk_RepB_8d | ecosystem: Environmental > Aquatic > Freshwater > River | place: USA: Georgia | collected...
CCGGATACAACTGGGGCGCCACAAAGGCCAGGATTATTCAGGAAGCTGTCAGGGCGTTCAGGACAAATCTCTCGATCGGGCGTCAGACGGCAGCTGCGTAAGTCCTAAATAATATGCAAGCTTTAATGCCTGCAAGCCGACCAAATGGCATAAAGGGAGGCTTAAAATCTTGACTATATTACCATTATTCACTAAAATACCATGAGTTTTGGCTCGGACCGGTGCACTATTAGGGTACTTCCATTGGAAGGCTGATGCCTAATTCTGTTGATAGCATAGATTATTATGATTGGTTTTTCTCATGTATAATTGATTATCATGTTTAAATACTGTAGATCTCTCGAGAGTATTGAGGATTGACTCATGTTTACAAGAATTGTGCGATCAATTGTCTCGAGCAATCTTTCGAAACGAGCATCCCGGCTGAATAAGCGGGCCCTGGTGCTGGAGCGCCTGGAGGCCAGAAATGTCCCTGCCATCCTTCCCGGTCAGGTGGTTCAGTTTGCAGAATGGCAGGACTCTGATGGAGACACGGTGACCGTGCGGGTGACTGGATCGGTTGACAGTCCCACCACCAAGGGTTTCAAGATCGAGCTGGAAGGGGGTGTCAATGACAAAGCCGATGCCCATTCGATTACCTTGACCGGTTTGAACCAAGGTAACGGCCTGGATGTGGTTGTCACCCCCAATAAATCCCTTGTTCAGCCCAACACTCCGGCGGGGGGTGTATTCGCAACCCTGTACACCCCCGGCTACACCAATGTTTTCAAGCTGGAAACCGATGACCCGGCGATGACGGACCTTGGCCTGATTCACCTGAGCGCAGCGATTGTCAACAAGATCGATTTTGGCAAACACCTGTACGAATCGGATCCCCAAAAAATCCGCCCGTTCGCCCTGAACCTCGCGGGTATCACGCTGGATCCGGGGCAGGCACCGGAGGTGGATCGCAACAACACCCAGAACAACCAGCAGGGCACCGACTCCGGGATGTACAAACCTGTCACCGGGCTGATCCACCTAGGGGGAATAAGCGCGGGGAGCATTGGGGATCTGGTCATCAACGGTGCCGTGAGCGCGGAAACCAAGAATCCGTTTGACACCACCACCACCAATGATTTTCGCAGCGTGATCGAGGTGGAGGGGGGAATCGGAAACATCATCGGCTTGCGCAGCAACATGCGCGCCCTGGTGCACGCGGACCGTATCGGGACGATCCGGGTGGCGGCCATTTCCGGTGAAATCACCACCCGGGACAAGGCTGCCAATTTGTCCATCAACCTGCCGAGTCAGTTCAGCGGATTCATCAACTCCGCCGGGCATTTGAACCTGGGTTTTCCCATGGGGGATGCCAGCAAAATCACCGGGCAGATCACCGCGCTTGGCATATCCGGAGTGGTGAAGGATGATTACCGGTCTGACCGGTATCGGGACCCGCTGTACATTCCGGGGACCTACATGGGGTCAATCACGGTCACCGGGAACCCGGCATCACCCGCCGACATGAAAGGTTACCTCTCCCATCCGGAAGCGGTTGGGAATATCCCGGAAGTGGATGTGGACGGGATTGCACTGTTCGGCCTTACCAGCCAGTCCGGAAACATCGGTCCGGTCAATTCGGATGGTTTTGACGAAACCTTTGTGGCCCAGGCGGATGGCGGGAGCGTTGGGATTCAACTGAATGACTGGGGGGTTCCCTATTCGGATGGTTCCGGCGGTTTGAACGCGGGACAGGGTGCCTTTGAGGGACATGTGCGCGCCAACCTGGATGTGGGGAACATTCGCGCCACCAAGCTGGTGGGAGGGTCTGTTTCAGCTGGCCGGAATATCGGAACCATTTACAGTGCCACCGAGGGATACGAAGGCAAGTTTGAAGCAGGCGGGAATATCGGTGACCTGTTGGTTTGGGACGAGGTGGAAGGCGCGCTGAAATCCGGTGGTAGCCTCGGGAAAATCCAATCCAGGTTCGGGAGTATCGAGGCCATTGTCCAGGCCCAGGGATCCATCGGGGATATCCTGGCGGCGGGTGCGATAACCTCCGCGATCCTGGCCCGGGAGGGGAGCATTGGCGCGATCACCTGCCTGGCGGGCGGACTGGAGTCCAGTTCGATCCAGGCTGGCGGAAGTATCGGCAATCTGGCGCTTTATTTGGGGATGGAGCAGACCTCAATTGTCGCTGGCGGTGATATCGGTACCATGGAGGTCCGTGTTGGCGGCATAAATTTAGGTCATATTCGCGGTGGAAATATCGGGGCCATTCATATATTGGACGGGACCGTTTATTCGTCCTCCTTTGTGGCCGGGGGGAATTTTGGCGGGCTGGATGCGTTCGGGAGTTTCGATGGCCACGGTTTGTTCAATGTGAGCATCGTGGCGGGAGGCAATATCGGCCCGATACTAGGTCAAACCCACACCGGGGACGCGATCAGCGCATTGAAACTGGAGGCGCAGGGGAATATCGCCAGTGTGACTGGAATCTCCTACGGGCAATACGGCCAATTGACGGGTACAGGAATTCTGGATTCCAATTTCGCGGCAGCCAACATCGGGACGATTCGAGGCAGGTCTGCCGGTGGCAATGGCATTGAGAATTCCAAATTTGTGACCTTTACGGCGCGGAATGGAGCAGGTGAACCGGACCGGACCCGGGGCAACATTGGCCAGGTGACCGGGGATGGCTGGCTGGACGGATTGTTGACGGTGACCGTGGTGGCCCACAATGATATCGCCGGGATCACCGGAACCTCGATTATGGAGGGCAATGGAATCAGCGGAGGTTCGTACGACGCAAATTATGGGAATATCGGACCGGTGGTCGCGGCCGGCGGGGCGGCTGCCAGCTACGGGCTGTACTCGACACGAATCCAGGCGACAACCATTCCGACGCGGGAACAGAAATCCTTGGGCCTGACACTAGGGCGCATAGAGTCGGTCACGGCCACTGCCAATGCCGGGGGGCAGGACGCGATTTTCGAAACAACCATCCACGCGGCGGAGATCGGAAAGGTCACGGCGGTGGTGCATGGCGGGGTAGATGGGAACGGGATCACCCGCGGGGAGGTCAAGGCATTCGACGGGAAGATCGAGGGGGTTACTGTGGATGTCAGATCCACAAAGGGCACGGGAATTACCGATGGAAAATTCAGCGCCTCCACCGATTTCGGTCCGATTCTGGTGACCACTTTGAACAATACCGGAATCAGCGGTGGTGAATTCAAGGCCCGGGGCGGGTTTGACTCCATTACGGTGGAAGTGAAGAAAAACGGCGCGGGAATCACCGGGGCAACCTTTGAGGCCCCCGGGCGAATTTATTTCCTGGACCATCCGGAGGATCCACGCGGGAATATCGGGCCGATCACAGTGAAGACTGGAGGAAAAGACCCGCTTTCCCACGCGATAGCGGATTCCGAATTCACCGCAATAGGCGATATCGGCCAGATCAATGCATTTTCGATGGGGGGAACAGCGATATTGAATTCCACCTTCACGGCGGATTCCGACGGCAATTACGATCCGAACGAGACCCCGGACCCCAATCAACCCCAGGGCCAGCAATACGGAAATATCGCCGGGATTTACGCTGAGGCGGCCGGCCGTAATCTGGCGGAGTCTTCCGCGATCGTGGGATCTACCTTTCAAGCGGCAAATATCGGGGCCATCCAGGCCAAAGTGGTGACGGTAGAGGGGGGAGCAGGTATCAAGGATTCCCTATTCAAGGCCCAGACGGCTATCTATGACGGGAAGGGTAACTACAACGACACCGGAACAATCGGTGCCATAACTGTATCCAACGCGGGGGATCAAATTCAGGCGGATGTGGGAACCGGCATCAAAAAGAGCTTCTTTTTTGCCGGGGCGGCCGGGGGCATCGGGAACATCCGGGTGGATACCCAGAGCGGGTCGGGGATCCTGGAATCGATCTTTGACACCTCAATCCTGGCGGGAGCCATGGACCCAGATCAGGCGGTCCTGAACGCAAAGATCGGGACCATCATTGTGAACGCGGGAAGGATCCCGCCATCGACAGTCATTCCCGCAGGGATCACCGGGTCCTCGTTCACCTCGCCGGGTGGCATCGGGGATATCTTGGTGAACTCGGTGGGAACAGGGATCACCCTGTCGAATTTCATGGGGAATGCCGACTTAAAATTGTTCACGCCAACCCCAGGCAATCTGGGAAAAATCACAGTTAATGTTCCAGGGCGTTTAGCCAGCGCAGTCACCCTTTCCCATTTTGGCGGGGCCAATATCGGGGACATAACCATCCGGCTGACGGACGAGGCGGCACGGGCCGGGAACGCCGTAGCCTTCAGTGACTTTACTGCCAAACTGGGAACGATTGGCAATGTAACGGTGATCCATTCCGACGCCAAATTCGCCGGGATTCTTACCTCTTATGCGATTCTGGATTCCGCCTGGACTGCGGCAACTGGCATTGGTGCGATCACCCTAAAAGGAAACACCCAAGGGGCGGTGTTCACAGTCGCAGGCCAGCCTGTCCCGGTCTGGGCCATGGGGAGGTCGGCGTTAGTCACCCAAGCCGCGGGTAATATCGGGCCGGTAAGTCTTTCCCTGTACGGAAAAAACAGCGAACTGACCCTGAACGCGCAAGGGGAGATCGGGCCAGTCACCGCCGCCAACGCAGCTCCGGGATCGGGTTTAACCCTGAACCTCTTTGGAAACTCTGTCGGCGATATCCTGGTGGATTCCCCCGGAGTGGCCAATGTTGCCAATCTGACCCTGGGAGGCGACATAGGGGCCCTTGGGGCCATTTTGGTGGACGGCGACCTGAACCTGAGCACCTCTCACGCCACCCGGGCGGGAGACATTGGGATTGGCGGCAACGCCACCCTGGACGCGATCTGGCTGGAGGACCTTGGAAACCTGGAGGTTGGCGGGATATTGGGATTGCCACAGGGACTTCCCAATCTGCTAACAGTGACCGGGTTCCAGGCAGGTGGCCTGAAACCAGCAACTGGCAAACTTCTGGTCGGGGCGAACGGGGAAGCGGGAAGCTCCATCGGCCCGATTGTGCTGGAAAGCGGGAACACCGGGTCCGGCCAGTACCAGTTTATCTTCGAGAGTTTCACCGGGGTGCCGAACGCCGTCATTGGCGGCACCATCATTGATCCTGTGACCAGCCGTGGGCGGGTGGTGGACGGTGTTTTGTTGGCCACCGAAGTTCCGAAGGAATTGACAACCAGCCTGCTGGCAGGTTCCCCGGGCATTGGGAAATACGCCCTTGTCAACATTGTGGACACCTTGAATGGGGGGCCGACCAAAACTTTCCAGCCCTATGTGAATTACATAGGCGGGGTTGTGACCACCCTAGGAGATATCACCGGTGACACCTCCCCCGACCTCGTGACGGCGCCCGCATCGGGGGGATCTCACATCACAGTTTGGGATGTCAGCAGCGGTTCCCTGGTGACGAGCCTGTACGCTTTCGCACCACAGTACCGGGGCCAGATCGTGCTGGCGGCAGGAGATGTGGACGGGGACGGCATGGCGGATGTGGTCGCAGCCGTGGCCTCTGTGGCCCCCCCCCACCTGGTGGTGTTTTCCGGGGAAGCACTTGCCCGGGGGCAGATCCATGTGATTGCCAGCATGTATGTGTATGCGACCAGCTTCCGGGGTGGATTGAGGATCGCCTGTGGAGATTTGGATGGCGACGGCAGGGACGAGGTTGTGGCGGCTTCCGGGCCAGGGACCTTGCAAAAAATTGTGGTATTGCAATATGAGGAAACAACCGGCGGGATGGCTCAAATCGCCGGTTTTCTTCCGGATGTAGCCAACGGGTACCAGGGTGGTTTGTATGTGGCCTGCGCAGATACCGATGGAGATCTGGTGGAGGAGATAGTAACCGGTTCAGGGCAGGGAACCAGGCCGTTAGTGACCATTTACGCCCTTACCGGTACCACCGGAACCAAAGTAACCAGTTTCTGGGCCTATCCTGACAGCTACCCAGTGAACCCAGCCCTGGCGAACCAGGGGATCATGGTTGCGGGTGTGTGGAACGCCTCCACTTACTGCGAGGATATCGTGGTTTCACCGGTGGCTGGCCGGGTCTCGAGCGTGTCAACAGCGGGGCAGTACAAAGCCCTTGCGGCGAAGCAGGGGAAGGCTACCCAACTTTCGTCCTCGTTGCCAACCTGGTGGACCGGCACTGGCCAACTGGAACTGGATGCGTCGGGGATTCCGGTGCATGAGTTCAACCTGATTCCCAATTACACGGGCCGGGTCAACATCAGCAGCCTGGTCCAATGATGGGCGGATCCCCATAAGGGCGGTTCGGGGATGCCTTGGAGTCATGATCAATGAGCACAAGGTGGGAGAGATGGTGGGCCGGTTCCGGCAGGAAATCCAATGCAACCCGGCCCGGGGTGCGACCCGGACTGGAAACCCTGGAAGGGCGTCTGGTTCCTGCCTCGCCGGTTGGTGTCAATCCGGTTACGAGCGGGACCGTCCTGGTGGGGAGCAGCCAGGCGGGTGCCTTTACCGGTTTGCAAACGGTGTGCTTGGATGTGGTACGCCAGGGGAATCCCGTGATGGGATACAGCCTGGTTCTAACACCCGAGGCGAGGTCCTATGGTTATGACCTTGCGGGTGGGACCGGGTTGGTCAGCTCATCCATTCCGGTAGAGCTAAAGAATATTCCCGAGGCCCAGACCCTGGAACTGTCGGTCCTGACAGGATTGCGCTATTGGGACGGTAAGGGGGATATCAAGTTCCAGCCCGTAACCAACGGGTTGGAAATGAATCTGCGGATCGCCGGGGAAGATCTGCGAATCGGTGCCAAAACGGACCAGGCCCCCGCAGTCCAAAACTGGGTTATCCGCAGGGATGTGACCCCGGGTGTTTCGGACGGAGGGGACAGGACTCGGGCCATAGAGGCCAGCATTGGAACCGGAGGGGTGCTCAACCGGTTCACCAAAAACGGGGCACCGAATGGGGTGTATTGCTTCACGGGCCTGTGGTCTACCCGTGGAAACTCGGTCAATCCGGTCGGAATCGGGGATGGTCAGATACGGGATTCAGTTCCGGTAACCTTTTTCTTCGCCATGGGTACTGGAGGGAAAGTCTCACTGGGCAAGGCCGTTTCCTGGGGAAGCGACCCGGTGACGCGCCCGGTTGTGGCCGTTGCGGCCAAATTTGAGGCTGTGGAAGCTCCCAGCCCTGGAGTGAATGATTTCGTACGGGTCCGATTGGAGTTTTCCGACCCTGTGAGCGTGGTTGGAGTGGCCCCTGTTCTGCCGATCCTGGTGGACGGTAAATTACGGACTTTCAGGATTGAAATAGGGCCTTTTGCTCCGCCCCCCAACACCAACTTCCTGTGGTACAAACTCGTTCCGACCGCGCAGGACAAGGTGGCCGACTCGATCCAACTTGGCAAGAGTCTCCTGCAGCAAGGGGCCGGGTCTCTAGTGTCATCCAGGGGAAGAGTTCCGGTGATCGCCAGCCTGCCGGAACGCAACCTAGGGCAGGATGTGCCTTCGCTGGTGAAGGTGGCTTTGGTGTCAACCGATATCACCCGTGACACCACCTGGAAGCAGGGGAAAGTGTATGTGATTGAGGGGGAGGTTCATGTCCGAAGCGGGGTGACCTTGACCATCGAGGACGGTGTGACGGTTCTGATCCGAAACGGGTATCGGGTGGTACGGAACATAGATACAAGCGCGCTGGTTTTTGAAAGCGGAAGCCGAATGTCCGCCAAAACAGTCTATTTTGGAGCAGCCGATTCCCTGAACCGGAAAACCTTGATGGCGGGGAACGGAGGGGTGTTTTTCTGCGGGGGCACAACCAGCGGAAGCCAGGATGGCATTTCCTCGGTGAAACAGGGGACCAAATCCCTTTTCAAGGCCGACCGTGTTGTGGCGAATTACCTGGGTAGGCCCGATCCCCTGGGTGGTGACGGAGATGACAACGAACGGGACGACATCGATGGTGTCACCTTGATTGGCCTGGGTTCGAGTGAATGGCAGGTTGGTGAGGTGGAAACCAGGTTTGCGGGGGATGACGGGATTGGGCTGACCAATTCCACGGTACGGATGGACCGCCTGATCATCACCTACCCAACGGAAGACGGCATCAATTCGACTTCGAGCAATCTGGAGGTCAGGATGTACTCCACCGTGGTGATGGGCCTTTCCAACGAGGCGGACCGGGAGCTTTTTGACCTGGAAGTGGATGACGGGCCGACCAAGGTTGTTTTTTCCAAGGATTGTGTCGGTGATTTTCGAGGGTACTGGGGCAATATTTACGACGAGGTTCGGTTGAGTTCCAGGGACATGCCACAGCCCCCTCGAAAAGGCGGGCCCAGCGTTTTCTATGTTTATTATGGAGTGATGAAGTCCGGACCCAGTTTCGTGTACTCCAATCTGGCTGATTAAGGCATTTGAGACCCATGGGCACGCATGGCATCGGGGAATTGGGAACGAATCCTGGAAAACGGTTCCGGCCGATCCTGGAAACCATGGAGAGCCGGTTTGTACCCACCGGAACCATCCTGGTGGGGATTGATGCGGGTAGCCTGGTGATTCAAGGGGATTCCAGGCCCAACCAGATCCGAGTGGAGCAAACCGGCCCCGGTGCCTTTCGGGTGTCCGGCTTGGCCGGGGAACGCCTGCAGGGGCCGGGAGGCCGCTTGGAAGCCGCCCCTGTGACGGTCAACGGGGTCACAGGCGGTGTCTGCCTGATCCTGGGGCCAGGGGACGACAGGGCCGAACTGCAGGGCACCGGGTGGGACAAGTCGATTGGGGCGAATGTGGCTGTGGTGGGTGGGGGTGGCCGAGACAGGATTTTTTTGAATGCCATGCGGGTGGGAGGCGGAGAATATGGCCCTGTGTTGACCTTGCCCAGGGCCTTGTTGGCCCAAGCCGGCCTGATTGGTCAGGTAGCAATCAACAACGCGAAGTTTGCGGGTTCAATCACAATTGACACCGGGGCGGGTGACCAGGTGGCGGACGGTGACCTGGTGTTTCTAGAGGGGGTAAACCCACAGGGTAACACCCGGATACAGACCGGTTTGGGGGGTGACCATGTCCGGCTGAATGCGGCAGCCTTTCGTGGGATGGCCCTGGACACCGGGGCAGGTGAGGACCTGCTGGAGATTGGAATGACCCAGGAGGTCGCCTTGTTTTCCATTCTGGCTGAAATGGGAGATGGGAATGATCGAGTGACACTGGGAAACGGAAAAATTCGATTGCAGGCCCGGTTGACAAGCCAAATATCCGGTGGCCGGGGATGGAATATCTTTGAGGGGATCCCCAACCAGGTCCAGGGGCAGGCGGGTTCCCTGACCGATCCACGAAAAACCGGATTTGAAAAAGTCACCTGAACAATGCCTCAAAAACTCACCGGTTTGAGCAGCCGGAAATGATGTCCGAAATGGATGAGTTGCAGTTTCAGGGCGGATTGCTTGTCCATGGCACCAAACAAGGGTGAGGGGTGGATGGGGCCGGTGTGGGCCTGGAAAAAGCGGACAGCTTTTTCCAGCCGGGCAATGGCCTGGTCTACATCGGTATCGGCCGGTGCGATCGTCTCGGGAGTGGTGGGGTGCCGGGCCGCATTTTGCCGGTGGCCAGAATGGCGGCCAGCAACTTTTTTCCCACCGTCAGTCGCATGGCGCCTAGCATGAGGCGGACAAACCACGGCTGTGGTGGAAAACCCTCCACCGGTTAGGTCATCCAGCAGGTCAGGTGGTGGCAGGTCTGCGCCAGATTCCATGAGCCTTTGGGCACCCACCCGTTCATATGCAGGTGTTTGGCGTGGGTGAGGACCTGATCCAACGATTGAAACATGTTGGTTTCTCCACGAATCCTAGTGGGAAATGATAAGAATTAGGACTTACGCAGTTGGCCTGATTTTGGTTTGTCTATTCCATTCAATTTGATTATCTTTGGCTGCTTTGACCAAGCCAAAAGTCACTGCTGAAGACTTCATCGACTTTTTGGTCGCCACCCCGGTGAATGCGACGGCGATGGAGGCGGAACGGTCCAACCCGATTGGTCCTGTTGAACCCTCGCATGATGCGTACACCCGGTTGCTGCACCGGCTTGAGCCATCCAACGACACCCTGTGGCTGGACGTGAAGGCGGAGGTTTGGCTGAACTCCGGGGTCCTGGTGCTGGATGACACCGTCCTGGACAAGCCGTACGCGCGGAAGATGGACCTTGTCCATCACATGTGGTCTGGCAAGCATC
>Ga0255171_1000550_pt1 | contig 10177 bp, 4 predicted proteins | sample Atl_Yuk_RepB_8d_FD_183176 | JGI IMG/M metagenome (GOLD analysis project Ga0255171, IMG submission 183176) | Freshwater microbial communities from Altamaha River, Georgia, United States - Atl_Yuk_RepB_8d | ecosystem: Environmental > Aquatic > Freshwater > River | place: USA: Georgia | collected...
TGCCATATAAATCCATGTAACTGGCAATCCGCTTTCTTTAGAATGATGACCGTATTGCTCACTAATACTGTGAAAATAGCTAGTCTTATCTCCGTGCCAGTCTGTGAATTTGATACCAATTTTAAATGTAGCACCACATTCTCTAATTAATTCTGGAACAGAAATTCCTACATGTTCGATAAATTTTTTCCAGTGCTCTGTAGATCCCTCACCTACACCGATGATACCTATTTGACTAGATTCAATTACAGTTACTTTTAATTCTGGATAGGCGTGTTTAAGCATTAGTGCAGATACTAGTCCGCTGGTTCCGCCACCTACTACACACAGTGAGTCTATCATGATTTATATTCCAATACAATATTGCTTAGTTTTTTAATATGATTAACAGCTTCTCTACAGGTCAGCCATCCGTCGATCGGTTCGTGTTCTATTTGGCTGAGTATTTGTTTATACTCGTCTTTTTTATGATTGAAATGTTTTTCATATAATGTTTTGATACTAGCTATGTCAAACATTCTAAGACCGTGCATTACTTGAATCCAGTTTAGGCAGTCGTAGATTCTAAAATTACTCATCAACCCGTCTTCTGGTAACAGAGTTTGATTTACAAAATTTTTCTTAAAATTTTCAAGATTTTCTTTGTTAAAATCTGTCATGGTCATTTCATTTTTGCACCAGCGCCAAAATTCTGTATCGTTTCTTTCTGTAAAATAATGTAACTGTATAAAGTCTAGAATATTCAACATCATATCATCAACTATACGATTATATTCTTTAATGGTTCCTGTATCCGACTTACTCCAGTTCCATAAAGACGGCACTAGCATTTGCAGTTGTTTAATTGTTGTTGATATACTGCTGGCCTCTAATGGTTCAACAAAGTTGCTGCTAAGACCAATAGATACACAGTTTTTAATCCAGGCACGATTAACTTTTCCAGACACATAATTGATCTTTCTACCTATATGAATAGTATCTTTAAAATGTTTTTGAATTTCGTCAACTGCCTGTTGCTCAGATATAAAGTTATCACTAAAAACGTATCCGTTGCCAAATCTATCCTGCACAGGACTGCGCCAATGCCACCCGGCGTCCATAGCTTTGGCTAATGTATAAGGTGGAATTTTTTCTTCGTAGGCTGTTTGAAAAGCAATGGCAGAATTTAATGGAAGATGTTTCGACCAATCAACCCAGTCGGCGCCTAGTTTAGATGATATCACACGTTTAAATCCGCTGCTGTCAATAAAGAAATCTGCAGAATACTGATTGCCTTGATCGTCAACAATTGCAGTAACAAATCCGTCGTTATCAATTATTGGTCCTGTGATTTCAGCATCAACAATTTTTATTCCTAAAGAACCACATTTTTTTTCTAAAAATGCATTTAATTTTTCACTGTCAAAATGAAATTGATAATAATCAGTTAGGGGTTCTCTAACATAACCCTGCATAGGTAGATCCCAGTGCATTTTATCACTAGGAATGCCGCCGGCAATCATGCCCATCATGTTATAAGGAGCGCCGTTGAAACTGTCCATCCATATTAAAAATTCTGGAAGACTGTGAAAGTAACTAGTTCCGTCACCATGCCAGTTTTCAAACTTAATACCAATTTTAATCGTAGCTCCGCATTCGTTGATTAAGTCTGTGATATTAATTCCCACAGCATCAGAGAATCGTCGCCAGTGTTCAGTTGAGCCTTCGCCAACGCCAATAGTGCCAATTTTTTTAGATTTAATCAAAGAAATATCTAACGAAGGCAATGCTGTTTTAAGATAAAGCGCAGCCATTAGGCCCGCATTTCCGCCACCTAATACTATAACGTCATTTATCATTGATTATCCTTAGTGTTGCTTTTGAATCTGTAGCGAGGTTATGATTAATTTTTCCATTGGGCAAACTGTTAAAACTAATAATATATCTATTTTTATCACCTAGATGAGGTAAACTGCTGTGATACATCCAACTAGGAAATAATATTAACTTGCCCGGCTCCGCTGTTACTTTATAAAACGGATTATAATCATATCGTAATACTTCTAGTTGTGCCTGTGTTCTGTGGATGACAGGATCTTCAAACTCTGTCGGTGAACCTTCACTGAGATAATACACAGCACTCCACATACTCATAGAATGTCTATGCACATTTTGAAACATTTGATACTCAGCAAGAGCAACGTTAAACCATGTGCTGGTAATTTCTAAACTGTCACAGTCATATTTCATGTGATCTTTAACAGAATTTAAACATTGATCGAACCAAGCAAACAATTCTTTAAATTCTGGATGATTTCTAAGATCTACAATCATACTAAGTGTAGAAGTTTTTTTAATTTCTATATTGTCTAACTTGTCTAATTGTGAAATTAGATGCTGATTATCAATATTAGGATTTTTAAAGACAAAAACTTCCGTGGGAAATAGCTCTAAAATTTCCATTAAAATTCTACCCAACCTGTTAAAAGATATTTTTCTCCGCTGAGTGGTGGATTACCTCTGTGCGTGTGAGTAAACCCAGCTGGCCAAATAACCAACGTTCCTTGTGTGGCCGGAATTCTAACTCCTTGGTATAAAAATTCTGTTTCACCACCTTGTTCGATAGTATTAAGATAGAGTCCCCAAGATAATACACGACCTGCACGTTCTAGGCTGTCCGACTCAAAATGCCAGATATGATACCCTTGTCCGGGCAGTGTTTTTTGTAATTTCATCATGCGCACCTGATGCTTGCTGGCTTCAGATAATATGCTGTAATGCTCTACGTATTGGTTGTAACAGTTCCAAAACCGATCCATAAAATATGTGATAAAACTGGTATCCGGAGTGAATCTTAGGCTCTGCTGTTCTAAAACAAATACCGCACGATCGTTCTTTTTATGACTCGGAGCATCGCCTATTTGGACACGACTATAGCTAAGGTTTAGCCCAGCCATAGCTTCGTAATGATCTATAAGAACTTGACATTCTTCTGGAGTCATTACACCGTCGAATACGGCAATATCTTTGTTTAAATCCATGGTTAAAATATCCTGTAGGGTATTTATGTGTGTAGTTTTTAGCCGAGTTTAAACCAGAACACCGTTTTTAACTCCGCGATAAATATATAATCATAATGGATTTTAAATATGGCGACAGATCGTAACCCTATTCTAGACAGCGTAAGAATAATACCCAGAGAGCAGGAATTCCTAAACAGAAAGGTAGGCTCTCGTGGAGAGATCTTTTACGACCGTGAAGATAACGCTTTAAGACTTTTTGATGGTGTTGAGCCCGGCGGTTTCGCCCTGCTAAGAGCAGATTTAACCAACGTTGAGGGAGTAATTGGAGCCCAGCCTAGCGCCACAGTTCCAGCTATAGCTCAGGTCGGAGCTATGTGGTTTAATACTACCAATGGTAGACTCTTTGTATACTACAACGATGGTAACAGCAATCAATGGGTGCAACCTACTTCTAGTTTTTATGATCAGCAAGGAACTCCTACTGCATTAGCATTTCCTGGTTCACCAACAGTCGGACAGACTGTTACTAACGGTGTAGATACTTGGGAATGGTCTGGCACTTATTGGGGTATTAAAAATCAAACAACTCTAAGTCTTACAGGACTTACAGTTTCTAATGTTATAGACGGACAAGTTGACAGCATATCTAATCATACTATATCTGCTCTTAGCGATGTGGGCAGCACAGCAGGTGCAGCCAACGGTGATGTTCTAGGATATAATACTGCTCAACAACAATGGTTACCAATAACACTATCGTCAACATTTAATGGTGGAACAATCAGCAATCCATTATTTGTAAACAATAATACCGCAAGCACTTCATCAGTAACTGGTGCGTTAAGAGTATTGGGAGGAGTGGGTGTCGGTGGAGAATTATTTGTTGCGTCTAATATTAATGCTAGATTTAGAGGTGAGCTAAGACTTTGGGACAACGACAACACACAACACATTGGTTTCCGTGCCCCAACTAATGTAACAACAAACACAGTCTGGACACTTCCTGCCACAGACGGAACTATCGGCCAAGTATTGACTACTAACGGTTCCGGAACACTAAGCTGGGCCACAGTAACCAGCGGTGGTGGAGGTGGTGGAGCATCTAATCCACCTGGTGGCGCAGACGGAAATATTCAGTTTAATAACAATGGATCATTTGGTGGCACAGCTAATCTAGTCTGGGATGATGCTACCAATACGCTAGGAACATTTGAATTATATGTTAATTCAACAACAACCAGCACATCTCCTACAACGGGCGCAGTTATCGTCGACGGGGGTGTAGGAATTGGCGGAAGGTTAAATGTCGGAGGTCAAACAAAAGTGACAGCCAGCACAGCTTCAACATCAACAACTACCGGAGCCTTTGTAGTAACAGGAGGTGCTGCCATAGGCGGCAGCGTCCATGTTGGCGGGAATGTAAATATAACAACAAGCCCAACAGATCCATATCATGCAACAAATAAATCGTATGTTGATGCTAAAGCGTTGGCATTTTCAATGGCGTTCGGAGTTTGAGGAAAAATTAAATGGCAAAAAAATTAGTTAAAAATTATGTTTTTACACCTGGTAGAGGTTTAACCTATAACGCTTATCCAGATGCATGGCAAGCGATACACAATAATAGAGATTTTCTTCTTAGCGAAATCACATCTTTCAACACCAACCAGGTTGCCGACGCTACAAAATGTGCTAGAGACCTAGGATACATCATTGATGCATCTGTATTCGATATGGCTCTGGGCACAAATTATAATGCTATCTTCCAAGGACTAGCAGAATACAATTCAGACTACATTTCAGGAACAGTTATTAGAACTATCCAACGAACAAGAGATGAAATGTTAGGCAGAGCGGGTATAACTGGTGTAGCTACTCCTACAACAAGATTGACCAACTATTACAATGAAATTGTAGACATTGCACAAAACGGACGTAACGCTGCCGATGCATACACTTTTACAAATCCATCATTGGGTGTAACAACCAGTCAAATCGCTGCCAAAGACAAATTAGTAGCCAATGCCAACTTCATTGCTGCAGAAATCAATGCATGGGTGGCTGTTAATTACCCTGGTGCTGATCACGATCCTGCAAAATGTTCACGAGACGTCAAGTATGCAGTATATTCTTTTGCCTACGATATCTTATACGGTGGTAACAGTGCTACCTACGACAATGCAAGATTCTTCTTTTATTTCGATCCTGCATTAAATCCTGGGATTGATCCTACACACAAAGCACAAACAGTATCGGCATACGATTATCTGGCACAGATTCTAAGTCAGATCGTGCAAGGAACTTCAATCACCAAAAGCGCAGGCAATGCTTTGACTCAGGTTACTTCTGGAAATAATGCAAACTCTACTGATGCAACGACCATTTACAACCTAGCTATAGTTATCAAAGATGTTATCAACAATGGAACTAGTTCTCTTCCAGGAACAAGAACTACTCCGACATTAGCATCGTTAGGTGTATCAGCAGAATTACTTACCGCAGCCACAGCTATCGGTAATGCAAAGGCCGCAGTTATTACTTCAGTGAATGGATTTGCTGGTTATGTATTTGACACAGCAAAGTGTCGAAGAGATTCTGGATATGTTCTAGATGCATTACTGAGTGATTTAAGATATGGCGGCAATGAAGAAATTCGAAGAGTGGCTTCAAAATACTGGGACGGGTCAACTCCTCAGATCGATGGATCAAGATTGCCTGAATATGAAACATATCTATTTGTAACTGATCTAGTAAACAATTTTATCATCGATAATCTTGCTGTAGCAGATCTACAACAAACAGAAGAGCCTCAAGTTATTGACGGATCTTTAAATGGCGAAGCTGGTGCAAAAACTAGAGTAACAGACTTGCTTGACATTGTGGTTGATGTGATCACTACAGGTTTATCGGTATTGCCAACAGAGAATGTTCAATTAGCACGTATAGCGATTCTTGGTAAAATTGAATTAGAAGATTTACTACTGATCAGTAACGTTACTACTAACACAGTAATGTATAATTTTGCTGATCCAGAAAAAGGCGGAACAGTATTCTTCATCGATGAAAATACCGTAGACTATCCTCAGGCTATTACTACCAGCAACGGTGTTACTTATATCCGTGTAAAAACTGACTGCTACTCGATGAGTTCGTCGGACGCTATTCAAATTTTCTTAGAAAATTCTGAACTACGAGTTCGCCCTTATGATTTTGGAACAGATGCTATTGAACGTATGCGTGTGGCCCAACCACAGGCCATGCTTGACGCTGACTTTGAATACGGTCTACAGCCAACTAAGTGGCAGGCTATTGGTATGCAACGTGGCTATCCGGCAACCTTTGAAGTTTCTGCAACTGACGTTTCAGTAACTTCGGTTACTACTGATGCATCGACTGGGACCAGCGGTGTTGGTAGTTCATTGATCACTGTAACCACTAACGGAGCTCATGGATTTGCCGCAGGCACACCGATTACTATTAGAGCTCTTGCAGCTTCTATTACAGGTTTCAATCGTGCAGAAGGCACATTCTTGATCTATGATGTTCCTACAACCACAACATTTAGATATTATGCCAAGGCCAAAGTAGGAACCAGCAACGGACAGGTATTGGCGACCTCAACTACACAGCTAAGACAAGCATCATTTTACACAGGTGCTTCGGTCGGAACACCAACATTCACTGTTGCTTCAAACGGATCGAGCGGATCATTCCTTGCAACCATAAGAACAGAAACAGGTCAAAACACCATTGCATTTACAGGAACAGCACCTCCAGTTGGTGCACCATTAAGTGGTAGTGGAATTAACGCAGGCACACAGATCGCTGGTGTGTTTGGTGGTTCTAATTCAGACGGTATTGTTGACTACAAGTATGTAAAAACAACTTATTCGGCAGGTGCAACATCAATAGCGGTAGTTGATACCAACGATTTAAGTGCTGGTATGGCTGTAGGCAACGAAGGTAGTCCAAATTTATTAAGAGAAATTAGCGGAATCGTTGGCACCACTTTGGTTCTCAACGGTTCAGTAACAGTAGGCCACAAAGGTGATGAAAATACTTATACTGGTTCAGCAACTGCTTTAGCTGGAACCGGAACTGGTTGCCAATTAAACATTGGTGTCACAGGTGGCGGTTACAATTTAAATGCCATTGCAGCAGCAGGAACTGGTTATGCTCGCGGAGATACTTTACGACTATTGGGCGACCAATTAGGCGGAACTACTCCCGACAACGATCTTTATTTGAATGTTAACTCTGTTGGCGCTGGCGGCAGCGTAACTTCGGCAACTATCGTCGAAGGCACTGGTGTTGGAACAGCCACATACAGCGGAATTTCCACAGGTAACGCTGGATCTAGAGGAACTGGAGCCGTATGGACCATCACTAGACAGAACGGTGTTTATACAGTAACCAGTTATGGATCTAATCCTACCAGCAATTATTACTTCGGTAATAGATTCCGTGTTACAGGCAGCAACTTTGAAGGCACAGATGGAGTTCACGATTGCACATTTACAATCGCCCATCCAGTCGGCGGAACACTAACTCAATTACCAACCGCAGCAGGAACAGTTCAGAGAGGAGATCAGATTCCAGTATATGCAACTATCACGTTATCTGAAGGAACTACTGGATTGGTATCTGCCGGTAACAGCATTACATATTCTGCGATTGCTTCAGTTCAAGTAGCATTTGCAAGCAATCATGGTTTTGTTCCAGGCATGGGATTAAACATTGCAATTACATCAACAGGATCAAATCACCAATTAGCTGGCGGACCTTTCTTTGTAGAGCAAATTATAAATGCAACCACTATTAGATATGTGGCCAGAGCTCCGGGAACAATTGACACTGGAACTACTCTAGAAGGTGTGGTATACGCAAGACCCGATACATTCTTTACACATAGACCATTCGACGGCGGAGTTATGCTAGGCACAGGCGGTCCTCAGCATGGTGGTCATGCTATTCGTCAAAGTAAAAAGTATATTCGTTATCAGTCTGGTAAAGGCGCGATGTATAATACCGGTGCTTTGTTTGCTCCTAGCTTTGATTTAAGATCAGTAACAGCAGCTTCAACAGCATCTGGAGCGATTATTACAGTGACTACCGATGACGTAGATCACGGAGTCCAAGCCGGTGCAACTATTCGACTAAGTGGAATTACAACCACAGGGTATAACAATGATTACACCGTAAACGAAATTGTAGACGAAAGAAGTTTCCGTGTTACTGCCGGAGTTCAATTAGGATCAACTACCGCAGTTTTAGGATCACAAGCACAGATGAGCTTGGTCAACTGGCACGGTGCAGTGGTTAGATCTGGTCCGTTTGATGATCAAAACGGTATTTTTTATCAATACGACGGTAGAGAATTAGCTGTAGGGCGTAGAACATCTACTTTCCAAATTGCAGGAACGATCGCTATTGGTTTAAATTCTAACTTGGTTACAGGAACAAATACACGTTTCCGCGATCAGTTGCAGGAAGGAGATCGAATTGTTATCCGTGGAATGACTCACGTTGTGGCAACGATCGCTGACAATACTACAATGTATGTTACTCCGGACTGGAGGGGAGTAAATGCAGTTAGCGGTGTTAAAGTCTGTAAGGTTCAAGATTTAATTATTCCACAATCAGAGTGGAACTTAGATAAGTGCGACGGCACAGGACCATCTGGATATAACATCGACATCACAAAAATGCAGATGATTGGTATACAATTTAGCTGGTATGGTGCTGGTTTTATTGATTGGATGGTCCGTGGTCCGGAAGGTAATTACACATTCTGTCATAGATTAAAAGGTAACAACTTAAACACTGAAGCTTATATGAGAACTGGTAACTTACCTGTTCGATACGAAGTGTTAAACGAGGGTGCTAGATCTAGATTAAATGGAGCTATGACATCTGGTCAAAATACGTTGACTTTAGATGATGTCGGTAATTTTCCATCTAGCGGAATTGTGTTTATTGACAACGAAATCATTTCGTATTCAGGAAGAAATACCACATCTAATCAATTAACTGGACTTACACGAGCCGCGTCAATGTCGAACTTTGCCGCAGGTGCTACAAGAAGTTACACAGCCGGATCAGCAACTTCGCATTTAGATAGAACAGGCGTAGTGTTAATTTCAAATACAACAAGCCCGATTATTAGCCACTGGGGTAGTGCTTATTTGATTGACGGTAATTTCGATTCTGATCGTGGTTACATTTTCTCATATGCATCTACTGGTAACAGTATTGATACTACTAAGAAGACTGTGTTCTTGATTCGACTAGCACCGTCGGTGTCAAATGCTGTAACAGGCGACTTGGGCGAAAAAGAATTGTTGAATCGTGCGCAGTTACTATTAACTTCGATCGCGATTACATCCGATGATATGACCACAGGTGCTTCGGGTATAGTTATTGAGGGTGTGTTAAATCCTCAAAACTATCCATTAAACCCAAGTGACATTTCTTGGAACGGATTGACAGCACTGTCAGCCGGAGGACAGCCTAGCTTTGCACAGATTGCTCCGGGTGGTTCTGTGAACTGGAACGGCGGCGCAACTACTACCACAGCTAACGGAACAACCACTGCTACGATGACTAATACTATTGCGGTGCCTAACAACACAGCATTTAATAGAGGCAGTGGATCTACATTCTTCTATGTGACACAGGCATCGTGGCAATCATCTGGGGCATTCGTTGCTCCTACAAACTACACTTCTCCGTTAGCTGGTGTTACTATTAACGATGTTAAATTCCCTGCAGGAACAAGAATATCGTCAGTGTCGGGACCATTTAACTTCTCTGGCATTAACTACTATCAAATTAATACCAGCGCAGCTTCAACTGCCGCAATCAATGCTAACCAAACAGTTACATTGAACTTAGGTGGTGCAAGTGCTGCGGTTACATCTACACTATACTTTACACAGGCAAGCTGGGTATCGAGCGGTGCTACAACTAACACACTTGTGTCTGACGCTAAATTCCCAGCCAACACTCGTGTATCATCAGTGTCTGGTCCGTTGACATTCGGTGCTACAACATATTATGCAGTGACCTTTACACAGAGCTCATTGTCTTCGACTAGTGCAGGTGGAACTGTTACATTTAGTTTTGGTCAACCGGCGTATGCATTGCCAGGAGAAACAGTATTTTCGTTCGTAGCT
>Ga0255171_1000559_pt1 | contig 10068 bp, 9 predicted proteins | sample Atl_Yuk_RepB_8d_FD_183176 | JGI IMG/M metagenome (GOLD analysis project Ga0255171, IMG submission 183176) | Freshwater microbial communities from Altamaha River, Georgia, United States - Atl_Yuk_RepB_8d | ecosystem: Environmental > Aquatic > Freshwater > River | place: USA: Georgia | collected...
GGCCTGGATCGTGTCCATCGGTGGTACCGCCGTGGCGTGGTGCCATGGTTGGACCACCAAAAAGCCCTCGAGGTTTCTGCCTGGGCCGGGGAGCCATCCACGGACCGCCCGAAACAAACTGATGGGGCCTCCGAGGCGCATGTCTTGCTGGTGGCCGATTCTCCAAGGGCTGTCCGGGAGGGGTTGTGGGCCTATGACATTTTCAGACACGCATGGCCCGCGGCCCGGATGAGTGTCCTTGCCTCATCCTCCACCCTGGAAACGGGCAGGGGATTCGCTCGAACCCTGGGCCTGGCTTCGGCAATCGATTCCCTTGATAATTGGCCTAAATTGGGCGGTAAAAATCCTTTTGTTGCCGTTTCTGTTTTGGGTTCCGGTCCCTGGGCCGGTGACGCCGCATTGAGGGCGTTGTCTTTCGGTGTGCCGGTTTTGGCGGAGGATCACGCGGCGGTTCGCGGGTCGATCGCCCGGGGGGCCCCGTTGCTGGCGGTCGGCCCTGGCGATAGGGCCGGTTTGGCGGCTGCCCTGCAGAAAATCCAGCTTGGGGCAATGGACAGCCCCCTTGAACCTTTCATTATCCCCCGGCACTTTTCACCAGAAACCGATCTGGCTGTTTACACGGAAGCCCTGGATTGATGGCGACCAGTCGATGGAAAACCTATTTCCTCCTTCTGGCGCTGGGCGGATCTGTCGCCGCCGTCCTCCCTGTGCTTTTCAGCCGGCAAAGGCAGTTATCGCAAGAGGATCTGCGACAGGCCCGCAGCCTCTGGGGTTCCCGGGGGCCAAGCGACTACACCCTCCTGGTCCGGTGGAAAAAGACGGAACTCCCCGCCGAAAATGGGAGGCCGACCCCGAAGGTGGCGCGCCTGAAATTGCGTTTCCGGGAAGGACTTTTGGTGGAAGCCACCAGGGATGGGGATTTCGTTCCGGTTGAACAGGTCAGCGATTGGATTTCGGAGCGCGTCTTCGAGAAACTTCAGTCCTATTTGGACAGGGCCAAGCCCAAGGACTTTTTGGTGGTGGACTTTTCTGCCAACGATGGACATCCCAGGCATTGGATTTGGGTTTCCCGGCAAGCCCCTGATCGTTTTCGGGAAGAGGTGGATTTGGTCCTGACTCCGAGTCCATAGATGAGATCGGCGACTGGTTTATTTCAGCTGGAAGTGTTCGAGAGACTCGGGAACACACGGGTGTATGAGGCCGGGTAATCCGGCAATGGTGAACCACTTTGCTTGCCGCACCTCGGCGTGGTTGATGACAAACGCGTCGCTGGGGATTTTCTGGGTCAGGGGCAGCAAAAAGGTGCGCCAAGGACGGCCAGCCGGGGTCACATGAGACTGGCAGCGGGCGAGCGAACCTGCGGGTTCCCCACCCAAAAATGGCCTGAGGAGTGGTTGCAGGGCTATTCCTTGAAACAATTCCTCGCCAAGTTCCCGAAGTGCGGTTTCCCAAGGAGTGGTGTCGGCCAAATGACTGCCACCCCCGGGAACTGACCAGTAGCCAAGGTAGGGGGGCTCATTCCGCTCAGCCAGCAAGACTTCCCAGCCGGAAGTTCCCTGCCAGGCCAAGAGCAATCCAGCACCGCTCCAATCCTGATGGGCCATGCGCGCTCACCCGAGTCTTGTTCCAAAAATTGAACTTAGCAAACCAAGTGATATCGGGCCAGTTTGGAGTGCGTTCCCCATCTACCTTGCCTGGCCTCGGTGCCGGGTTACAGTAGGGATATCTCCTCTTTTGAGGGAGGGGAGTGTTTGTACGGCTGGTGCCGGCCCTGGTCTTCAAAACCAGCGGGGGGTCTGAACAAGGCTCTCAGTGGGTTCGATTCCCATACACTCCCGTTGTCAACTATCGATTCCTTGGTAGCCAATTCTGATGGAAAAGGGGACCGGATAGCCGGTCCCCTTTTCTGTTTGGACTCTTGTGACAATTTAGTTTTTCTTGGCGGGTGCCTTTTCCTTGGAATCATCCGCCTTGGGTTGCGCCTTGGGCGGGTAAACCACCTTGGCTTCGCTGATCACATCCTTCAATTCTTCCACCGCTTTTTGGGCTTCCGCCTTGGTTTCAAAACCAACGGGCGACCCGGCGAGGTATTTGTTTTCGTTGTTGCGGACGGAGATGCGGAACTTGCCGTCCTTGCCTTCCTGGATCTGGATGGTTCCGGCGGCCTTCTTGGAGGTCGATTTCTTTTCCTGGGCATTGGTTGCCAAGGGGGCTAGGGCCAGGGAGCCGATCACGGTGGTCAAAGTCAAAAAGCGCAGAATACCAAACATGTTGGTTTATTCCTCAGAGATGGAGAAATGGATGCATCTAAATACAGGGTGGTTATCACCCTGCAGATCTAGATGGTCTTCGATTGCAGGTTGACTTTCAACCAAATTGATGGGCATGGCCGGCGTGATCAAATGAATTTTTCAAAAATGTGTGGGTTTCAAGGATTTTGACCGCCTTACGCCCGGTAAGACCTGCTTTTAGAAATGTCATTTGGAATTCTGAAAAGGGTTTGGAACCAGCCCGGGCCATGAAATTGTAAAAAAGAATTACGGGCCCAACATCCCTTAGGGACATTGTCCAAGGTGCAGGATGAATATGGCATGGATTCGAATGCTGATTGGAATGGCGGTATGTCAGGATGGAATTGGGGGGCCACCCGGGCCGGATCCAAACGCGGAGCCTTTGAAAAGCCTGGTGGTTGGTTCTTGCGCCCGACAGGATCGGCCCGCTCCCCTATGGGAGACCATGGCGAAATCCCGGCCCGATTGTGTGGTCCTGCTGGGGGACAATATTTACGGCGATTCCCGTGACCCGGAGGTTCTGAGATCCAAGTATCAAAAACTGGTGGCTAACCCCGGGTTCGCAAATTTGCGTAAAGACCGGGTGCTGATGGCCACCTGGGATGATCACGATTATGGTGAAAACGATTCGGGTGCGGAATATCCTGCCAAAGACCTTTCCAAAAAATTGTTCCTCGAGTTTCTGGGGAAGGGCGAGGGGGACCCGAGGTCTACCCGTCCTGGGATTTTTGAATCCCGGATTTTCGGTCCACCCGGCAAGCGGGTTCAGGTGATTCTTCTGGATACCCGCTGGTTCCGGACACCTCTCGCGAAGCGGGAGGGCAGAAAGGGTGAATATGCTCCCTTGGATGATCCAAATTCCACTTTTTTAGGGGAAGAGCAATGGGCTTGGTTTGAAAAGGAATTGGCCCGGGAAGCCGAAATCCGTCTCATAGGCTCGAGCATCCAGGTCATCCCAGAGGAGCACCCGTTTGAGAAATGGGCCAATTTTCCAAGGGAACGCGAAAGATTTCTGGGCTTGCTGGAAAAGTCGGGAGCCAGCGGTGTGATCCTGCTCAGCGGGGACAGGCATTTGGGTGAAATCTCTTGCCTTTCTCCCCGGCCCGGAACCGGAAACTATCCTCTTTTTGAAATGACCGCCAGCGGCATCAACCAGGGCAGTCAGAAGTTCAGGCTTCCCGAGGCGAATCGACACCGAGTTGCGTCCTTGGCATGGGGTAACCACTTCGGGGTGGTCAGGATTGATTGGGCCAAGGAGGATCCGGAAATTCGCCTTGAGTTGCGTGACGAGCAAGGTGAGACGGTTGTTTCGTCCCGGTTGGGGCTTTCCAACATAAGTCGGAAGGGGCCACCCTCGGTTCCTGTGACCCTTCGGGATGGGGAAATCGGACCCTCTGGTGTGGCCACCAAAGTCGGGCAGGAAGTTCGCCTGCGATTTCGGGTCGCCTCCACTGGCAAGTCAAAGGATGGCGCCCGGGTTTTTCTGAACACAAATGAGAATTATCGGGACCGGGATAATGTGACCGTGGTGCTGGACATGGCCGAGTTGGGGAACAGCCTTGCGGACAAAGGATTTGGTGATCCTTCGGGTAAATTGGCGGGCAAGGAATTGGTGGCGGTTGGGAAAATCGAACTGTTCAGGGAATCACCCCAAATTGTGATTCGAAAGATTGAAAACCTGGTTATTGAAAAATAAATCCCGGCCTGGATGGCCAAAACTCAATCGTTTCCTCGGTCCGTTTCCCGTTCTGAATCGGTCAAATCGGGGCTCTGGCCTGCCAAACACTGACCGTTTGCATCAGTAGGCGGCTCGGGATTCCTGTTGGTTTCAACCCGTGAAATGATGGGGCTTTTTTTGTTGGGGCGGTCCTGGGAATGCCACTCGGTTGCTGAACGGCGTTGCACCGCGTAGGCCTTTTGGGCCTCCACGAAATGGGTCGCCATTTCCGGATATCGAAGCGCGGTAAGGCGGCCTCCAAAAACGCAACCCGTGTCAATGTTGATGGTCCGGTTCAGGATGGCTGATTCGGTGACCGGCGTGTGGCCGTAAACGACCAGTGCCCGCCCGCGGTACTGATGGACCCATTCCATCTTGGTCGCGTCCGATTCCTCATCAAATCGCGCATGCGCATCCCCGAATAGGGCCTGATTCCGGACAAGGGCTGAGTCGCGACCCTGGAGATCTTCACGCAAGCCGGCGTGGGCGGCAACCAATCGCCCTCCATCCAGCACCAGATGGTGGGGCAAGCCTTCTATGAATTCCACAAGTTCCCGGATGGTTTCCCGTTGGGTTCCGGGATCCTCCTGCTCGATTTCGCGAAGGGTTTGCAGGATGGAAGGCCGTGGTTCCGGTTTGGCAGCTTTGAAATGCCGGTAGACCTTGAGTTCATGATTTCCCTGAACCGCCAACGCGGTCCTAGCCAGGATCATGGAGCGAACCAGGCGGTAGGTATCAAGTATTCGGGGCCCGCGGTCCAGGATATCCCCGACGAAAACCGCTATCCTTCCCTCCGGGTGCCGCCAGGTGAACCCCGGGCATTCTGCGATGGCCTCGCGCCTGTATCCCAATAATCCCAGCAGGGATTCAAGCTCATCGCAACAACCATGGACATCGCCGATCAGGTCGAAGGGGCCCTGGTGTTCCTTGCGATTGCAAGGAAGCTTTTGGATCTGGATCTCGGCCTGGTCCCGTTCTTCCGGTGTCGAGAAGAGATAAACCCGGTGGAACCCTTCCTGCCCCAATCGTGGAAGCGCATCCTTCAGCGAGGCCAATTGTTCCTCCAAAGGTTCGACGGTCAGATTGTCTGGTATCCCCGGGAGAAACGAGGGAAGCCCGGATAGCCTTTCGCCGTGGGCCCGGGCGGACTCGGGCAGGTCGAAAACTATGGCCACTACCGGCGCATGGAATTTTCGGGCCAGGGTCAATAAGTTTTGACGGTTCCTAAATCGCAGGTTGGTCGAATCGACCACCGTGAAACGCCCCCAAGCCAGGCGCATTTCCACTAGCAATGCCTGTAACTCGGCGGCATCGTTGGTGGCTTCCAGCAAATCTGGCTGGTCACACACCATTTTTCGCATCTGTGGCAGGGAAACCACCTGGCCGGGATCAAAATGACGGACTGCAAATCGGCTTTTCCCCACACCCCGGGGGCCGATCAATAAAACCAGCGCGTTTTCAGGAATGCCAACCAGCATTCAGCCCTGAACCTTTGGCCTGGTAGTGCCCGGCCTTTGATACCAACAAATGAATCACCTTGCCTTTATCTTAAACCACAAGGGCTGGCGGCAGAATATTACATGCTTTGGCTGCTTGGGGAACCGGCACTGGCCCCGAAGCTTCCTGCCTGTGGGCCTTCATGCCGCCTTGATAATGGGGCTATTCATGGAGCCTGTTGGCAGCCGATCCATGAGGGGAAGGGTGGCCCTTATTTCTGGTACGCAAGCTGCGCGGGCGGATAATTCCGCGTTCAGCCTTTCCATTTCCTCGCGCCAAAAGGCGGCTTCCTCCTGGTGGCGCAACAGGGCGAAGGCCTTCATGTCGCTCCCCTGCCTTTGCCGGGAATGTTTGTTGAGAGCGGACTCCAGCTCGATCAGCAGTTCTGCCAATTTGGTCCAGGTGGCCCGCGAACTGGCAAGTTCCCGGGCCAATTCCTGGTGCTTTGCATCCAAAATACGCAGCCAGCCGGCGGTGCGCTCCCCGGCGGTCGCCCGCGCCTCCCGAAGCCGATTGGCAAGGGCCTCGGGTTTCATTTTGGCCGAGGCTAGCAATTCCGCCCTGAGGGCTTCCAGTTCGGCCCGTTCCAGCGCCATCGTTTGCCAGTGGAACTGGTTTTCTTCCAGATTTTTCCTCAGGTCCTGTTCCAATTGGGAAAGCGATTTTTCCCTGGATTCAGCGCGCACGGCGGCCTCGCGGGCCAGTTCAAGATAACGGATGATTCCGCCATGCTGCCGGGAGGATAATTCCTCCACCTTTTTCTCGAGTTCAGCAAGCCTGTCCCGGCGTTCCTCCAGGAAAGTTTCCTGGGTAACCAGGCGGGTGTGCAGGCCGGCGGCGTTTTCCATTTCCTGCCGGCGTTGGTTTTTCAGGGCCTTGGTTTCCTCATCCAGTTGGGTTTGCAGGGAGGCGTTCTCTTCCAGCAAACGGTCCAGTTGCGCGTGTTTTTCCGCCAACAGGTGTTCCTGGTGGGACAGGCTGACCAGGCTTTCCTCCAGAGAGCAAGCCGCCGCTTTCTGTTCTTGAATCCATTCCAGGTCCCGGGCGGCAAGGGCTTCCGCCTGCCGTACCAGGGTTTCCCTTTGGTTCGAAAGGATCGCAAGAGATTCGCTTAGAATCAGGCCCAAACTGGATTGAGGCACACTTCCGGAAACTTGGTCCGGATGGTGTTGGCTGGAGGAAGAGTTTTCAGGGTGGGTTTGGGTGGTCTCGGGGGCCCAAGGCAGCGGGGGCAGGTTGCGGTCGATCTGGGCCGAAAGATTTTCAACCCTCCGCTTCAAGGCGCTTTCTTCCCGATGAAGTGCCTCCAGCCGGCTGATCCATTCGCGCTGGCTGGCGCGCAGGCGATCCGTCTCCTCACTGATTCGGCGGTTTTGCAAGGCGCTTTGCTTTTCCGCGTTTTTCAGCGCTTTTTCGCGGATTTGCAGGGACTGCTCACTTTCCAGAAGCCGGATTCGGAAAGCGTTCTCCCGTTGCTCGAGGGTGAGCAGCGTGGAAGCCGCCTCCTGCTCCTTCTTTTTGTGTTTTGAAACAAGGGCCTGCCAGCTTCTTTCCAAAGCGGCTTCCCGCCGTGCAAGGGCTTTTTCCCAGGCGACAAACCGTTTCGCGGTCCCCTGCCGCTGATTCCAATAAACTTGGGCCAACCTCCTGCGCTGGGATTGCGTACGTTCCTCCACCGCGGCAATCAAGGAGAGGACTTTGTGGCTGTCGGATTGGTCCTGCAAGTTGCTTTTTGGCTGATCCTCCACAGGGGTAAGGGGGCCTTTTTTCAGGGATGCAGAAGCCTTTAGAAGCAAGCTGTTTTTTTTGCGGAGGATTTCCTGGCGTCGTGAAAGCTCCTTGGCAATCTGGGTGCAACGGATTTTCCAGCGCCTTTTTTCATCAGCCAGTTTGGCTTCCCTTTGGTAAAGGTCCACTTGAGCGGCCGAAACGGCCGTGGCATGAACCCTTAAGGCTGAGTAAATATCCTCCGCTTTGGGTGAACTGGGTTGGCGCCCGGTATCCGGGGTTTCCAGCACGAATATCAGCCTTCCCAGTCCTAGCCGGTCACCATTGGCTAATACCGATGTGTTCACGGCCGACCCGTTCACCAAAACAGGTTGGGTTGGATCCAAGCTCTTGACCAGCCAACGCGTGTCTTTCTTGAAAAGAAGGGCGTGCCATGGCATTATATCTTCATGCGGCAGCCAGATATCGCAGTTGATGTCTGATCCTAGATGAACTGCTGGAAGGCTTAATTTCAGCCGGTTACCCGATAAATGGCCTTCGGCAACAATTAAAAAGTCTTCGTCTGGCCCGGTAGGGGCTGGGAGTGGGCTGTTTTGATTTTGTTTCAGCAACGCCATGGACACCTCGACACGGAGCCTTTATCCGTATCGGCAGGTGGAAAGCAACACCATCATGCATCCGGTTTGCTGGTCGGTTTTTAGGCGCTTACGGGGCGGGCGAACCGGGGGTGGTGGAAACCAATTTGGCCGGGTGCCCCGTGATTAAAAATGCCCCGCCCGCGCATACGATTCCAAGGGCCCAGCCCGCAATCACATCAGTTGGCCAATGAACACCGAGGTAAAGGCGCGTGAACCCAATGGCGATGCCGTAACAAACCAAGGGGACTGAGGCGGCTGCCCACCACCACGAATGGGGTGTGATCCTTCGCATGGCTAGAATCAGGGCAACCGCCAGGGTCATTGAGCAACTGGCATGGCCGCTGGGAAAGCTGGGGGATTCTGGTTTCTGGTAGTTTCCAGCCACCTCAACGATATCCGGCCTTTCCCGAGCGATTGCCCTTTTTGATAACTCAGTCGTACCCAGGCAAAAAAGAAACGCCAGGATGAGTCCTTTTGCCGCTGAAATCCCCTGGGGATTCTTGGATCGGATCAAAAATAAACCAACCAGCCCCGTCACAGCCAAAATGGCCTGCCAATTTCCCAGATAGGTCAAAATCAACATCATGGTGGTGGCCGGTTCGGTTCTTGCCCGCTCCAGGCCGTAAAGAATCCCATGGTCGAGACCCAGCCATTCCATGTTTTTTTCCTTGAAGTTAGCCGCAAACCGGGAGGTAGTTGGATCCTCTCAAGTTTATGGGAAAGATCCTTTGTGAATGGTCGCTGCTGTTTGGCCCCCACGGATTGAAAAACCTCGTAAAACAGACCCCAGGTTAAAAATCTGGCTGTTCTCCCAATCCGTTCCGCGAATCAGAAAAGGGGAAGCAATGTCTGGGAAGCCTGTTGTGGTGGTGCCTGATTACCTGGTCGAGGATTCGGTCGAACAGCAAATCTTGGGTGATATTGCTGAAATTCGTTTGCTAAAAGCGAGTTCCGAATCGGAGGCTCGTGATGGCTTAAGGGGTGCCAGTGCTATCCTTTTGTACCATGATGTTAGTATAACGGATCGAACAATATCTGAGATGAATAATTGCAGGGTTATTGTTAGGTGTGGTGTTGGCTATGACAATGTTGATATAAAATCTGCTGGCCAGAAGGGGATTGTCGTTTGTAATGTGCCCGATTACGGGACAGAAGATGTCGCAGACCATGCCCTGATGATGTTGATAGGGTCGGCCCGACGCTTGGGGGTTTTGCACGAGACCATTCGGAGGGGCGGGTGGCAACCGGAAGGTATGTTTGGCGCCCCGCGCCTGCGTGGCAAAACGGTTGGCATCATCGGATGCGGCCGTATCGGAACGGCCATGGCACTTCGTTGCAAGGCTTTGGGAATGCGGGTGGTGTTCTTTGATCCGTACCTGCGTCCTGGCGCAGAAAAAATGCTTGGATTGGAGCGCGTCGAAACTTTGGAGGAGCTATTGCCGCAATGCATGGCGGTCAGCCTCCACTGTCTTTTAACCCCTGAAACCCGCCACATACTCAACGACAAGACCTTGGCTTTGTTGCCAAAAGATTCTGTGGTGGTCAACACGGCTCGGGGCGGGTGTGTCGATACCCAAGCGTTGGTTCGGGCCTTGGAATCTGGCCATTTGGCGGGTGCCGGAATTGATGTGGTGGAGCGCGAACCCCTTGATGTGGAGGCATTGAGAAGGCATCCACGCGTCCTGCTCAGCCCTCATTCCGCCTACTACAGCGCCGAAGGGTATTTGGAAATGCGTTCCAAGGGGGCCAAGGAGGCTAGGCGGGCATTAACCGGAAAGCCCTTGTGGAATCCTGTGAACCGAACATTCCTGAAAGGTAATCACCTGCCCTTGCGTAAGGAACAATGGGCTCCTTGAAACCAATTGCTAGTCTGTGTCCAATCGCTACGATCTGCACGTACTTATGCTATTTATCGCAGGCCCTTGCTTTGCCCATATTGCGCATTTGCCCTGTTTTTTGTGAGATTGAATTTATCCAGTCTGTGCGTCCGTTGCTTGAGTTTGGCAGGGACTATAAAACACGGCCCAAGATCCCTTCCGAACAACGGCTATGGGCTGGTTGGTCAAAAAAGCGTGAATTGGGACGATTATGCGTTTTCACCTGATTGATCGGATTGTGACGGTTGAAGCTTCCAAAAGCTTGACAGCTTGGAAGAATCTAACCTTGGGTGAGGAATATCTGGGTGACCACTTTCCGG
>Ga0255171_1000560_pt1 | contig 10053 bp, 12 predicted proteins | sample Atl_Yuk_RepB_8d_FD_183176 | JGI IMG/M metagenome (GOLD analysis project Ga0255171, IMG submission 183176) | Freshwater microbial communities from Altamaha River, Georgia, United States - Atl_Yuk_RepB_8d | ecosystem: Environmental > Aquatic > Freshwater > River | place: USA: Georgia | collected...
AGGAGCGGTAGAGGAGGCCAGTGTGTTCAGGGTGGCTTTGATGGGACCAGAAGCCCCGCCATCACGGAACACAATCGTGCCTGCAGCAGCCGATGGAACAACGTACACGCCCTTGATTCGAGCGCGGTCGATGACGCCATCGTTCTGACCCACCAGTTGGCCGGTCGCTGTGATCGGCTTACTGGCTAAGACATCGTATTGCATACCCATGTCGGGCTCCTAATTAGCTCAGAGCTGCGCCAGTGGCAGTTACCCAAGCAGCGCCGGTGTTGATCACCAAGCAGAACTCGTTGTCACCAGCGCCGTTATCGGAAACGATGTACACGGTGCCAGCAGGAACGGATGCGAAGGGGGGAAGATTGGCTGTAGTCACGACAGGGGCGATAAAGCCGTTGTCAGATTTGACCGGACCAGAAAAGCGAGTTTGAGCCATTACAGTGCTCCTTTCAAGTGTTGATACTTTAACGCAAGACGCCGCACTGCGCTAGTGTCCGAGCCAAGTTTTCTGGCTCGTTCCGCGTACGACATGTGTGAATTATCAAGGACAAATTTTAACTTAGCAATAAACTTCGGGTCCGAGTGAAAGCGTGCCATTTGTGCCTTGGACAACGTGGCCCGGTACTCAGGGCTTTGAAAGTCAAAAGAGCAAGCCCTACGCCCTAGCCTGATCTTTTCTTTTGTTTCTTCGGTGTGAGTCTTTCCTCGCATGGGGGCCTTGGCAAAGTCCGCTATGTTGTACACGGTCTTTTCCTCAAACCAAGCATCGCCCTTTAGAAAGGCCTCTTCCAAGGCATCTAGCTCATTAAGATCCTCACATTCCACCTCAAGGGCACCATAGAAAGCATCAGCGCCGTATTTGTTGTAGGCGTTCTGCAGGTGTGGGTTTGTGTGCTTGTTGCCGCGCAAAAGTCGAAAATGCTCCTTTAGGCGTTTCTTTACTCGCTGGGACTGGCCAACGTAACACTGTCCTGTAACTGTGTTGACGATTTTGTAAACCCCGCACGAATCAATCTTATATGGCATACACTTGGTCCTAGGATGTTGTATGTGCCATTATGCCACCATGTTTACAACGGGGTCAACGTATTTAAACGACCAGCCCTTCATTTTTCCGCGAGTCAACGCAAGGCCGGATTTGAGAGCGCGATTCACCGTCGGCGGAGTCAGGCCGAGTGCTTCACGCAGAGCGGAGATACTGGGGTAAGTGGCAACGTTGCCAGCAGGATCAGTGGCGGATATGGGGCGGCTGACTTTGGCGCCATGCTCCGGCCGCTTCTTGCCGTACCAGTAGTTGCCCTCGCCGCTCAGGGCTGCGCTGATCTTGGCGCGGGTACTGCTTTGAACGACGTGGCCTTTCATGGTCAGCCGGCGTTTCTGCTTTTCCTCTTCGGACTGCACGCGGGCTTTGGAGGCAGCGCCGATACGTTGCTTAGCGCCCTCGGTGTGCTTGCGCCCCCACGTAGGGCTCAGCGGCCCACTCATCCCCAAATGCGGGGCTGTGGCTGTGGTGCCGATGTTGTAACAATAGTCTTTCCCAACATGCTCTTTGAGCCAACGATCTTCGGCAGCCAACAAGTCCGCGTCGTCTGGCAGCTCCTCAACTACAACAAATATGAACGAGGACTCTCCGTACTTGTTCCACGCAGCTTGTAGCTTAGCGTTATTGTGGCGGTTTGTACGCAACTCAGAAAAGTGCCTAGTTCGCCGGCGGCTTAATCGAACTGCGCTACCGACGTAAAACTTGTTGTTGACCACGTTGATGATCTTGTAAATGCCTCGTGCCATGTAAACTCCTTTTGATGCAGTTTACACCAAACGAACAAATAACGCAATAGGCAAAAAGAAAGGGAGCCGAAGCCCCCTTCCCGATCCGCATGGATGCTAGGCTTCAGGTTAGTTTGAACCTGAGCTGCCCCACATTCCAAGGGGGTCCGACCACCCAAAACTGTAACGCTCACGAGCTTTGTAGCGAACGTTACCGGTGTCAAAATCTCCGTCCATGCCAGTGCTCATAGGAGTACGGACAAAGTGCTTGAGGCCGTTCGGCACGTCGGTCTTGATGAACCAAGCGTTAGGATCGGTCAAGTAGTGGTTGACGGTGTAGCCTTCAGGAACGGCGCCCATTGCCTTAACGGCGTTGAGGTCGTTGTCGGCTGTTGCGACGCGCAGTTCGGTTTGCAGCAAGCGGGTTGCCACGAACTGGAGCTGTGTAGGCACAATCAACTTACGGGCTTTGGCAGCGATCAAGAGACCGCGTTCGTCTGTCCACTGGCTGATCTGGATGATCGCGGCTTCCAAGGAAGTCTCGTTCAGGTCCACACCGACTGTGGGCACGTTGCTGTTCGTGCCGCCGCTCACCAGAGGGTGGTTGGCGTTGAACAGAGATACACCGTCGCCACCGGGGAAGCTAGAGCTAAAGCCGTTGTTCAGAACTGAAGCGGCCTTAATCTGCTTGGTGTAAGCCATAGCGCGAGCCAAGGCTTTGGTGTAGCGGCTTGCCAGAGAATCGTACAGGTTGTCTTCGATGGCCTCTTCGGTCAGCGAGAAACCCAGAGCGATGGTCTCATGGTTGTAGCGCGAAGTGAACGCTTCTTGTGCGTTGTCGTAAGCCATAGCACTGCCTTCGTTCTTGACGGGGGCGGCGCTGAAGCCAGACAGTTTCACTTCTTCTTCGAAGGAACGCTCGGAAGTCTCGGTCTCGAAGATTTCCTTGTGCTCTTCGGCGTAGGTTTTGTATTCCAAACCGTAGAGCGCATTCAAACCGGGAACGAGTTCCTTCAGTAGTTGGGCACGAGAAATTGCCATGATCTATCTCCTTAAACACCAGTGGGGTTGAGGTACTGGTGGCCGCCAGTGATCACTGTCGTGGTTGCCACAGTAGGTGTATCGCCGCCGGTGTAGACCGAGGTAGAGACAGCATAAGGAGCATTCCACTTCACGATGAACTCGCAGAAGTTACCAGAAGCGTTGGCGGTGTCAGGCACCACATCAACAATACGGATGGGCAAAGAGGCAGTGGTGTTAGCACTTGTGCCGTCGATAGCCACAGCGGAGTTGCCGGTCACAGTGGAGCCGGCGTTTTGAACCAAGGCAACGTTAGTGCCAACCAAGGTCTGGCCGTAGAAAGCCACGGTTGTGCCAGAAGACACAGCGGCAACTTTGAACAGCTGATCTGGATCGTCAGCAACAAACGCCTCAGCGTCAGCAGCCACAGTACCGGCGGGCCAGTATTGTTGGAACTGAATCTGCTTGGTCGAGGGGTTGGTGAACTGGCAGCCAAGGAAGACGCCGACCACACCTGTAGCGGATACAGTAGTGTCGCCAGTTTCTTTCACTAGAACGCCATCAGATGATACGCGGACCACATCGCCGTAGAAGATGTCAGTACCGTAGGCACTGGCAATCTTGATCTGACGGGTAGCACCAGCGAACACCTGACCACCGATCAGATTGATCGGCTTCAAGCCATAGGGCTTGTCGATGGTAGGGTAAGCCATTTTGGACTCCTAAAGTTTATGAACCTGAACCAAATCCCACACCACGGCTCGTTGTCGACTTGCGCTCTTTGAACAGTGGCATACGTGGGTCATTTTGTCGCATCAGATTATTGTCAACCGCATCAATCTGAGCATTCGACTGCTGGTTGTAGTACTGTTCACGGGACTTCGCCAACTCTTCGGGCATCTTGCAGAGCATGAGGCCACCCAATTCAACGTTCCCAGACTTACCTACAAAAAGAGCCAACTCAGGATGATCTTCCGCCCGAACCGGTTCCCAGCCTTCACGCATCTTCTTCGACACATTCGTGGGGTCAGCATTGCCTAACACGTGTGTGGCGATCCATCGGAATACGTAACCAGCCTCTGGAGTCGGATCCGGCAATGAACTTGCGGGACGATATTCCATACGAGCAGTTTTTTCGCGTGAGTCTAATTCACGAGGTTTGCGAGTTTCAGCCATTTGATTTCTCCAATTTAGCCAGTTCAACAGCATATTGCTGTGGGGTAATTCCAAGTCGCTTCGCCAACGCTTCTTGCGTGGCTGTCAACTTGAGCTTCTTTACACCAGTCGAACGAGTCGACGGCGCAACAACCGTGCTAGGCTTTTTGGAGCCATCAGCTTGACTCACTTTCTCTTCCTTCCCAAACATGTCAGGGAAAGTCGAGTGAATGCGAGCATCTAGTTGCTCGAAGTATTCATCAGAGCGGGGGTCGTACCCCGAGTTGACTAGTTTTTTATGCAGCCCTAGTGCAAAGGCCGAGATGTCTTCAAAACCGTCTGCTCCAAACCACTGGTTTTTTGCCTTCCAGCGCAAGGTTTTTTCATCGATTTGAGGTGCAGCAGGTTGTGTTTGTGTAGTTTGTACTACTTCTTGTTCGTCTTGTAAAGGGGCTGGCTTAAAGTTTTTGGCGTTTTGCACCTTGAACTTGGCATCAGTCAGCGCCTCTTGGGCTTGAACAAGTGCTTCTGAGTCGCCGGACTCGTAAGCCTCTTTGTACTTTCGCTTGGCCTGCTCGAGCTCCATCTCGGCCGTAGTGGTCACTGCCTTGACGTACTCTTGCTCACCAGTGTGAACGTACTTCTTGAGCTTGCTGTTGTCTTCCATCAAGGCTCGGGCCAGTCGCTCGAGTTCTTCCTTCTGGCGCTCAAGGGCTTCGGCCTTGCGGCGTGCATCATGGCGAGCATGGGTCAGCTCTTTGATGCGCTTCTTAACACCCTCTGAGTAGTTCTGCAGCTCGTCCTCATCAGGATCGACTACTTCGCGGTTCAATGGCTTGCGGCCACGGTCTTGCTCGGGGGTGTCGTCAACAATCTCTATCTCAACCTCTTCAGATTCGGCCGTTGGATTTTTGGCCTCGAGGTCTTGGTTGTCATTGAAATCGGTATCGCTCATGTGTGCCTCCATTAAGCTGCTGCGCGGGAAATGCCGCGTGGGTCCTGCACAACCGCTTCGATTTGGTCATCGTTCAGGAGTCGGAACTCTTTGCCGTAGACCTTGAAACGTGTGCCGGAGTAGGTACGAACCAAGACGAAATCGCCTTCTTTGCACCATGGGCCGGACGGAAACTTCTTCTCGTCCTTGTACGCCTCTGGGCCGACCTTCAGAACAAACAACACTGCTGTGCCATGCTCTTCGGCTTTCATGTATGAGTCAGCCTTGACGATGCTGGTGCCGTCAAAGGTTTGCTCTACATCGGGGAGAATACATAGGATCTTCCAGCCGGTGGGGTCGGGCAGCTGTTTTGCCCTGTCTTCGGCGGAAGCGTTCTCGTCGGGCTTTTCAGCCGCTTGGATGGGTTTGGGCATCGAGATACCCGGTGGCAGAATGAGATTACTCATCTGATTCCTCGACTTTCTGAAGCAGGCCTAGAAGGTGTGACTCTGCGATGGCGAGGCCTTGTATCACCCCACAGAGCTTTTGATATTCATCAAAAGATTTGCAGACACCATTGGCAAGGTCGTCTGTGTAATTGTTCATATCCTTGCGGATTTCACTGCGCAGTACTTCTGCGAATTTGTTGATCATCGGCCGCTTTCTCCAATTTGGTTGGCATCATGCAGGGCTTTGAGTTCTGCCATCTTCTGTAGAGCCAGCTCTGTGTCTCTCTGTCTAATGGCGGCGTCTTGTGCCCGACTGTTTGTACCAGCCCGCAGCGCATCCACCTGAACTCTCTGCTCCGATATTTCCTCTTGGGCGACTGCCTTGCGTGTGTCCAAGGCATTCTTGTCGGCATACCGTGCAGCGTCTACTTGGAGGCGCCGTTCTTCAAGGCGAAGTTTATCCATTTTTTCGGCGGCTTCGACTTGCATTCGCTGTTTTTCTAGCGCAAGACGCTCTGCTTTGATCTGCATTTCCATCTGCTGCATCTGAAGCACTGGATCTTGTGCACGCTGCTGGGCTTGCTGCTGAGCGGCACGCTGCTGGCTTTCGCGCAAAACAGCCTGAGCCGCATTGGGCATGATCATCGACAGCTGCTTCTCGATCTGCTCTGGCAAGCCCTCTTTGTTCTCGTCCTCTGGGTCGGGGAGTTGAACGCCGAGCATCTGCTCCATCTTGGTACGGTAGGCGAATGCTACGTGCTCTGCAATGTGGGCCTGCGCCGCTGCCATCATGGCTTGAGCGTTGGGGTTCTGGCCAACCATTTGCATGATGAGCGGGTCTTGCATGGCGGCCATGTGCACCTGAATGTGGGCCTCGTGATCCTGATACAAGAACGCCTTTACGGGTTTACCCTGAAGGATGTTCATGTTTTCGGTCACGGGGTCTTGTGGCTTCTGGTCGCTTGGCAGGGGAACCAACTTGTCGGCGTTCTTGATACCCAGCACATCCAGCATGCCACGGTGCAGCTCGGGCAGGTTGTAGATCTGAGGAGCTGTTTGGCTCAACTGGATCACGGCCTGATACTGCACCAGACGCTGTGTCATGGTAGCGGCGTTGGGGTCGCTCACGGGAATGACATCGACCATCTCGAAGTCCGACTTGCGAGCGTGAGGCACTCCAGTGTCGGGCTCGTAAGTGTAGTCAGCGTCAGAGAAGTCGCGGATGATGTTCTTGAGCAGGCCGAACTCTTGCTTGAGGCTGTTGTGCACTCGGGCCTGAACAGCCGTCATCACCTTGAGTTGGCGCTCCAGCAGTGCCAGTGTTGTGCCCACTGGGGCTTGGGCCGACATGTCGCTGATCTTCATGTCGTTTGTTGCGGCAAAGCGACGGCCCTCGTCCACAATGCGATCCATCAAAGCGGCCAGCACTTGACTTGGCTCTTTGTATGGCAGGGGCAGAATGTTGTCGCGGATCGCGCCTGAGCCTACATCCACGTCACGCCATTCGCCGGGTGAAATGGGGGTGTCGTCGCCCTTGATACGCAGGCCACGTGACTTCAGACCCCCGGGCAGGTTTGACAGCGTACCCGCATCAACCAGCTGTCTCATCAAGCTGGTAGCCGACTTGGCATAACCACCGATCAGGTGGAAGAGGCCGAAGCCATAAGCGCCAAAGCCGGGCACATACTGGTAGTGGACGAAGTGCATGCGCTTGAGTTTGAGGGGGTCGTCCTCCCTCCAGTTGCGGCGCACCGACAGAATCTCTTGCGAGTCCTTTAGGATGGTCACGACGTAAGGCAGAGCGATGCCAGTCTCTTCGCCGTCTTTGTCTTTGTCCTCGTAGCCCTTGATGTTCAGGTCAATGTGGCACTCATAGATGGTGTAACGCTCATCGTTAATGTCAGAAAAGCCAGTCTCTTGGTCTTTGGCCTTCTGAATGTCCGTCTCGTCCTTGCCGGGTTCACCGAGTTCCACGTCGCGGTAGAAGCCGGCTTGCATGAGCTTGACCAATTCGTTCTTGGTCTTGCGCATGATGTGCGTGATGCGGTAGCACGACTGCATATCCGATGTGCCGTAAGGAATCAGAATGTCTTCGGCCGGAATGAACATGGCCACTTGACGGCCAAGGTTCGGATCGAAGTACACCTTCTTGAACGCTGAGCCTGTAGCGGGCAAGCTCCACAGCATCTTCTCGTGCTCGGCGCGGTATTCCACCATCACGTCAGTCAACTGGTGGTTCATGTCGGCCTGAACACGTGCTGCAGCTGCTCGCTTCTCTTGTGTCTCGCGGCCAAGGATCTTGGTCATCACGGGGCCCTTGGCGGGGAAGGTCTCCATGATGGTCTCTGACTGGAAGCGAACCACGGCCTCTGTGATCATGGGGTGGAATACACCGCAAGCCCCATCCCATGGCTCTGTGCGGTCTTCGTACTTCAGGCCAAGTAGCTTCAAGCCGTCAACATAGGACTTTTCCCAGTCCTTGCGCGACATCTTGTCATTGTCCACGTCGCCGTAGATTTGCGAGGCCATGTCAGCGAGTTCGCCTTCGTCGATGAAGTCGGCCAAATTGGCATCAAAATCCTCTACTTCATCGTCAGGCCGGATGCTGATTTCCAAACCGCCCATGTCAATGTTGACCTCTTCGGGATCAACGATCTCAATCTCGATGGGTTCGATTTCTTCTGCCGCAGCTTCAATCCCCACAGGGGCTTCGTACAGGGACTTTTGAATGTTGGTGGCCATGCTTTTCCTCAGTAGTAGGCGGCAGTCTTGCGCCGTGGTACGTCATTATCCTCATAATCGGTGCTCAACCGCAAGAAGCCGCCGGTTCTAAATCGCATCAGCGCCATGATCACGGTATCCACATCGTCGTCGTGGGCCGCGTTCGGGAAGGCCGCCACGTTGTCAATCAACTCTTGGGCCCATCTCGTCTCGGGCGCCCACACTTTTCCGTTTTTGAAAATGTCGGCCACCGAGTTCATACGAGCGATCTTGTCATTCGATTGTTGTCTGGTGCCTCGAACCGGCGTGAACTCTGAAACCAAGATGCCCATCTGCCGCAGTTCATATATTAGGGGTAAACCCGATGCCTTGGCTTCGATGATGCAGTCGTCCGGCTCCCACTCTTGGTACATCTCTTTGGCCCTGAGCTTGAGATCTGGGAACTCGAGGCGCTCCATATACCTATCCAGCAGGATGATGTTCACATCGCTGGGGTCTTCGTTCAAATGGAAAACGCCCCAAGTCGTACAGGCCGAGAAGTCGTTTCGCTGGCCTTTGGTGTAGGCCGTGTCCCATGCCTGAATGATGAACTCGCAAGGGGGTGGGGTTTCCTTTTCCCAGCGTCTCCACCATTCCCGCTTGATGATGGCGCCCTCTTCGCCCGTAGGCTTCTGTTGGTACTGAGCGTTCCACTTCGAGGGAGGAAGTTCCTCCTTCAAAGACAGCAGTTCGTCCAAAGACCAGAACTCTGGCCACAAGGAGTTGCCCGACGGCAGGATTGCAGGGAACTCCACCACATCCCACTCGTCAGCCCGACCCCTTTCTTGGGCGTCCTTCAGGACTCGGCCGATCAGATCGCGCTCAGACCAGCGTGTGGCAATAATGATAATCGCTCCGTTCGGCTGTAAACGTTGCCGGGGACCGGAGGTGTACCACTCGTAGGTCTTGTCGTAGATCTCCGGGTTAAAGGCGGCCATGGTGGCTTCACCTTCAGTGTGGGGGTCGTCGATGATGGCGATGTCAGCACCTCGGCCGGTCATGGTACCGCCCACACCGATAGCGAAGTATTCGCCGCTTTTGTTGGTGGCCCAGCGGCCCGCAGCTTTTGAGTCCTGTCTCAGCCTCACATCAGGAAACACCTCGGCGTACTGGTCGCTCATCACCAAGTTCCTGACCTTACGACCAAAGCCCACAGCCAGTTCGCCCGTGTTCGAGGCCTGCATGATCTTTTTCTCAGGGAACTTGCCAAGGAACCACGCGGGGAACATATACGACCCGAACTCAGACTTCGTATGCCGTGGGGGTAGGGATATGGCCAGTCGTTTTATTTTGCCGGCAGCCACATCTTCGAATTTTTTTGCCAGCACAGCATGGTGTCGGCCGTGAATAAACCCCGGCCACATCTTCTTGACGAAAGACAGAAACGAGTCCTGACACTTCTCCCTCTCAATCGCCCGCTTGTACTCATCCAGCTGTTCCAACAGCTTGGCCTGATCACCCGGCGGCAACTTACTAAGCAGTGCCTCGATCTTATCAATCATCTAAAGATCACCATCAGGGTGTTAATCACCACGCAGATTGCCAAAATAATCCACGAGACCGCCAGAAAGACTTGACCTAAAGGACCCATATCCACCCCTTGGCAACGTTGCCACTTACTGAATGTTTCGAAAATTGAGATACACAGGCCGCACACTTCTCTTCTTGTTGGCCAAATACTTCAAGACCCCAAGGGCCACCAACGAATCCACAATCCTCTTGGTGTTGCCCTTGCCCGTCTTACCCCTCAAGTACGCAATATCCCCCAACGAGGGCGCATACCCATACCTCTTCCAAAACACATCCACAGCCAAAAACACTTCACTCTGAGCCGATGTCATCGCCAACCCCCTACACTCCTCTTCCGATAGATCCTTACTACTAGGAACCATCTTCCGATTAACCTTCGCTATCACCCCCGATTTCAATTTCACAGAATATGCACCCCCCTCCCCCCTCTTCAATTTCCGA
>Ga0255171_1000583_pt1 | contig 9829 bp, 24 predicted proteins | sample Atl_Yuk_RepB_8d_FD_183176 | JGI IMG/M metagenome (GOLD analysis project Ga0255171, IMG submission 183176) | Freshwater microbial communities from Altamaha River, Georgia, United States - Atl_Yuk_RepB_8d | ecosystem: Environmental > Aquatic > Freshwater > River | place: USA: Georgia | collected...
CGGGATCATCTTCGAGGCGAACGGCGGGGTTCAGACCGGGAACGAGGGGCATTTGGCTTTCCCTTCATGGATAAGGCTGGCGCGATACTATCAGACAGCGGCGCGTTCTTCCAGCAGCAGGTACGCGGCCGCAAGGTAGTTGATCGCGCCCAGCAGCTCGGCGCGCGCCCGGTCGTTCGGCAGGCGGGATGCCTCCTGCGTCTTCTTCATCGCCTGACCCAGCTGGTAGCCCGGTCCGACCATGCGGGCGATCTCCATGATCGGCTGCTCGAGGAAGGGCTTGTCGGTCGCATGGCGCTCTTTGCCCTTGCCCTTGGCGGCCTGATCGAAGGCCAGCTGCAGGACGTGGCGCAGCGGGTCATAGCCGTCATCCCTGCTTTCTTGAAAGTCCGGGCAGATGTGCCGATACGCGCCGTTGTACTCCTCTCCGCACCGCTCGCAGGTCTGCAGCGTGTGCGCCACGATGCTGTTCGGAAATTCCCACTTAGCCATTACCATCTCCCGCTGATTGCTTCGGACACACGGCCCGGATTGACATTGAAGTGCTCCCCGATGCGGACGGCTGAAAAGTCGGGGTGCGCCCTGTGGTAAGCCCTGATGTCGGCCGCAAGCTCTCGGCTCATGGGCGTGCTCTCGTTTGCAGAGCGGCGCTTGATGTGCACGCGATACATCACGTCCAAGGCGGAGTTGATCTTTTCGCGCATGGCGTCTGCGTCGTCCAAAGACAAGGCCTCGCGCAAGATGCTGCGGGCCAGAGGGATATCAGCCATGACGCGCCTCCACCGGCCGATCCTCTTGGTTCTGGTACTTCCCATCGTACGATGCAGGCATCACGATCTGGTGGAACAGCACCTGCGCGATCCCTGCGCCTGCAGGAATATACAATTCGCCCTCGCCGTGATAAACCAGCTCGATTGTTAGCCATCCCTTCCAACCCGGCTCGAGTACGGTGTTGAATACGGACAATCCGCGCCGCGCCCATGTCGATTTGTCATGAACGACACCGACCAGACCATCCGGCATATCGAACTCTTCGATGGCCGAGGCGATGATGAACCGGCCCTTGCGCCCGTTCACCGTCATGGCGTCGTGGTTGGGCCGGAAGATGATCTCCTGCTTGATGCGGATGTCATATCCGGCCTCGGCCAGCCCATAGCTGACCCCATGCTCCCGGTGCTTCTCGGTCAGCATGTCCTTGATCGGGGCCGCCGAAAGCAGATGCGTGCCGTTGACGATCATTCTGCTTCCACCTGCTGCACCAGCTCGTTGGCGAACCCGGCGATGGACTGCAGGAAGATGGACAGGAAGCCCTGCGTCCCGAAGCTCAGGATCACGCCCTGATCCTCCGCGATCTTCATCATCTCGGCAGCCACGTCCGGCTCCACGCGCTGCGGGCCCTCCGAGACCAGATGGGCGATCTGGGCGTGGTCGCAGATGCCCACGTTCAGGTAGCCGTCGGCGACGGTGTAGAACATGGACTTGTTGCTGGCGTCATCGAACTTCACGATCATCTGATATTCCTCTCAGTGTACGAGTTGGTCTTGGTTCTCGCCCCAGAGACCCTTGCTGGCGGTCTCGAAGGCGATGTTGATCAGCTGTGAAAAGCGTTCGGCGCTTTCCACGTTGTCGAAGGCCATGATCACGCCCAGCTCTTCGAACACTGCCACGGCGTCGATGTGGGTGGGCATTTCAGAGCCCAGCTTCTCGATGATCTTCTGGCGCGGTCCAGTCGCCACGAAGGGAGACGGCACGCCGTTCCCGAAGTCATGGACGCCCACCAGCATGATTGCCTCGTCTCCGCCATACCACCAGATCACCGGGACACCTCCTCGATGAACGCGGCGATCCCGGCTTTGGCGGCATCATCCTCGGTCTTGCCCTGCAGGGCGTAGACACGGACCTTGCCCTTGGCGGCGCCCGCCCCCGTCACCGTCACCAGCCAGTTGCCCGGCTCACCCCTCAGCGGGTCGACGATGGCATCGCATAGAATACGATCTGTCATGCATATCCTCTATCTGCCGTGATTTCGGTGGTACCCAAGGCGAGAGGCAGCATCCAACCTTGCTTTCTTGGCTTCTTCCAGATCATCGAAGTATCCGATGAAGACTTCTCCAACACGGACCATCCACTTTGATCTGGCCTTGCTCCAGACGACACCCAAAGCTCCAGAGGAGCTATCTCGTCTTGTCGAGGAGTTCCTTGAGTTCTCGGCCGCGCTCACGTCTCTCAGGTTTTCGATCCGGTTGTCATCACGAACGCCATTGATGTGGTCGATAAATCCGTCCGGCCACTTTCCATAATGTATCGCCCAAGCAACCCTATGGGCGAGGAGCCTCTGGCCAAGAACTGATCCCCTCATGTAGCCAGATGAAGTGAGGCGAAACGCCGGTTTTCCGGCCCATCTGCTGTTCCAAGAATGACGAGCCTGCCCCCTGTCAAACATCTCCTTCTGGCGCTCACGCCAAGTGAGCACGCCCGTATCTGGGCTGTACTCCAGAACGATCTTCAACATTTCGGGTGTGACTTCATCTTCATGCTTCATAGTGTGCCATTAAACACACATAATCCATGTGAAGTCAAACGTTATAAAGCGGAACCCCGTTGGAATTTCCAGTGAACCGCTTCGCGTCGTCCAGCTCCGACAGCCGTTCCGCTGCCCGCGTCAGCATGCCGCACTGCCGCAGATGGTTCAGGCTCATGGACACAGTGTCGACCAAATCGTCGTTCTTCCCCTTCGGGAAGACGCTGCACTGCCGGATCACCATCTCGGCCCAGTCCTTGTTGGGCGCGTAGACCATCTGCTCGGCGAAGATGTGCTGGACAGAGTACAGGCGCGCGGTCTTGTCGAGGGTCTTCGGGTCGTACATCTGGACCGCGAAGTCTTCCCAGCCGAACAGGCGCCTGATCTCCTGCGCCACGCTGTGCCCGGCGGCCTTGTTCTCGATCAGCAGTCGGTCCACGCGCATGCGCTGGCAGGTCTCTGCCACCTTCTCGGCCAGCTCGTGCAGCTCCAGCTTCTCCTGCCACGCGTACATCAGCATGACCTTGGGCACGGGCCCCAGCTGCTCGCTCTGGTAGCTGGTCCTGATCTCCATCGTCCGGCCGTACCGGTCGACGGATCGCGTCGCCAAGCTGTCGCCGGGGGCCGAGAAGACGCCCCAGACCGTCATGGCGCTGAAGTCGTTCTCGGCCTTCTGGGTGTAGGCGGTGTCGAGGCTGGCCACGATGAACTCGATGGGCGGGTATTCGGACCGCTCCCAGAGCTGCCACCAGTGGTCCTTGATGATCCCGCCGCCGCGCGGCTCTGGCTGCTGTTGGAACTGACCGGCGGCCGCGTACGGCCCCATCGCCTTCTCGTCCCGCTCCACCACCTCTTGCGGGAAGCGGTCGGGGAACAGCAGCTCGCCGTCCTCTTCGCGCGGGTCGACATAGCCCAGCTTGGTCGGGTAGGCGCGGGTCGGGTCATACCGCATCGGCAGCATGATGTGGTCGTAGCCCAGATCGCGGTCGAGGATCACGCCGGACACGTCTTCCTCGTGCAGGCGCTGCATCACGACGACGATGGCGCTGCGGTCTGGGTTGTTCACGCGGGTCGGGACGGCCTCGAGGAACCACGTCAGGGTGCTGTTCCGCTGCTGGTCGCTGTTGGCCCCGTCCACGCTGTGCGGGTCGTCGATGATGACGCGGTCGCCCCGCGCGCCGGTGATCGAGCCAGCCGCAGTGGCCTGCCTGAAGCCGGTCGCCGTGTTCTCGAACTTGGTCTTCTGGTTCTGGTCGCCGGTCAGCTTGACGCGGTCGCCCCAGTGGCCCTGATACCAGTCGGACAGGACGAGGCGCCGCATGCGAAGGCCGTCACGGATGGCGAGGTCTTGGCTGTGGGCGGCGCAGACATAGCGCATGTGCGGCAGGTTGCGCGGCCCCCATTCCCACGCGGGCCAGAAGACGCCAATCAGCAGGGACTTCATGGTGCCCGGCGGCACGTTGACCAGCAGGCGGTTGTACAGCTCGCCGGTGTCCAGAACGACCTCGTCAGTGATCGCCTCGAGGTGCGCGCAGATGAAGTCGATGTGCCAGCCGTGCACGTAGGGCTGGCCGGGTTCGATCACGCTCCACGCGTGCCGCACAAATTCGGCCAGCGACAGCTCGCACCGCCGCTTCTCGATGGCCTTCATCAGCGCATCGGGGTCGACCGCAAAGGGCAGGTCAATCTTTCCCAACGGCCTTCCCCAGCGCGGCGGACAGCACGTCCAGCTCGTCCAGCGAGAGGTTCGAGACGTCCAGCTGGGTGGTCGTCCTGATCGGCGGGGCGTCCGCATCGCCACCGATGGCGACCTTGTCGCCGTAGAACTTGGAGTTCCACTTTCCAATCAGCCGAATGCGCGTGTCGATGCGAACGCGCTTGTCTGCCGGATCAAGGCCCGGATCGTCAGAAATCGCCAAGCATTCGTCGGCCAAAGCGTGCGTTCCATCCATCTTCGCACGCGCGGAGAGCGATCCAAAGTCTTCGTGGCGCTGCTGCCATCTGAGCACAGTGACGTAGGCAGGCATATGCTCGTCATCGCAAATCTTCTTCAACGGCTCCCCGCCAGCCAGCCGCTCGATGATCTCGGCTGCCAGCTCCTCGCTGAAGATGGTCGGTCTGCCCATTTTGCTGCTTGTCGCTGACACAGTGGTCTCCATCATGAATATGCCAGCATCATACCCTCTTCAGAACGGGATGTCACCGTCGGGGTAGTAGTTGCCCTTCAGGTTCACCTTGCGGGGCGGAGGCGGTGGCTCCTTGGCAGGAACCACCCCGATCTCCTTCAGCGCCTTCTCCAGCTGCGCCAGACACATCACGCCACCTCCTCTTCGACCATCAGCTCCTCGCAGTCGCCGCACATGATCCGCGCGCCCTGCTTGGCCCATGCATTGGCATTGCAGCACGGGCAGGTGCGCTTGACCTTGGACAGGTCTTTCTTCTTGGGCGCGGCGGCCTCGCGGGGCTTGGTGAAGTACGGCAGGTCGAACCCGGTGTCCTTCAGCTCGATGAAGGCGTCGATGAACGGGCCTTCGGGGTCGACGTAGTGGGTCATCTGGCGGCCGGTCTTCTTGCCGCCCGGCTCGCCGGTGTTCGACGGGATCAGGCCGATGCGCTCCATCAGGCCGACCCATTCGCGGTTGTGGTGCCCCTTCTTGCCCGGCGTGCCGTATTCCTGCTGCTCGAGGTGCGTCATCTCGTGCACCAGCGTGGACAGAACCTGCTCCAGCTCGCGGGACATGGTCATCGGGTTCAGCGCGATCTCGTGGGTCGGATCGCCGTCCTCCTTGTGCGTGAACTGCTCGGCCAAGAAGTACCCGTAGGCCTTGCGGGACGCGCGCAGGGTGAACAGCACGGGCGGCAGGCGGTTCTCGAACAGCCGCTCGTTGAAGTGGTTGAACGCCTTTTCCAGCCCGGCATAGGTCTCGGCGGTGGGGGTCTGATAGTTCGCGGTCACTTCAGGTACTCCTTGCGAATGTCTTCGGGTTCGATGCTGGCCGGTTCCACCGTGTGCCTCAGCCGGGCAATCAGCCGGACGATGCCAGCCTGCAGGTCCGTCGTCATCAGCCAGAACCGCACTGCATCATCGACGTCGGTCATGTACTCGGGAACCTGAAACGCGAAGGGTCCGTCCGGCAAGTGGATCATCAGCCAGATGCCGAGGTTCGTCTGCCCGTCATGCTGGAACTTGGTGTAGCTCGTTTCGATCTTCATCTCGATCTCCTCTCGATCCTGATGCAAACACCCTACATCGTACGATGCAGGGTGTCAACATCCTCATTGTAGATTAATCGATAGCGACGATGGTCTTGTCGGTCCATCTTTCGTCGACCGACAGCTTCTGCGCCAGATCGAGGCGACCGCACCAGCCCATCAAGTGCCACTTGTCGAAGTCGATCTTCTCGAACGCCTCCATCTGCTCGACCTTGACCAGTTGCCACAGCTCGTCGGGCGTCTTGCAGCCGCGAATGGCGAGCTTAGCCTCTTCCACTTCCCGCTCGACGCGCGCCTTATGCTGCTCATCGCTCTCGTGGCTTTTCTTCTCCAGCCAGCGGCTGGTTCCGTCGACTTTGTCCTTGAAGTACCAGAAGTTTGCAGCATGGTGGTACGGCTTGGACTGAGCATCCTTCATTGCCTGTTCCCGTGACCTGCGGGCGAAGACCACATGGGTGTAGGTCAGATTTGTCAGACGGGTGTACGCCTTACCGCTCGGGTCTTTGACGTTAAGTCTGGTCATGATTGCCTCCTTGGCTTCCGTTCATGACCGTACGATACATCAGCGTTGTGGGATTTGCAACATCTCTTTTGGTACTCGGCTCGTAGCGCGATCTGAGCCTTGGGGTGGGCGAAGAACGCCCGACCCCTGCTTTTCGACACGCGCATCAGGGCCTCCACATGGATGTCCGACAGCTGTGTCAGGTCGATCATTCCCGATCCACCTGCTCGATCAGATCGTCGGCCACCTCCAGCGCGCGCCGGGCCAGATCGTGGGTCGACCATCCACCAGCCGCTGCCACGGGTACCAGCCCCATCGCGATCACCGCCGCGACCTGTAGGCGCTCGTCCCGATTTTCCTTCTTCTCCATCTGCTTCTCCTTCTCCACGGCCTGCTTCGCCCAGATCATGTCGACGCGCCGCACCGTCTCCATGTCGCCCTGCAACAGGGCCTCGTCCCGCACCTTGTGCAGCTCCTGCGCGGTCATTCGTGACCCCCCAGCAGGCGGTAGCCCTCGTCCAGAGCCCACTTCCGCACTTCCTCGGCCTTCATGACCATGCCCCGGCGCTCCTCGCGATCCCGCAGGAAGTCGTCACCGTCGCGGTAGTTCCGCATGTGGATGGTCAGCTGGTTCAGCCGCTCGATCAGATCGGAGGCGGCTTTCGCCACCCCCAGCATCTCATGCGTCAGCGCCTCGCGCGTGTCGCCATTCAGGTTGACCGAGTGACGCATTACCGCACCCCCTTCGCCTTGACGCGGATCGTCTCGACCAGCACCGGCTTCTTGCAAGCCTCGATCTGGTCCTCGGTCAGGAACTGCGAGACCAGCTTCTGGTCGAGGCGCTTCTGTTCCGACAGCGACAAGGTCAAGACGCAGGTGATGCCATCCAGCTCGGGCAGGCCGAGAGCCTTGACCTCGGCCTTCAGGTCTTCCAGCGCCTGCGCGGCGGCGTCGTAGGCTGCCTTGGCAGCAGCGTAGCGGTCGGCCAGCGGGATTTCGACATTGATGGACATGGTGAGTGTCTCCTTCTCTCTCTCACATCCGCAATGTCGCACATCCCACATCGTACGTCAACATCGAAAATGTGGGTCGGTGAGTAGGTAAGTAGATATTCAGAGTAGAAACTTCGTAAGCTCTTGATTTCACTGCATAATAAGTAAAAAAGTAAATAGTGCCTATAGAGATATAGAGATAGAGATAGAGAGGGACAGATATAGGTAGATAGATATAGATATAGATATAGATATAGATATATATATATAGATATATACTTATATACTTATTTACTACTTATATAATGCTTATATTTCAATGACTTAGCAGTCAAAAAGTAGGTATGAAAATTTCTGTACGTACTCATATCTACTCCCGGCCAAGAAAAAGGGGGGGCGTCAGCCCCCCATCTCCTCTTCCAGAACCCCATCGTCGATGGCGTAGAACATGCTGCTCGCCCTCTCCTGCCCGCCGCACCTGTAGAAGCGCAGGGCGACCACCTCTCCGGCGTTGTGCAGGCTCCAGAGCACGTTCGACACATGCAGCCGATCCTCGTTCAGCATGGCCGCCACCTGCTTCGTCGACATGAACCGCCTGCGGCCCGCCAGAACGCCCAGACAGCGCCCCTGCAGGTCTTTGGGTGTCTCCGTGGGGATCACGGCCGGGAGCTGCACTGCAGGCTGCGCCACGGGCTCCCTGTCACTGAAAGGCCTGTCCACGGTCGCCCGGACAGTCGTCAGGGGAACCGCCTCGGCCTTCTCCGCCATCGGGTTCGGGATGCAGTGCAGGGTGACCGCGTCGCCCTCCTCCATGCCCAGATCGTGGGCGATCCGGCGGGGGATGTAGACCTGCCGCCCATCCTCAGAGTAGGCGAACGCCGATCCGTTGTTGACCACCCGCGCAACGATGGCCTTCACTTCCGTCAGGTTCATTCGTCCTTCTCCATCTCGATCAGCCGGTCGATCATCGCCAGCTCCCGCGCGTTTTCCCTCGACTTCCGCCAGCGCATCGCCCGCAGCGCGTCCAACTTGGACACATAGAGCGGGCCGCGCACCACCACGTTCGTGGTCCACTGCGGATTGTCGTTGACGCGGAACTCCCATCGGTCGGCGCCCCGCCTGATCTCGACCTTCTCGACACAGCCGAAGGTCGACGACCAGTACGTGCCGGGGATCACGACGCCCCGCAGGTGATCATACGATCCCCACTGAAAGTCGACCGGCTGCGGATCAGGGTATGTCGGCCACCCCAGCGCCCGGTCTTCCATCATGGCATGCAGCTTCGTCCGGTTCGTCTTCGACAGCTTCTCGATCCAGCTCATTTCCTCTTGTCCTCCGTGATGTCGATGATGATGCGCTTCACCCCGGTGGCGCAGGCGCGCTTGATGTCGAGGGCGATCTGCATCTCGTCGAGGGTCTGGGGGTCGACGTTGACCGAGCCAAAGTCGTCCATGTTCTCGAAGTAGACCGTGGTCGCCAAGTTGCTCAGTGCCGCGCGGGTAGCCTTCATTTTTGCCCCCGCGCATGGGGTCGGGGCGACGTCGACGGTGCGCCGGTACGGATGCACTGCACAAGCAGGTCGGGGCTTTCCGCCGACCAGAGCTGCCACGCCGCCTCGATGGCGACGGCGCAGTCCTCGGGGCTGTCGAACGGTACGCTCGCCCGGTAGGGCTCCCCGCCAACCATGATATGGCTGACCATCAGGATGGTGATCAGTTTCACTTCTCTTCCTTTCCTTTTCCAAATGCGAAGTCGATAAACTCCTCGACTTCATCCCACTTCTCTTGAATGCGCTGCGACCCTTCTGATCTGATCAGCCTTCGCAGCTCGTTGATCTTCGCATACATCTTCGGCACTCGTCTCACACCGTACTTCTCGGTCATTTTTTCAGCAGTCCAAAGTCAAAGAATGGTTTCTTTCCCGGAACCGGAATACCTGCTTTCCGACGCTTTTCGTGATATACCGACGTCACGATGCGCCTGTTTTCCGCGTCTTTCTCCGCCCTGTTGGGCTTCTTGCGGATCAGCTCTTCGCCCTTCCAGTCGTCTTTCACCGGAACAGCGCCTCGATCCGCTTCTGCTCCCGATCCAGAGCCCACCGCTCCAGCGCCTCCGAGCGCATCTTCGGTGGGATGCCGGTCTTGAAGTCGAGCCTGTAGTCCTTGTGGCTCAGGGCGGTGATTGTTTTTGGCGCCATCAGCGTGTGCCTCGGCTGAAAGAGGGACCGCCGGTACTCTGCGATCTCCTCTCCCCACCGGCGGGAGTGAAACTCCCCGATCTGCGCGATCTTGGACATCAGTCGTTCTCCTATGATGCGATCTGAGGGGCATGGATGGACTTGATAACGCCGAATGCGGGGTGCCCGACCCACATGCCTTCGATCCATTGCCACCAGCCGCCTTCGCTGCGCTGGACGGCGCCGTGGTAATGCTGTTCCGCCCGGCGCCAGTGGCCGCGCCGCCAGTGCAGGGCCCTCGGCCTGCCGCCGGACGCCGCCAGAGCCCGTGCCTTGGCACCCTCGCCAATGTTCCACCGAACGATGCTCGGGCCGCTGCTTGACAGCCTTCCTGACCGCGCCATAGCCCGCCGCTGCTGTCGGCTC